>Ga0335081_10004832_pt1 | contig 21294 bp, 16 predicted proteins | sample Lox_Sample_35_FD_206713 | JGI IMG/M metagenome (GOLD analysis project Ga0335081, IMG submission 206713) | Soil microbial communities from Loxahatchee National Wildlife Refuge, Florida, United States - Lox_Sample_3.5 | ecosystem: Environmental > Terrestrial > Soil > Wetlands | place: USA... | reverse complement strand
AGGGGATGATGTAGTCCATCCCGGCCGGGAAATTCTTCTTGGCCTGCTCTACAAACTGGCGCACGCGGTCGGCAGTGGCGACCGCATTGGCACCTGGCGAAAGATACACGATGAGATTGCCGGAAGGGAGGCCGTTGACGCGGCTGAAGCCCGAATAGCTCAGCGCCCCGAGCTGCACGTGCCCGACATCGCGGATGCGCAGCAACCCGGTGTCCGGCCGCCCACGCAGCACGATGTCTTCGAACTCGGAAGGGTTCGCCAAGCGGCCGGGCGCTGTGATGGAATACTGGAAATCGGTCCCGGCCGGCGCGGGCGGTTGGCCCAGCGATCCGGCGGGGTTTTGGCGGTTCTGTGCCGCGATGGCGTTGTTGATGTCGGTCGCGGTGATTCCCAGCTCGGCCATCCGGTCCGGATTCACCCACACGCGCATCGAGTAAACCTGGTTGGCGCCAAGACGGCATTCACCTACACCATCCAGGCTCGCCACCTGGTTCAACAGGTTAATCTGCGCATAGTTGGTGAGGAAGAGCGAATCGTAACGCCCGTCGGGCGAGACCAGGCTGATGCTCGTCAGAAATGCCGTGGAAACCTTCTTGACCACCACACCCTGGCGCTGCACCTCCGGGGGAAGGCGCGGCATTGCAATGCTGACGCGGTTCTGCGTCTGCACTGTCGCATTATCAGGGTTTGTGCCGAGCCGGAACGTGACCTGGATGGTGAGCGAACCGTCATTGCCGCTGCTCGACAGAAAGTACAGCATTCCGTCCAGGCCGATCAGTTGCTCCTCGATGGGCTGCGCCACGGTCTTTTCGAGGTCCTGCGAATTACCGCCCAGATAGCTGGTGGTGATTTGTACGACTGGCGGCACCACCTCCGGATAGCTGGCGACGGGAAGGGCGGGCACGGCCACGGCTCCAAGGATGACGATCACGATGGCGACAACCATTGCAAACACGGGGTGGTCAATGAAAAAGCGCGCCATGGCTTACGTCCTGGGTTGACGCCCGGCCCCGGGTGTCTCCCCCGGCTCGTAGTACGGCTGCGGCTGCACCCGCATGCCCGGCCGCACCTTCAATTGCCCCTCGACAATCACGCGGTCGCCCGGTTTCAGGCCCTGCTCGATAATCCACGACGAGCCCACCGGCTCGCCTATCGCCACCGCCCTCTGGAGGACTTTGTTATCGGCGTCCACGGTGTAGACCATGCGCATGCTCTGCAACTGTTGCACGGCCTTTTGCGGCACCACCAGCGCGTTCTTGCGCTGCGCCACCTGCACCCGCACACGGCCGAACTGGCCCGGCAGAATCGTGTGCTTCGGATTCGGGAAGCGGGCCTGCAACTCCAGGGTTCCGGTCTTGGGGTCCACCTGGTTGAGCGCGTTTTCAATGTGACCCACAAAGGGATATTCGGATTGATCCGCTAGGAGGAGGATGAGCGGCAAGCTGCCGCCGGGCATCGCCTGTCCGCCCTTCGTCCATGAGAGATACTCCGCTTCGGTCACCTTGAAGCGGAGCCAAACCGGATCTAGCGGAACGATAGTCGTGAGTGGCTGCGATGCATTGGGCGTAACCAGGCCTCCCACCGGCACCGCGGTGTCGCCAATCCGGCCATCAATGGGGGAACGAATAGTGCCATATTGGAGATTAAGCTCAGCCGTGCGCAAAGCGGCCCGCAGCGCCTCGACTTTTGCCTTCATGCCGTCAATCTGGGTGCGCGTCGAAAGCGCCGTCTGCTCCACGTTCGCCTTGAGGGCGGTGACGTTCGCGTTGTTCGCCTTGAGCGCGGCCGCGGCGGCGTCCAGATCCTGTTTGGAAGCAGCATCGGCCTCGACCAGCGGCGTCAGGCGGTCGACGTCCTGTTGTGCCTTCACCAGATTGGCCTGCGCCGCCGCCAAGTTGGCCTCTGCCTGCAACAGCGAGACCTGTTTCTGCGCGAACTCCAGGTCTGCTTCCGTCTGATGCAGATTCCCCGCCGCCTGCTGGACCGCGGCTTCATAGGGCCGCAAGTCGAGCACGTAGAGAACCTGCCCAGCTTTCACGTCCGCACCCGGCCGGAAAAGCCACTGGTCGAGGTATCCCTCCACTCTTCCCCTAACCTCCACCATGTTGCGCGCGTAGGTCTGTGCCGGGAAGTCGGAAAAAACCGCCACGTCGCGCGGCGCCACTTCGGTCACAACTACGGGTGTAAGAAGGGGTTCAGCTACCTGTCGCTTCTGGCCGGACGCTCTGCATCCGCTCCATAGGAGGGAAAGCAAAAGACCAACCGCGGCGGCGATCTGTACGTAAAGGCCAGGATAATTCCTTCGGTGTGCCATGGTCTTCGGAATCAGGACTGTGGCTTTGGAACCGCTGCCACCGCGTCCCATCTCCCTCCCGGGGCGCGCGTCTCAACCGATGCGCACCCGAACTCGGGCCGCCGGTCTCACGGCAGCGCGAAAATCTTCTTTAATATCTAATTATCCGAATATGAAAGAATGGTGTCAATCCCATGCGCCGCAAGATCCTTGCATTTCGGACACCGTTGACCTATATTTGAGCCGGACCGAGTAGCCTCCGAGCGTAGAATTCGAACGAGTGAGCGCTATGGCCATTCTGGACTCAAAAGCGGATCGCGGAATCATCCTCAGGATCCTGCTCTCCACTGGGTTGGGGGCGATCTTCGGTTTCCAGGGCTGGCGTCTGGCGCAATATGGATACCCGGTCTCTATGCCCTGGTATGCTGCGCTCTGGGTTTTTACGCGTCACCTCGCGCTCGGCTTAAGCCTCGGGATCACCGCAAGTTCCACGCCCTGGTGGAAGCGCGGCGTGGGGCTGGGAGCGCTTTTCAGCTTTCCTTCGGCCTTGGCGCTTTGCCTGATGAATCTAAGGTGGGCGCCACGCGGCCTCGCCCTGTGTACTGCCAGCATCTCAGCCGGCGTCCTCATTGCCTTTCTCACAGATCTGATTTGCCCGCGAAGACGGCAGCCCGCCCACGATTCCCCGGCACCGGAGCAGCGCACAGACGCTAAGAAGCAAAACCGGCGAGATCGCGACGGAGACATTCATCTGCGGCTTGCCGAGGGCAAGTCGCGCTTGGAATGTCTCGATGCCGAACGGGAACTGCGGCGCGAGCCGGAGTTTGGACAGACAGCCGAAGATAAAATCGTTTGGCGTGAGCTGCTCGAGTTGGAATTGCAGGACATCGATGATCAGGTGAGTCGCGGTGAACATCAGGCGCGAAACCACCACAACTGCAACGGTCGTTGAGCGGCTTTAAAGCACATAATCGAGGCCACAAGCATTGCTTGTTGCCTCCGGTCCAGTAAGCGCTATTCCCGGAAGAATTGTCTCATGCGGGCGCAAAAACTTTGCCGCCGGCGGCAAGACCCGGAACGGGCGCAGCGCCGCCGGCGCTACCATATAATTGCCATGGCTGTTGAAATCGAGGGGGTCACGTTGCACCTCGCCCATCCGGACGAACTGGCGATCCAGTGGGTGGGACAAGATGAGCTGATGCGCCAGTTACTTGCGGCCTGGATGGTAGTGAACGACCAGGACGTGCCGATGAATCCGCGCCTGCTGGGCAAGCCGGGGGTGGGCAAAACCACGCTGGCTTACGCGGCGGGGCGGCGCATGGGGCGCGAGGTTTACATCATGCAGGCCACGCTGGACACGCGCCCCGAAGACCTGCTGATTACGCCGGTAATCGAAGGCGAGGGCAGGCTGCGGTACGTGGCCTCGCCGCTGGTCACCGCCATGCTGCGCGGCGGTATTGCCATTCTCGATGAAGGCAATCGCATGAGCGAGAAAAGCTGGGCCAGCCTGGCGCCGCTGCTCGACAACCGGCGGTACGTCGAGTCCATCGTGGCGGGTATCAAGATCAAGGCGCACCCGCAATTCCGCCTGGTGGCCACCATGAATGACGACGCCTCAACCTTCGAGCTGCCGGAGTACATTCACTCGCGCCTTCAGCCGCAGATTTTCATCGACTTTCCCGAGCGCGACGAAGAGTATCACATTCTGCGCGAGAACTTGCCGTTCGCCGAAGAGCGCATCCTCCAATACGTCACCGATTTTCTCCAATTGGCGCACGCCGCCGACGAGCGCTACACGGTGCGCGACGGCATCAACGTCGCGCGTTTCGCCATCAAGTTGAAAAGCCTGGCCACGCAGCGGACGCACGAACACGACGCGCTGGCGCTGGCCATCGTGCAGGTGCTGGGAGAGGAAGCGCTGCGCTATGCCGGAAGAAACCAATCTGCCGATTCCTGAGGCCGGCAGCCTGGAGCGCGGCCGGTTTACGTATTTTCCGGTGGTGCCGGGGCGGTTGGAGTTTGCCATCGAAGTGCGGCGCGCCATTTTAGCCGCGCGGCCGGAGGTGGTGGCACTGGAACTGCCGGCGTCTCTTCAGGCTGCCTGGGAGCGCGGCATCGGCCGGCTGCCGGAGATGTCGTTGATCTTTTACCCGGAGGGCGACCCGGGCGAAGAGGAGGCAACCTATGTGCTGGTGGAACCGGCCGATCCGTTCACCGAGGCTATCCGCACCGGGTTGGAAGTAGGGGCCGAAATTGTTTTCGCCGACCCGGAGGCCGCCGAGCGGCCGCATCTGAAAGATGCGTATCCCGACAGCTATGCCATCCGGCACATCGGGCTGGAGCGATTCGTCGAAGCCTACCGCGTTTATCCGCAGCCGCGCTCGCCCGAGATTTCGCGGCACGCCGCGGGAATTGCGTGGAAATTGCAGGGCGGTAACCCGGAGGCGCGCGTGATGGTGGTGGTGTCGTTGAACCTGCTCGATCCGCTGCTGGACGCCATGGAGCAGCCGCAGGCGCAGCCACTGGCGAAGTCCCGGCGCGAAGGCGTGGAGCTGCTGCATCCGCATCCCGATTCGCTGGCGGAAATCGCCGGCGAGTATCCGTATTTGCAGGGGCGCTACGAAAACTACAGGCTGCTGATGACCGATCACAACCTGGTCGATCGCCGGCACGCGCAGCTCGGGGTGTTTCGCGACGCGGAAAAGGAGTACGAAGCCAATACCGGGGAGCGCGTGGCGCACTGGCAGCGCCGGCTGCTGGCCCGCTACACCCGTAACCTGGCGCTCACGGGAAACGATCTCGCGGCCGGCATCTTCGACCTCGCCGTGGCGGCGCGCGGCGTGGCGGATGACAACTTCGCCTGGGATGTTTGGGAGGTGGCGGGACGCTACCCGCCGCAGCGAATCACGGCGGAACTGCCGACTGTGCGCATCAGCGGCGAAGAGATGTGGCGCGATACACGACGCATTCGCCTGCACCGGCGCCTGCCCAGCACCAAGCGCCGGCTGCGGCCTTATGGGCTGAAGCCGCGCAAAAAAGAGAAGTTTCCCGGCGAGTGGGCCAGCCAGGTAAACGGGTCCGGCATCTGCTCCTATCCGCCGGAGGACCTGGTGGTGGAGGACTACGGCCGCTTCCTGAAGCGGAAGGGCAAGAGCATCCTTTCCGAAGAACGCGTGCGCGTGGAGCCGTTCACCACATCCATTCTGGATGGCATCGACCTGCGTGAGACCATTCGTAAATGGTACGAACACCGCATCTACGTGCGGGAGTATCAGAAGATTCACGGCGAAGTCGGCGCGGTGGTGGTGATCTTCGACGAGGATCGGGACAATCGTTACCCTTACATGACCACCTGGCTGGGCGAAAACCAGAACGAATCCGATATGGCGTTCTATTCCACTTTTCCCTTTGACAACATGGTGGGCCCGGGTATCGGGCGCGCGGAATATGGCGGATTTCTTATGACGCTGCCGCCGCGCCGCATGTACGATGTGTGGCAGGACGCGGATTACGAATACGCCGAATCGAAATCGGAGCGCCTGCTGCTGGCGGCGCTCGATTACTCGCTACAGCATTACGTGGTGTACGTGGCGGCGCGTCCGCCGCGATCGATCTTCCGCACGATTGCGTCGCGGGTGGGGCGGACCATTATTTATATCCCGATCGGGCAACTTTCGCCCGTATCCGTGAAGAAGATCCGGGTGGTGCACGTGCTGGACGGGTACGAAAAGCGGGAAATCGCCAAAGACTACATCTGGTAGACCGGCCTGCCCCTACCCGGCCCTTACGGCCAAAATACCCCAAGCCCGGTATTCAGCCGGAAGTCGATTGCCCACTATCATCAAAGCAGGGCACCGCCCCGCCGAAGCGTGACGCTGCCGGGTTCCCTCCGTTTCTATTGAATTTCGATTGCGCTCACCAGCGGCCAATCCGCCGATCCCTGGCTGAACTGAATCGCAACCTGGCCGTTGGTCACATTTATGGGGAATGACTGGTCAAGTGCCGTGAACGCGCCGGCCTGTGCGGTGATGTCGAAGTTCGATAGCACCGGCGCGCCATTGATCGCCACATTGAACACACGGCTGCCGGCGGACGTGAAATAGATTTCCGCAAACTTCAGCGTGACCGTGCGGCTGCCGTTGGGCACCGCGAAGGTATAGGTAAAAGCGCCCCAGCGGCTGCTCTGGTACAGCGCAGGCGCACTGGTTCCGGCGATGTCAGCGGACGTATTGGATGTGCCGCCGCCGGAGAACCCATAATCGGCGCTCCAGGTGTTGCCGGAGGGGTCAGTGTATCCCGGCCCGCCGGCATTCACCAGCGCGAGAGGCGCGGAACTGGGCGGAGGCGTCGTTGCGGTGGTTGAAGTAATGGATATCGCCGCGACCAGCGGCCAGTCCGCTGTGCCCTGGCTGAACTGGATCGCGACCTGACCGTTCGTGACGGTGACGGGGAATGACTTGTCGAGCGCTGTGAAGGCGCCGGCCTGCGCGGTGATGTCGAAGTTCGTCAGCACCGGCGTGCCATTGATGGCGACGTTGAAGACGCGGCTGCCGGCAGAGGTGAAATAGATTTCGGCGAACTTCAGCGTGACGTTGTAGCCGCCGTTCGGCAGGGAAAAGCTATAGGTGAAAGCGCCCCACCGGCTGCTCTGGTAAAGTGCCGGTGTGCTGGTGCCGGCAACGTTGGCGGAGGTGTTGGAAGTGTTGCCGCCGGAGAATCCATAATCGGCGCTCCAGGTGTTGCCGGAGGGGTCCGTGTAGCCCGGCCCGCCGGCATTCACCAGCGTGAGAGGCGCGGAACTGGGCGGCGGCGTTGTGCCGGCCGTGCTCTGACCAATGGAGATCGCGGAGACCAGCGGCCAATCCGCCGTGCCCTGACTGAACTGAATCGCGATTTGCCCGTTGGTCACCGTCACCGGGAACGATTTGTCCAGCGCTGTGAAGGCGCCGGCCTGCGCCGCGATATCGAAGTTCGATAGCACCGGCGTACCGTTGATTGCCACATTGAACACGCGGCTCCCCGGAGTGGTGAAATAGATTTCCGCGAACTTCAGGGTAACGGTGTAGCTGCCGTTCGGCAGGGAGAAGCCGTAGCTGAAAGCGCCCCACCGGCTGCTCTGGTAGAGCGCGGGTGTACTGGTGCCTGCAATGTTAGCCGAGGTATTGGACGTGCCGCCGCCGGAGAACCCATAATCGGCGCTCCAGGCGTTGCCGGAAGGATCGGTATAAGCCGGGCCGCCGGCATTCACCAGCACCACGGCCGTGCCGGGTGTCGGCGTCGGAGTTGGCGTGGGTGTCGGTGTCGGCGTTCCCGACCCAGCGGTGATGGTCAACGGAAAGGTCAGGCTTTCACCGAATAACGTTGCCGTCACACTGACCGCGGAACTGGCCGACGCCGAGCCCGCCGGCAGTGCCACCGTAGCGCTGAGCGCTCCCGAAGGAACTGTTACCGCGGCGGGAACCGGCAGCACGGAAGCGTTGGAACTGGCCAACGTCACGGCTGTTCCGCCGGCGACGGCGGGGCTGGTTAGTGTGATGGTGGCGGAGACGCTGGTCCCACCGGCGGCAGTTGTCGGCGTGATGCTGAAAGTCGACAACCGGGGCGCGGCTAAGCCCGTCGTACCGCTCACCAGCAGCACCGGCGATTGCACCGACACGCCCTGATAAGAGCCGTTGATGGTGACCGGCGTGGTGAGGCCGATATTGTTCACGGTGACCGGAATGGCTACCGAGACCGCACCTGCCGGGACGGTGACCGAGCCCGGTATGCCGAGCACTCCGGGGCTGGAAATAGAGAGCGCTACCGTGGCGCCCCCGGCGGGGGCGGACGCCGTGAGGTTCACTTGAGCGTTCACCGTGGCGCCGGCCGATACCTGCCGTTGGTCCAGGTAAATGCCATCCAGCGCCAGCGGCGACCCGGTCACGACCTGCGAGTCGTTTTGTACCATCAAGCTGGAATCGTCTACCACCTCCATATTGCTGCCCAATACTCCTCTGATGGTGAACACGTTGTTGTTGTTCCACCGTGAGTCCCACGCGCCGTTGAGGAACCAGGGAGCACCATTGTCGTCCACGATGGCTCCGTACTTCTTCAATGCGTTGAGAATCACCTGAACTTCGAACGGATAAGGAGAGACATCGAAGGAAGCTTTCAACCGAAAGCGCTGTCCGAACTGGGGATACTGGGGGCTGTTCACATAAGAGGCCCACATACGGGCCGGCCATAAATACGAATACTGTTGAGTGGAGGGTACAGTCATCCCGATGGCGTGCGTGATTTCGCCGGACATCACTTCGTCGTAAGTGACCAATCCCGGTATGAACGCCACGCCGGCCGCATCGGCGGCATACCAGCCCGCCGGGCGCGAAATGTTCGAACTCAAATCGAACACCGCGGCTGCTCCCGCTGTCCAACTCCCGTCACTCTGGGGCGCGGCTTGCCACATTTCGTAGGCTTTGCAGTTGCCCGAATCGAGCAGCAACATGTGAGCATCGGAAGATTGCTGCACCACCGCATTAGGTGGAATGGGGAATGGACCGACGTCGGCTTGGGGAGCACCGGCGACACTGATGGGCACGCGCGGCTGGGTGGCGTCTACCATATTGATGTAAAGCTCGAAGTCCGGAAAAAGGTTCGCCGAAGCTCCGACGTTGGCTACGTACGTAGCCGAATTGGGGTCCACGGGGAGGTTGTCCACCCGCGTGTTCCAAACGTTGTTTGCCGGGAGAACCTGGCAACCGGCTATGGAATGAATGGATTGCGCGTGCCCCGGTTGCATGGAGGCAAGCGTGAAGACACCTAGGACCATGGCGGCATATCTGAGGATCCGCATAGATACAAATCTCCTTTGCTTCCGGATGTTTCCCGGTTATTCGTCAAATGGATTTATCTTCGGACGGCTGTTCCGGAACTGACCGCGGAGAGCGGGAAGGCAGGGAGATCAGGAGCGTTCGACAGCCGAGGAACACTCTAACGCGATTGTGTATGAAAAAACAAATCAGGCCTGTATTCAATCGCACGCACTTGACATTCAGGGCTTCAGGCTTTATTGGCTGCGCGCATCGCCTCGCTTGATCTGGGCACGCCTGCGGCCGGATTCCAGGTTGCCCGCGGCTTTCTGTTTGGCAGCGTCGCTGATCTGAACCTTGTTGTTCACGGCCACCGCCCCTGCTGTCTTCGCCATGTGAGTGGCGGCGCCTTTGTGCTGCACCACGTCGGTCTGGCCTTCGATGGTGGCCACACCCCCTTGCACGTGTACCTTGAAGGTATTCGCCGATTTCGATTTGGCGAACTTGGCGCGGATGACGCTTTCGAGTTGCGCATCGGTCAGGCGCGGTACGGCCGCGGTGACCTTCGCAGGTTGCCTTTGCCCCGGTGTCGTCGGGCGGCTGGGCTGGCCCCATGCCAAGGCTGCCGCCAGCAGCGCGGCGGTGGCGAAAATACGAGTTGAGGACATAGGGAATAAGTGGGCCGAGTTGCCTTTTGTTCTCAGGAATCTGTGCTAAAGTGAGGTTTTCTTACGGCCTGACCGCCTCGCCGCGCATCCCGTTAGGGACGCGTGAAGAAAGAACGATGCCCGAACAAATCCTGCTGCAAGGCAAAATCCTGGGGACCGAGGACTTCCTCCTGGCGGGGGTATCCGGCGTGCCGTCGGGCTCAGGCGAAGGACGCCCCGTGCGCTCCGCCGGTGAAGATTTGCTGGCTGGCCGGTCGCAATGGATCACCTTGCTGAGCGAAGTTCTGCCGCGCGCGCTGCTGGCCGAATTGGGCCTGGCGCGAGTGATGCTCGGGTCGAGCGGCGGCGGGCAGTTCCTGGTGGTGCTATCCGGCGACAAACTGGAAGCGGCCGAGAGTTTTCTGAAAGCCGCGGCCCATCAGATTAGCGATCTCAGCTCCGGTATGGTGCGGCTGGTCTGGGGCGTAACGGACAACCTGGGCGACTGGTCGGTGATCCGCAAACGTCTCAACGAGCAACTGGATGCGCGCCGCGACGCGCCCCTGGCGGCGGTGGCGAGCGGCCTGTTTCAGCCTTATCTGCCGGCGGCGAATCCCGAAGCCGACGCTTACTTTGCCAAGGAATTGGGAGCGCGTGTGCGGGAAGCCGCGCACATCGGTTGGTCCCCGGAGAACCCCGGCAAGGTAATTCCGGGAGCCGGCAAGCATGCCTGGACCATCACGCCGAATCTCTCGCCCGACGGCATCATGCTGGCGCGCCACGCCGCACCAACCGACGACGGCAAGTCGGCCGCGCCCGTGCAGACGCTGGCGCGGCGCTCGCAGGGGCGCTCCATCTGGGGTGTGCTGCGCGGCGATGTCGATAATTTTGGCCTGCGGTTGCGGCGCGTGCACTCCATCGAAGAGCATGTACCGCTCTCGGTGCTGTACAAACAGTTTTTTGCGGGGGAATTGGAAGTGGTTTGTTCGCTCCCCGAATTCTGGAAGAAGGTCAGCATCATTTATTGCGGCGGCGACGATTTCGCGGTGTACGGTTCCTGGGACGCGCTCATCGCCCTGGCGCGCGAGGTGCAGCGCCTGTTCCACCGCTTCACGGAAGAGAATCTGAAAGACTATCCGGGCCCGGAGGGCAAAACCATTACCATGGCCATCGCCCTGGCGCCGGAAACGTATTATCCGCTGGCCGCGATTTACGAAGAGGCGGGGCGCAATTTGCATCTGGCGAAGGCCGCGGACAAGGATTGCATCTATCTGTTGGGCCGCGTGCTGGAGTGGCGCCACCTCAACGATGCCGCGGAGTTGAAGGACACGGTGACGCGCTTGATTCACGAGTTCCGCATGTCGCGCCAGTTTTTGTATCAACTCCGCAGCTTTTACCGGCGCGAGGCTTACGCGGACGGAGCTGAAACGCAGCACGCCTGGCGATTCCAGCGGCGTTTCAATCGCATTCTCAGCGGCACGCGCGGGCGCGAATTTCAGAAGCTGCGTACCCACCTGATCGGCGAGATGGCGGGACGCCGCTCGGCGGAAGTGAAGCTGCGGCCGGCGGGACTGGTGGCCCTGGAATGGGCCAGGCTGGTGACGGAATCTTAAAGGTAGCGCCGACGGTCTTGCCGCCGGCGAGCTAGGTGGGACAGGCGATTCGCCTGTCTAAGGGGTTCGCAAATGGCACAGGAAACGGAGCAACGCAACCGGGAGAACCGCCCGCCGCGCGAAGGGCGCGGGCCGGGCGATCGAGGCGGGCCGGGAGATCGCGGTGACCGCGGCGACCGGCGCGGCGACCGCCGGCCCGAAGGCCCTCCCGAAATCGAGCTGGAAAAGCTGGTCAACGACAGCCTCTACCTCGATAACCAGGCGCACGCCATCGTGAGCCGCATGCGCGATATGGATTCCGGCACCAAGACCCAGTTGCGCCGCCTCTACGGGGCGGTGCGGCGGGCGGTGCGCGCGCCCGAGGGCGAGCGGCAGCACGAATTCGTCATGCTGCGCGCGCGCCTGGCGTATACCATCGCGCGCCATGGGCTGCGCAGCCTCGACCAACTCGAGAAGCTGCTGTTGCAGGTGACACGCAGAAACGATATCCGCGGTTATGAGCGGTTCAAGGATCTTTTCGAGGCCATCGTGGCCTACAACGAGTAGAGCATGAGTGCACATACTTCCCAAACCGAGTTGAAGTTCGTCGGCAAGCTGATCCTGGAAGGCGTGATGACCTGCGAGACCGGCCTGCACGTGGGCGCCGGCAAAGGGTCGCTGGAAATCGGCGGTTCGGACAATCCCGTGGCCAAGGACGCCTTCGGACGGCCTTACGTGCCGGGCAGCTCGCTGCGCGGCAAAATCCGCTCGCTGCTGGAGCAGTCTTCCGGAGCGGCGGTGCCCTCCGAGCTGGTCTATCTTTCCCGCCGCAAAGGGCAGGAGGTGCGTATCCACCAGAGCGACCGGCCCGACGACGAAATCTGCCTGCTGTTCGGCCGCAACCCGGGCCGCATGGAGCGGGTGCAGGGCGAGATTCTCGAAACCACGCAGGCTACGCCCGCCCGGCTGGCGGTGTTCGATGCGCCGCTGGAGGTGGATAGCATCACCCCGCAAATGCGCGAGAACCTGGACGACGAGCTGACCGAAGTGAAGAGCGAGAACGCCATCGACCGCATCACCTCGCAGGCCAACCCGCGCACCCTGGAACGCGTTCCGGCAGGCGCCCGCTTCAAGACGCGCTTCGTGATGGATGTGCTTTGCGACGAAGACGCGCCGCTGTTCGCGCGCGTGCTGGAAGGCTTGCGGCTGCTGGAAGACGATTCGTTGGGCGGCGGCGGCTCACGCGGCAGCGGCCGCGTGAATTTCGGCAATCTGCGGCTGGTGTGGCGCGGCAAGGAATACTACGCCGCGGGCGCGGCGGAAAAAGAGCTCGCGGCCGGCGCGGGCCTGGCGGCCATCCAGACCGCTGTCGCCGAAGCCGCCTGGGGATTTCTGCACGAGGCGTAATGAACCCCGGAATGGTGGTGAAGCTGCGGCCCACAGGGCCCTGGCGCATCGGACCCGACTCGGGCGCGCGCAACCGGGTGGATGCCGTTTATCACAGCGACACGCTCTATGCCGCCGTGTGTTCGGCCATGGCGCGGATGAGTCTGCTGGATGAGTGGCTGGATGCCACCGCCCGCGGCGAGGCTCCCGCGGTAGCGTTCAGCTCCTGCTTTCCGTTGGTGGAAGAGACGCGTTTCGTCGCGCCTCCGCGAACCGTCTGGCCGCCCACTTCGCCCGCGCTGCTCTCCACGCGCGTTCGCTGGAAGGCCGCGCGCTTTATTCCGTTGACGGTGGTGGAAACCCTGCTGGCCGGACAGAGCCTGGACGAAAACCAGTGGGCGGTGGATGGGCCGAGCGAGTGCCTGCTCCCGGCTGCGGCGCAGAGTGGTGCGTTCCGCGCGGGCATCCGCTGGAACGCCGCGGTGGACCGGCTGAGCGGCGCCAGCGAGCGCCATTCCACCGCGTGCATGGAATTTCGCGCGGGCGCCGGATTGTGGACCGTGGCTTCCTTCGCCGGCGATGCCGCGCGCGGAAAATGGGCGGAGCCGGTGAAAGCCGCGTTCCGCTGGCTGGCCGATGCCGGTTTCGGCGGCGAACGGTCGCGTGGTTGGGGCCGGTCGGAGACTCCCGAGTTTACCGAAGGCTCTCTGCCTGAATTGATCGTAAGCCCTCCGCAAGACCGCGACAGTGCCCCTCAGAGCCGCGACCACTCGCGCTTTGGCGAGCGTGAGGGAGCGGTTGCTGAACCCGCCGAGCCGCCCGTGCAGTCGCCACCACCTGCCAACGGCATCCATCCCCATTGGCTGCTTTCGCTCTTCACTCCCGCCGCCGCCGATGCCGTCGACTGGTCGCGCGGCAACTATACGCTGCTGGAGCGCGCCGGGCGCATCGATGGCTCGGGCGAGTTGAAAAAAAACCTGCAGATGGTGGCCGAAGGCTCTGTGATCTATGCGCCGGAAGCGCCGCGCGGGGGAGCACCCGATGTCGCGCCGGAAGGTTTCGCGCACCCGGTCTATCGTGCCGGATTCGCCGTATCCATCCCACTGCCGGAGGCCGTCTGATGCGCTACCGCTTGACCTGCCTGACACCACTGCTGGTGGGCGACGGCCGTAAGCTCAGCCCCATCGATTACATGGTGTGGAAAGACCATGTGAACGTGCTCGACCAGTGGCGCATCTTCCGCCTGTTGGCCAAAGGGCCGCGGCTGGAAGGCTATCTTGCGCAGCTCAAACGGGCCGACAAGCTGGATTTCGCGTCCTGGGGCGGCTTCGCGCAAAACTTCGCCGGGCGCCGCATTCCGTTTGAAAACGCCGCCTACTCGGCTTACTGGAACCGGGCCGTGGGCGACAGCCTGCACATTCCCACGTTTGCCGCCGGCGCGTCGGGGCCGTATCTGCCGGGTACGGCCATCAAGGGCGCGCTGCGCACCGGCATGGTGTTCGCCAACTGGCGCGACGGCATGTTGCAGGATGTGGCCGGCCGCGCGCAAGGCGAGCGCGTGCCACGGCGGCCGGCGGAGATGGTCGAAGATCAGGCCTTGGGTTCGGCCGGCGTGAACCGCATGCGCTTCGTCGCCGCCGGCGATTCGGCCCCCGTCAGCCCGTCGGTATTCAAAATCTACCTGTTGCGCACTTCCACGCTGCAACCGCGCGGCGCCGGATTTGCGCTCGGCTGGAAGCAAAGCCCGCGCGGCGCGGTGGAAGGCAACCGTCCCGAAGACGGCACGCCCGCGTTTGCCGAGATGGCCGTGCCGGGCACCACTTTTGAAGGCGATTGGAACGAGAAGAATTTTTATTTGCAACCCGAGGTGCGGCGGTCGGTCCGCTGGCCGGATTCATTCAGCCGCGCGCGCATTTTCGAAGCCGCCAACGTTTACGCCGCCGGCCTGCTGTCGCTCCAAAGGCAGTATGCGTCGTGGGCCGGCATGGGCCTGCTCGACCATAGCCTGGACGAACTCGAGCAGCTTCTGGCGCAGGCCCGCGAGAAGGGCTCCGCCCTGTTTTCTCTCGGCTGGGGCGGCGGCCTGCTGGCGAAAAGCGCGTGGCTCGATACCAGCAATGCCGACTACCGCCAGATTCTGAACCAGTACGCCATTTACAATCGCGCGCTCGCCAGCAATCTGCCGTTTCCCAAGACGCGCCGCATCGTGTTCCTGAATAACCGGCCGGCCACGCTGCCGGGCTGGGTGGAACTGAGCGTGGAAACGTAGTCGGCAACCTCAACCTGTGTGTCAATAGATCGACCAGATACCGGGCGTTGCGACTTCCAGCAGGTGCCGGTCTGGATCGCGGAAATAGAGGCTCTGGCCGCCTAAGTCCCAAGTGCGCCTCTCCTCGATTGCGATTCCGTTGGCTTTCAACCACGATTCCCAGACTGTCAATTCTGCTGCGGCAATAGCGAATGCCAGATGAAGCTCGCCATCTCCGTCGTGGGGTGACGACCCCTCACGCGAAGCGCCTTTCTTGAACAGGAGCAGTACGTGACGGCCGCCGGCATCCATGGCAAGTCCTCGGCCCCCGAAATTGCTGATTACCCGAAATCCGAAAATCTTTTCGTAGAAGCCAGCCGAACGCGCCACGTCATCAACGTACAGCGATGACTCCAGAATTCCTTCAGTTTGTGGAGGCATACTGATTGAATATTACCGCGGCCGGCTGCGTACATTGTTGTATTCCTCTACAGATCGCGGATGCGGAACCTTCCCTCCAGCGCCGGCTTCTATACTTTTATGGCAACTGGTGATTTGCGCTGTGCCATCCGAAGTCTGCTGCGCGATCGCAGTTTCACTTTGGCGGCAATCGCCGCATTGGGGCTTGGCGTCGGCGCAGGGACGGCGGTTTTCAGCGTAGTCGACCGTATCCTCTTCCGCAGTCTTCCTTACCGGCAGGCGGATCGCCTGGTTTCCTTCGGCATCACCGCGCCCATCGTGCCGCAGGAGTTCATGCTCAGCTACGACTACTTCGACTGGCGCGAGAGCGGCGGACCGTTCGAGTCAATGGGCGCCTGGGTCGCGGGCGTGCAGGATTGCGACCTCAATGAAACCAAGCCGCTCCGACTGCAATGCGCCAAAGTCGATTCCAGCCTGCTGCGGACCTTGGGAATCGAACTGGTGGCGGGCCACGATTTCACCCGCGCCGAGGAAAAACCGAACGCACCCAGGACCGCGCTTATCTCCTACGGACTTTGGCAGCTCCGCTTCGGAAAAGATCCCGGCGCGGTGGGCCGAACCATGCGCCTGGATGGGCAGCAAGTCACCATCGTAGGCATTCTGCCGGCCGATTTTGAACTGCCCACGCTGGAGAAAACCGACATCCTCATCCCCGACATTCTCGATGAGCCGGAGCAGCATGCGCGCAGAGCGGCCATCGTGATGGATGCGGTGGGGCGGTTGAAGCCCGGAATCGGTCCGGCGCAGGCTGCCGCGGCACTCGAACCACTCTTCCAGCGGTCGCTCGAAGCCGTCACGCCGTCGTTTCGCAAAGATTTCAAGCTGCGCGTGCGCTATCTGCGCGACCGGCAGCTGCAGGATGCAAGGCGGGCCTCATGGGTGCTGCTGGGCGCGGTGTTTGCCGTGTTGCTGATTGCCTGCGCGAACGTTGCCAACCTGCTGCTGGCGAGGGCCGCGGCGCGGGAACGGGAAGTGGCGCTGCGCGCCGCGCTGGGCGCGGGCCGCTGGCGGCTGGTGAGCCAGTCATTGACCGAGAGCACTTTGGTGGCATTAGCCGGCGGCGCCGCCGGATGCGCGCTGGCTTACGCTCTGTTGCGGGTGTTTATCGCCATCGCACCGGAAGGAATCCCGCACTTACCTCAGGCCGGCTTGGACCCGCGAGTGCTCTCCTTCGCTTTGCTGCTTTCGCTCGTCTCCGGCGTTCTCATCGGCCTGGCGTCCTCATGGCAACGGCCGCGAATGGAAACCCTCGGCGCGGGCCGCTCGGTTGGGCCGCGGCGCCATCTGTTTCGCCAATGCCTGGTGGCGGCGCAAATTTGCGTGTCGCTGATTTTGCTGGCGTCCGCCGGGCTGATGCTGCGCAGCCTGTGGAACCTGGAAAACCAGCCGCTCGGGATTCGGCCGTGCGGCGTGGTCACAGCCGCGGTGACGCTGGGACGCGCATCGTATCCCACACCCACCGAAAAGCTGGCCTTCTTTGACAACCTGGAGCAACAGTTGCGCCGCGTACCCGGCGTGAGCGAAGTGGCCCTGGCGGATTCGCTGCCTCCCTCGGGCAATGCCATGGGCGCCATGCTCTATGCCACGCTCGACGTCCGCGGCAGGCCGCGCATCACCGATGGAACCGGCGGTCTGGTGGTGTCGCGCTCCGTGACACCGCGGTATTTCTCCGCGCTCGGCATCCCCATTCTGCAAGGGAGGGTATTCCAGGAAGAGGACCGCATCCCCGAGGGGAACGCGGTGATTCTGAGCGACCGGCTGGCGCGCCGCATGTTTCCCGGCGGGAATCCGCTGGGACAGCAGCTCCGCCTGGGGAGAATCAGCGACTGGATGACCGTTGTGGGCGTGGCCGCGAACGTCAAGAACAGCGGGCTGGCGGAGAGCGACGGTCCGGAATTCTATTTGGTCCGCAAGCACGTCCCGGGAAATATGCGGGCGGGAGCGACCGTCATCATTCGCACCGGCATGCCGCCGCAGGCCATCGCGGAGTGGGTGCGCGCGTCCATAGCGTCGCTCGATGCCACCTTGCCGGTCACCGTCGAAACCATGGACCAACGCGTCGCCAAGCTGGCGGCGAGGCCGCGTTTCAATGCGTTCCTGCTCTCCATTTTTGCCGGCCTGGGCCTGTTGTTGGCGGCCATCGGGCTGTACGGCGTGATCTCGTTCCTGGTGGCGCAGCGATCGCAGGAAATCGGCGTGCGCATGGCCCTGGGGGCTTCGCCCGGCGCCATCGCCAGGCTGGTTTTGCGACAGACCGGCACTTGGATAGCGTGCGGAATGGGGTTGGGCGCCGTTGGATCGTGGTTCGCCGTGCGCCTGCTGGAGCACATGCTGTTCCGCGTCCCCGGCAAGGACCCGTGGACCTTCGCGGGCACCGCTATGATTCTGGCGGGCGTCGCGCTGGCGGCCGCATGGATTCCCTCGCGCCGTGCGGCACATCTCGATCCCATGAAGGTCCTGCGGCGGGAGTAACGCCGGCTGCCTTGCCGGCGGCGAGGCTGACCAGCGGCAAGACCGCCGGCGTTACAGCTTCTCCAGAATATCCGGAATCTCGAACACCGCGCGGTTGTGCAGCCGCCCGGTCGCGGCGCGGAAGCCCGCATAAGCGGAAGGTTCGAGCAGCTCATCCACGGCCTGCGCAATCCGGCGGAAATTGGGCAGCACTATGCCCATGCCCTGCTCGCGAACCCATTCGGCGTTATACCGCTCCTGCGGCAACGTCCAAGCGTTGCACTCCACGATCACCGGCAGCTGCATGGCCACCGCTTCAGTGATGCTGCCAGGGCCCGGCTTGCCGATGAAGTAATCCGCGAGTTGCATGTAGCCCGGGATTTCCTTGGTGAAGCCTTCCACGTAGAGCGGCGCACCATGCGTCATCGCGCCCAGCTTCTTGCGCAGCTTGTCGTTGTGGCCGCAAATTATGAGGAGCTGCCGGTTGGGGAGGCTGCGGGCGATTTCCATCATGACCGACGAGCCCTGACCTCCGAACAGCACCAGGCCGACGGGCTGCTCGGGGTCAAAGCCCAAGCCGGCGCGCGCCCGTGCGCGTTCTGCAGGACGTAGCGGAGCGATGTCATAGAAGCGCGGATTGAGAATCATGCCGGAAACGCAATGTACCCGATCCGCCGCGTGGCCCAGCCCGAGCGCCTGTTCGACGGCTTTGTCCGAGCCGCAGATGAAATGTTGCGTCTGCCGCTCCATCCAGAAGTGCGGCGGGTAGTCGGCGATATCGGTGATGAGCGTGACCAGTGGCACACCGGGCAGCGCGCGGCTCAGACTCTCGCCCAAAGCGCGATTGAAATGGGGCACCATCGAGACCACCAGGTCGGGGCGGCTGGTCCGCCAGAAATCCGCCAGCACGCTCACCTGCCGCCGGTGAAAGAGCCGGATAATCACCTGCATGCCGCGCATCAGCGGCCCCGAGCCCAGCGTCCAGCCCTTCTTCAGCATCAGGTTGTAAATGTCCTGTAACCGGATACCGGTCAGCTTGCGGAAGACGTCGAGCGAATCCAGCAACTCTTGCAGATTCACCAGGCGGATTTCAAATGGCCGTTGTTGCCGCCGGCAGACTTCCGCCAGCGCCGTAGCCGCGGCGCGATGGCCTCCACCCGCATCGAAATAGATGAAATCAAGCCGCTTCACGCAATTCCGATTGTGCCACGCGGCACAACTGCTGTAACAAAAAACAAACCCGTTAACCTATGTTTTTTGTGCGCGTCACCGAACTGTAAGCAATCCAATTCGAAAATAAGGCATGCGGTGCGATCTGCACGTCCACACCAGGCACTCGGGGATGTGTACCTTTCCGCTGGTTAGGGCTTTCTGCCGCGAAAGCTATAACGAACCGCAGGCCGTTTACGAAAAGCTGAAGCGGCTCGGCATGGATCTGGTTACAGTGACCGACCACGATTCCATCGATGCCGCCGAAGCCCTGCGGGCGCGGTCCGATTTCTTCCTCAGCGAAGAGGTTACCTGCACGCTGCCCAGCGGCACGGAGCTGCACGTGGGCGTCTACGACATCGGCGAGCGCGATCACGTCGAGATGTCCTGGCGGCGGCGGGATTTCGAATCGTTCGCGGCTTACCTGGCGGAGCGCGGCCTGTTCTTCAGCGCCAATCACGTGTTTTCGAGCCTTACCGGACGGCGCGCCATGGAAGATTTTCTGCTGTTCGAGCAGGCCTTCCCCGCGCTGGAGACGCACAACGGCCACATGCTGGCGCGCGCCAACGAAAATGCGGCGGCGCTGGCGGATTTTACCGCGCGCGTGGAAGTAGGAGGCAGCGATGCGCACGCCATGGCGTCGGTGGGCTGCGCCTATACCGTGGTGCCCCAGGCGCGCACCAAAGAAGAGTTCCTGCAGGGACTCCGCCACGGTTTCGGGCGCGTGCGCGGCGAAACCGGCAACGTCTGGAAACTGACGCGCGATGTGCTGGCCATCGGCTGCTCCATGGTGAAGGAAGATCCGCGTACCCTGGCGGCCGCTCCCCTGGCGCTTGCGGTGCCGGCCATCATTCTCGGAAACTATATGGTGGAGCAGGTCTTCGCCCGCTGGTGGATGTCCCGGTACCGGCGGTCGCTGGCCGGTAGGGGGCGGAATGTCGCCACTCCCATCGCGGAGGCGGCGGCATGACCATCGCGCACGCAATGCTGAACTTCATTTCGCACCGCGATCACAAGCTGATGCTCCGCGTCCATCGCTGGCCCGCGCCGCGCTGGATCCGGGTGTGGATGCTGTGCGCCACACGCGGCGGCGATGGGTGGCTCTGGTATGCCCTCGGCCTGGTTCTGCTGCTGTTCGGCGGCGACGAGCGATTTGCGGCCGTGGGAAGCGCTGCCGTGGCGGCGGGTGTGGGCATTGCGATATTCCTGCAACTGAAGAAGGGGATTGGGCGCAAGCGCCCCTGCACGCTGGAGCCGCATTGCTGGGCCACGCTGCTGCCGCCCGACCAGTTCTCGTTTCCTTCCGGCCACACCATTACGGCCTTCGCGGTAGCGGTTTCGCTGAGCCGCTTTTATCCCGACCTCGCTTTCGGCCTGATGTTCTGCGCCGCTAGCGTAGCGGCTTCGCGCGTTCTGCTCGGCATGCACTTTCTGAGCGACGTGCTGGCCGGCGCGGCCATTGGCACGCTGTTGGCGTTCGCTGCCACGTGGGCGGCGAGAGCGGTGTAGGGCCTTCGCGGCGGTTGAAGCGCGATGTATGATGGCAATTGATGAACGCCGCTAAGACTCCGGAAGTGCTGGACGAAATGGTTAGGAGGATCGCGGAGCGTTTTTCTCCCGAAAGTTCTATATGAACGTGCCGCCTGACGTGGTGGAGGTTCTGCAGAACTGAGTGCGCAAGGCGGAAAACGATCTCGAAGCTGCCCGGCATGCTTTTGCGGTCGCGGAAAAAGTCCGTGCGGAGATTCGCGCTCTTCTGCCAACTGCCAGTCTGGAGTAACCCCGGCTCGGCTTATCTTCCCTTCACCAGATTCAGCACGATGCTATAGCGGTCGCCTCGCATGGTCGATTTGGTGAATTCGAACGGCGTTCCGGTCCTGGTGAACGTGACGCGCTCAGCGGCAAAGACCGCGGCGCCGGTGGGAATGCCCAGCAGCGCGGCCGACTCGGCATCTGCCGACGACGCAAAATATCGTTCCCGCGACCGGGCCGCCTGAACTCCGTAGCGGGTCTGTAAAACCTCGTAGAGTGAGACATTCTCGAAGCTCTCCTCCACCAATTGAGGCACCAGGCTCAGTGGAATATGCGCGGTTTGGATGCCCATCGGCTCGCCATCGGCCAGCCGCAGACGCTTGAGCACCAGCACCCGGTCGTTCAGCCGGAGTTGAAGATGCTCGGCCACGGCAAGGTCCGCTTCGGT
>Ga0335081_10004831_pt1 | contig 21296 bp, 19 predicted proteins | sample Lox_Sample_35_FD_206713 | JGI IMG/M metagenome (GOLD analysis project Ga0335081, IMG submission 206713) | Soil microbial communities from Loxahatchee National Wildlife Refuge, Florida, United States - Lox_Sample_3.5 | ecosystem: Environmental > Terrestrial > Soil > Wetlands | place: USA... | reverse complement strand
CGCGGCGAGAAGCGCGTGGCGCTGACCTTTGTGGGCGACGGAGCCATGAGCACGACGCCCGTCCACGAAGGCCTCAACTTTGCAGCGGTGAAGAGGCTGCCGCTGGTGGTCATCGTGGAAAACAACGGCTGGGCCTACTCGACTCCGGTAAACAAGCAGACCGCCATCAGGCACTTTGCCGACCGCGCCAAGGCTTATGGCATCGCTTCCCGCCGAGTCCAAGGGAACATGGCACTGGAGGTATACGGCGCTGTGGCAGAAGCGGTGGACTTGGCCCGACGGGGTCGAGGCCCCGCCCTGATCGAGTGCAAGACGATGCGCATGAAGGGTCACGCCGAGCACGACGATGCGCGCTATGTGCCCCCGGAACAACTGGACCGGTGGCGGGAGCTCGACCCGATCGCGCTCTTCAAGAGGGTAGCCAAGCGCGAGAAGCTGATGGCCAAGCAGGATTGGGTGGCCATTGACGAGCGGGTGGAACAGGAGATCCGAGAGGACCTGGAAGTGGCGGAGGCGAGTCCGTTTCCGCCACCGGAATCGGCCGCGCGACCGGTCTACAGCGGTGGAATGTGAAAGCAACGGGTTGATGAGTTTTATACAAGTCTTTGGTTGGCAGCCGTCCTTGGTTAGCCGCGGCACGGATTCGGGTCCAGCAGGCAACTGGCTACTGAGAACTGACGACTGACGCCTATTCCTATGCGACGCTACAAAGCAACGCCGCTGCGCCCTCGGCAGGCGCTGAGCGGCAGGCATAAACTGGACCGCGCCACGTTAGTCAGGATGCTCTACACCCTGAAACTCACCCGCGAGGCCGAGCTGCGGATTGAGCACGTCCTCTACCGCCAAGGGAGGATCGTAGGGGGCGTTTACACCGGCCGCGGCCAGGAGGCGATCGGGGTAGGCTCGGCGATCCAGTTGGAGGGCGGCGACTGGGTGCTGCCGAGCCACCGCGACTTTTCATCGTTTCTTCTTCGCGGCTTCTCTCTGCGCCAGATCGTGTCTAACTGGATGGCTCGTTCCGGTTCCCCCACGCGCGGGCGCGACAATACGCTTCACCTTGGTAACCTGGACCTGGGGGTGATCCCCATCATTTCGCCGCTCGGCGACACGCTGCCGGTGGCTTGTGGCGTCGCCATGGCGCTCCAACGGCGAGGCGAGCACCGGGTGGCGCTGGTGCATTTCGGCGAGGGTACCACCAGCCGGGGCGACGTGCACGAGGCCATGAATATGGCAGGGGTGATGAAGCTGCCCGTAGTTTTCATCTGCAACAACAACGGGTACGCCTATTCCACTCCTAACACCCAGCAATTCCTGGTGAAGACGCTTTCGGTTCGCGGGCCGGCCTACGGCATGCCGGGCGTTACGGTGGACGGCAACGATGTCCTGGCGGTTCACGAGACGGTCCGGCAGGCAATCGCCCGGGCACGGGAGGGCGAGGGCCCCACTTTTATTGAGTGCAGGACCTTCCGGCTCACGGGCCACTCGGCGCACGACGCGGCCGAGTATGTACCCCCCGAGGTGATGGAGCGAGAGGCCAAGAAGGATCCTATTCCGCGCTTCGAGCTGACCCTGCTGCGGAGCCATGTGCTGACCCACTACGAATTGCAGGACCTGGAACGAAGGATCCGCGGCGAGGTCGATGATGCTGTAGCCTACGCTGAATCGAAGCCCGAGCTGGAGGGAGCGACCGCCGTCGAGGGCGTCCTCTGCGGCCCGGACTGCTGGTGGAAGAAGCCGATCTGCCACGACGAAGAGGCGCTGGCGGCGGCCGCCTGGCCGTCGGCGCGGGAACTGCACGGGACGGACGACTGAAGACATGCCGGTTCTGACCTATCTCGAAGCGATCCGCCAGGGCATTTGGGAGGAAATGGAGCGCGACGACTCCGTCTTCCTGCTGGGCGAGGATATCGGCGCATACGGTGGCGCGTTCAAGGTGACGGCCGGGATGCTGGAGAAGTTCGGCGCCAACCGCGTCATCGACACGCCGATCTCCGAATCGGCGATTGTGGGAGCCGCGGTGGGAGCGGCGCTGGCGGGCCTGCGCCCCGTGGTGGAAATGCAGTTCATGGACTTCATCGCCTGCGGCTTCGACCAGATCGTTAATATGGCGGCCAAGATCCACTATCGCTGGGGTCCTGCCGTGCCCATGGTGATCCGCGGCCCTTCGGGGGCGGGCGTTCACGGCGGCCCCTACCATTCGCAGTCGAACGAGATGTGGTTCGTTCATACGCCCGGTCTCAAAGTAGTGATGCCCTCGACGTCCTACGACGCCAAGGGATTGATCAAGGCTTCCATCCGCGACGACAACCCCGTGATCTTCTACGAGCATAAATTTCTTTACCGGCGCATCAAAGATGAAGTGCCGGAAGCCGACTACGTGGTGCCGTTGGGCAAGGCGCGGGTGGCCCGCGAGGGCACGGACCTGTCGGTGATCACCTACGGAGCGATGGTCTGGACGGCGATCGAGGCCGCCACCGAGCTCGAAAAGGAAGGCATTTCCGTGGAGGTGATCGATCTGCGCACGCTGCTGCCCTACGATGAAGAAGCTGTGCTGGCGAGCGTACGCAAGTGCAGCAAGGTGATCCTGCTGCACGAGGACACGCGGACGGGCGGCATGGCGGGCGAGTTGGCGGCGCTGATCGGCGAGAAAGCATTTCAGGACTTGGATGGTCCAATTGTGCGCGTCACGGCGCCCGATACGCCGGTGCCCTTTGCGCCGCCACTTGAAGAATACTTTTTGCCGAATGCCAAGAAAGTGGCCGAGGCGGCAAGAAAGCTGGCGGCATACTGAGGTGTTGAGAGGTTCAATATGCCTACCAAGGTCATCATGCCCCAGATGGGGGAAAGCATTGCCGAAGGGACCGTCACCAAGTGGCTGAAGAAAGTTGGCGACCACGTCCAGCGCGATGAGCCGCTTTTCGAGATCTCCACCGACAAGGTAGACGCGGAAATCCCTTCGCCGGCCGCTGGCGTGTTAACCCAGATCCTGGTGCACGAGAACGAGACCGTGGAAGTGAACACGGTGGTGGCGGAGCTCGATGGGGAGGGCGCCGCTGTTCAAGCAGACGGGGCCGCGGAAGAAGCCACATTCGCTCCGTCTCCCGCGCCCGCCGACGCTCGACCGGTGCCTCCGGCGACCATTACGTCGCCGATACCAGGACCCTCCGTGCAACCGGAACCTGTGGGAAGGCCGGCAGAAGGCGCGGCCCCCGCTTCCTCGCCGGTGGTGAACAACCTGGCCAGAGAACACAACATCGATCTGCGGAAAGTCCGGGGCACCGGACTCGGCGGCCGCGTCAGTAAAAAGGACCTTCTCGCCTATATTGCGCAACTCGAAGGCGGGGGCGCCGCGGCGCCATCAACGTCCCCTGCTCCAGCCGAAGTCGAGCCGACGCCGGTAGCCCCTCTACAGCTCGACGTCCCTTCTCCGGTTGCTTCGCCGTCTCGGCCGGAGGCAATTGGCGACGCAACCCGCGTCGTGCCCATGACGCCGATGCGCAAGCAGATCGCGGAGCATATGGTGCTCAGCCGTCGCACGTCCGCCCACGTCTCCACCGTTTTCGAGGTGGAGATGACGAAGGTCGGGGAGACTCGTGCTCGCTTCGCCTCCGAGTTCGAGCAGCGTCACGGCGTGAAGCTCACTTACACAGCTTTCTTTGTTCGTGCGGCAGTGGAGGCGATCAAAGAGTTTCCCATCGTGAACTCATCGGTGAAGGACGCCAGCATCGTCTATCACCGCGATGTCAACCTCGGCGTCGCGGTGGCGCTGGAGACGGGTCTGATCGTGCCCGTGATCAAGCGCGCCGACCAGATGAACTTCCCCGAGATCGCGCGCGCCGTTCAAGACCTTGCCGATCGAGCCCGCGGCAAGCGCCTGAGCGTTGACGACGTGCAGGACGGCACCTTCACCATCACCAATCCCGGCATTTTCGGGAGCTTGTTCGGAACGCCGATCATCAGCCAGCCCCAGGTGGCGATCCTCGGCGTGGGCACCATCGAGAAACGCGCCGTGGTGCGCCACGATGCGGTCGCCATTCGGCCCATGGTCTACCTGGCGCTCTCGTTCGACCACCGGGTGATCGACGGCGCGGTCGCCGATCAGTTCATGGCGCGGATCAAGCGGGCGCTGGAAGATTGGGAGGAGGCGGTGCTTTGAAGAGGAAGATAGGTGCCAGAAGCCAGAAGTCAGAATGAAACAGTTGAGTCGTCGATTGGGTCCGTAGCCGCAGTCCTGCTTTCAGGCTGAGTCACTCGTCGCCGATCGTTTCTCGTGACGACGTCGAGTCAGGATCGCGCCGGAAGGAATCGAGGGTCCATACATCTTGCCCTTCATCGTGACGCAGGACGTAGAGATTGCCGTCATCGGCCCGGAGGCGAAAACAGCGATAGCCGATCCCATACCATTGGTCGAGCACTTCTTTCACTTCGTGGGTTGGCGCTCCGGGGGTCAGGGGAGTGAAGCGCAATGGTCGCTCCTCGGCCTTGTATCCCGAGTAGCACTCGACTTTAAAGGCCAAGCTCATCCGTGAAACTCAGATGGTCAGCAGACTGAGCCTTTCAGCGGCTCCCTCCGGCACTACACCGCGACGGCAGATTTGGCCGCTTTTACCTGGTCCTCAATCCACGGGTAAGTGAGCTCGATGCCTTCTTTCAGGAAGACCTTGGGTCTCCATCCTGTGGAGTAGATGCGCTCGTTGCTGAAATTGCGCGACTGAACGCCGACCGGGCCGTCGATATGGCTCACGTGGATCTGCTTGCCGGCCACTTCAGCCACTGTCGCCACCAGTTCGTCCACCGTCACGTATTGCGGGCAGCCGATGTTCGCGGCGCCGTGCAGGTCCGAATGCATCAGCAGAAAAATGCCCTCGACCATGTCGTTGACGTGCGTGTAGGATCGGACCGCAGTGCCGTCGCCCCAGACCTCGATGGTCCCTCCATCTTCCACCTCCGCCACCTTGCGACAGATCGCCGCAGGGGCTTTCTCGCGGCCGCCTTGCCAAGTGCCCTCCGCGCCATAGCAGTTCTGGAAGCGTGCGATCCGCACCTGCATCCCGTAACGCCGCTCGTGCGCGATGGCCACACGCTCGGCGTAGAGCTTCTCCCATCCGTACTCGTTATCGGGATTGGCAGGAATGGCGTCCGCTTCCGTCAGCTCCGGCTCACCGGGTTTCATATCCCGATAAACACAGACCGACGAAGAGAAGAAATACCGCGGAACACCCATCGCCGCCGCGGTCTGGGTCATGTGAATATTGATCAACGCGCTGTTGTGCATGATCTCGCACTCGGCGGAATGGATAAAGCCCATCCCACCCATGTCGGCGGCCAGTTGATAGACCTCGTCAAACCCGCCACCCTCCACTTTGAGTGCGGCCTGGCAATTGTGCTTCTCCCGAAGATCGAGCACGAGGAACTCATCCGCAGCGCTTGGGCAAAACTCATGCTCCTTGATGTCCACGCCGCGAACCCAATAGCCTTCGCATTTCAGCTTCTTAACCAGGTGGCCGCCGATGAACCCGCCTGCGCCACAGACTACGGCTTTCTTCATGGATCGATCCTCCATTCAAGTTATATCACACACCCTCGTGCAGCCCCAGCGGTGCCACCGACCAATCATACAAACCGCCAGGACCAGGAAGCGAGGCCAAAAATCGCCGAAGGTCCCTGGCATGGTCAGGTGTTTTCGACAGAAGCATGAGGAAACCGCCACCGCCGGCGCCCGCCAGCTTTGCGCCTGAGATATACGGGCGCGTTTGTTCGAGAAGCACATTGATGGGCGCATTGGTGGTGTGGGGATCCAGCTTCTGGTTGAGTTGCCAATGGCGATCGAGCAGGCTGCCGAGATAATCCCAATCGGATTCTCTCATCGCGTAGGCCATTTCCACGGCCAGGGTTTTGATACTGTGAAGCACCTGCACCGCCTGAACCTCGCGCGCCAGATACCGGCCCACCACTTGTTCGAGCAGGTCTTTGGCTACGCGGCGGATGCCGGTGTAGTAAAGGACAAAGCGCTCTCGAAACTCCGGCGGACACACAATCGGTTCCACGCGCAGACGCTGGCGGGACCCCGGGCCAGTCATCGTCAGTTTTGCCCCTGGATAGATGCCGCCTGCTTGATCCTGCCACCCTCCCCCGGTGGTCATGAATTGTTCCAGCGCTAGAACCAAGTCGGAGAGTTCCTGGGCGCGCACCTCCTCGCCGCGCATCGCCAGGAGGGCCTGCAACACCGTCGCGGCGAGAACGCTGCTCGTGCCCAGCCCGGAGCCCACTGGCAGGTTCACTTCCGTGCGAATCTCGAGGCCGGCAAGCGGTTCGCCGGGTCTCATCCAGCTCAACATCGCGAGGGCGGCGCGGTGAATCGCGAAGGGGGAACCGACGGAGGCGCTGGACAAGAAACTCGAAGCCGTCAGCGACTCGGTCGCTTCCGAGGAAACCAGCCGCACCACCGGTTCGTTCAATGGGCGGACGACGGTGCGGATGGGGTAAGCCCCATTCAACGTAATTGCCATGTTGAAGACCGTGCCGCCCCAATCGAGGCAGAACGGCGGAGTGTCGGACCAGCCTCCGCCGAAATCGATCCGGGCCGGAGCTGATACCGTCACGCCCGACATGCGTGCAGCAGTCCCGTGCCCGCTGGCACAGAACGACGGAAGCGGGTGGGCCGCCACCGCTTTCTTCACGGCTGCAAACGCTGCGGATCGGGCGCGCGCCGACTCCTCCCCGAGCCCGGCTTGGTCGTAAAACAAGCTGGCCTGAAAGTGGAGGCTGGCTGCTTCAGAGGGAGCGCTAGCCTCAAGTTCCACGGCCTCGTCGGCGAGAGCCCGTCCGGTTTCCGCGAGAGCGTTGATACAAGGCGCGCGGATCAACAGCGGTCGCAGATCCGTTTCCGAGCGCGCCAGTGCCACCGCGGAGGCGCGCCAGTTCGCATCGCGGCGGCGGTCATGCGCGGCGGCCAGCGCCTCTCCATCCGCGTACTCGGTGCTCGTCGCTAACGATAGCCGGGGCAACTCGTTGTTATTGAAGAGGAATAGACGGGCGTTCCACAGGCAACGCTCATCCTGTGGAACCGCGGGCCACACCTCCTCCGGGTCGAGTCCGAGAATATTCAAAGCTTCCAGAATAGGGCGGCCGAACCACGTAGGCGTTTTCGGATCGTCCCCCACTCCGTAGGAGCGCACCACGAAACCCCGCCGACCATCCGGCAGATGAACCGGCACCTGATGCACGACCGTATCCTCCGCGACCGTCATAGGGCCGGACGAGTCCGTGAGTCCGTGCACAATGGCTCCCGCTCCGACGCGGATCGGCTCCCGCCTATGGCATTCGATCACCAGCGCTCCGGGCCCCAGTTGGCTTCCCGGTGCCAGGATGCTATCCACCACTCCTCCCTTGAACAGCCGGCGGAAGTCGGAAGTGGTGCCAACGTGAGTGAACGTTCCTTCCACGAGCGAGCAGTGGAAAGCGACCCCGTGCAGCAAGGCGGCGAGCTCGGGCGATTCGCACGGTGCTTCACCCGTGAGCGTGAGGGTGAATTGGCGGTAGAGGTCGAGGAACGGGATCTCGGGGAGGCTGGCAGCCAGATCAGACAGCCTGGCGGATAGAGCTGCGTCGAAGTGGAGCAGCCCCGTATCGAGCGCCACTTTGTCGCCGGGAAAGATGCCGCCAGCAGCCCGCACCTCGGCAGGAGTGGGCTTTTGCAGGAAGGAATACACCCGGCCGCGCTCGTCGAGGACGTAGATGCCATGGCGCGTGCCGATTTCGATCGGCTGACGAATGGCGGCTCCCGCGACCCCGGGGCGGTCCCACTCAAGGCCCGCCGCGTCGAACGTCAGGACCACATCGCCGGAGGACACCACGAGGCCGGAAACGAAGCGTTCCAACCAGAGCGTGGAGAGGGCCAGGGTTTCATCGAAGACGGTGCTGTTCTCGCCCCACGGCGTGCGTACGGGCAGGATGCCGAAGAGTTTGCCGGTGAGACCATACTCAGGCAAACGGCGCGACTCGCCCCCCGCGTGGACCACCAGCACCCGGTTCTGGGTCCACCACGCCGGGTCGCGCTTGCCCAAGGCTTGGAGGGCTCGGATCGTAGCCCCGCCGCTGCCGATGTGGCGGCCCTCCGGATCCGAGACCACGAGCCAGGCGACGTTGCGCGGCAGGTAACCGCGATCGGAGCGCTGACGCATCTGCTGACGATAGAGCTCAGCTTGAGCCTTCGACCCAGCCGTAATGATCACCGCCGACCACCAGGGAAACTCGGTCGCGGGTTCTGCCAGACCCTGGAGAAAAACACGGTAGGCTTGTTGGCGGATGCCGCCCCATTCGGCATCGTCGAGAATCCTGGAGGCAGCAGTTTCGTTGGCAGTCATGGCTGAAGGGCCCTGGCTAGAGCTAACCGGCGGGACCGATGTCACTGGATTTCGTGTATTACGGCAATTCCGTCTCAAATCTCGACCAACCGATAACATACGCCTAGCGGCCTCTCAATGCAATGATGACCACTCGTTATAGATCATCTCAAGGCCTCCTTCCGCGCTGAGATCAAGGGCCCTCCGTCGGCTGTGGAAAGCAGGTGTCCGCCGGTGTCCGCCGCCTCGCCTTTACACCACTTCTTGCGTGTGCAATAATTATCACTGTTCAAAGCTAAGTCAGGGCCTGGTGGCGCAAGCGCGCGTGCTCTCGACGGAAACAGAAGGTGTTATGGAAAGAATCGGCATCAAGTTAAGGGCTGGTATCGGCCTTTCTTTGTTTGGGACAAGTCTCCTCTTCGCCCAGAACGTGTCCACGGAGAAATCGACGCCTGCCGCGCCCCCTCCTGCCCAGGGTCAAGCTGCGGCTGCGGCTCCGGCCGCGAGCCCTGACCACGCTATGGCGTACTATCACTACATGCTGGCGCGGCGCTATCGCGAACTTGCGGGAGCTCAGAACCGCAGCGAGTATCTCGATCGGGCGATTTCCGAATACAAGCAAGCGATGGCCGCTGACCCGGACTCGTTGTTCCTGCGGGTAGAGCTGGCGGAGCTCTACTGGCGCAGTGGCCGCGTGGGCGATGCGATCAGCGAAGCTCAGGCCGTGCTCAAAGAGAATCCGAACGAAGTGGGAGCGCACCGGCTGCTGGCCCAGATCTACTTCCGGTATCTCGGCGACAACCAGCCTGAGAAGACGATGAAGGAGAATCTCGGCAAGGCCATTGGCGAATTCGAAGCGGTCACCCGCCTCGATCCCTCGGACACAAACTCGTGGTTGCTGCTGGGCAAGCTGTATAAGGTGAACAACCAGGCTGACAAGGCCGAAGACGCCCTGAAGAAGGCCCTCAATGCCGATCCCGAGTCGCAAGGGGCCATCGCCCAACTCGCTCAGCTCTACGTCGATCAGGGAGAATCCTCCCAGGCGATTGATCTCCTCAACAAGATTCCCGAGGACGAACGAGACTCCTCCGTGTTCGGCCTGCTGGGATACGCGTACGGCCAGAATCACGATAACGATCGCGCCATCGCGGCTTACAAATCGGCCCTGGAGCAAGATTCGGAAAATGAGGAGATCCGCGAGGCCTATGCCGAAGCCTTGGTCAACGCGGGGAAAATGGACGATGCCCGCGTGGAGCTGACCCACATCCTGAAAGCGGATCCCGAGAATGCCGCGGCCTATCTCCATCTGGGACGCGTGGATCGCGAGGAGGGCCACTTCGACGACGCCCGTAAGGATTTGGAACACGCCAAGTCCCTGCAATCGGACAATCTCGAGATAGCCTACGAACAAGTGTTGGTGGAAGACGCGGCGGGAAACGACGACGCGGCCATCCAGTTCGCGCAAGAGGCCCTCAAGCAAATGGAGAAGCCGAACGGGCGGTACACGGCCTCGGAAGCCGGCAATCGCGCGGTGTTCCTCGAACGGCTGGGAGCCATTTACCGCACCCAGGAAAAATACGATCAGGCCATCGCCACCTTCAAACAGATCTCCACCCTGGGAAAGTCCGAGGAGCCCCGCGCCGAAGGGCTGATCGTGGAAACTCTGCGCCTCGATCACCAGCCGAAGAAAGCGCTGGAGGAGGCGCAAGCGGCGCTGGCGAAGTACCCCGACGATCGCCCGCTTCACCTGCTCGAGGCGTCGATGCTGGGCGAGCAGGGTCAGGTGGACGAGGCAGCCCAAAAGCTCCAGGCCCTGATTACGGGCAAGCCGGGCGACGACGATCTGGAGGTTTACCGGGCGCTGGCGCAAGTCTATTCCCAGGCCAAGCGGTTCCCCGAAGCTGAAGCCGCCGCCCAAAAGGCGCTCAGCGCGAGTTCGAAACCTGACGACCAGAAGTACACCTACTTCCTCCTGGGCTCCATATACGAGCATGAGAAGAAATATGATCTCGCGGAGCAGCAATTCAAGAAGGTGCTCGATGCCGATCCCCTGAATGCGGCGGCGGCGAACTATCTCGGCTACATGCTGGCGGATCGCGGCATACGCCTGGAGGAATCGGTGAAGTACATCCAGAAGGCGGTCCAGCTTGAGCCCAACAACGGCGCTTATCTCGACAGCCTCGGGTGGGCTTACCTCAAAATGAACCGTACCGACCTGGCGGCTCCGCCGCTGGAAAAGGCGGCGCACTTGATCCAGGACGATCCCACCATTCTGGATCACCTGGGTCAACTCTATTTGCAGATGGGCAAGCGCCAACAAGCCGAGCAGGCATGGGAGCGGGCCCTGAAGGAGTGGCCGACGGCGGTAGGCAGCGACTTTGACGCCGACCAGGCAGCCAAGGTCAAGCATCAATTGGAGGAGCTGAAAAGCAAGAATTAGGGAGTTGAAACGGGAGTTCCACCAACATGACCGTCGAGCAGCGCATGGACCGCTTGGAGAAGGCGGTGATGACCTTTATCGAAAGTGCGTCGCAGCATAGGAACGACCTCCACGCGGCCATCGCTGCCCAAAATCGTAACATCGACGTGCTGAATCACATCACCGAAGACCATGCCGGGATACTCAAAGCACTTGGTCGCGCCATGGCCGATCACGATGCGATCCTGAAGAATCACGAAGTCATGATCCGCCGTTTCGACGAATGGCTGCGTGGGGAAGGTCCAACCAACGGCCATAAACGCAGGAAGAATTGATCGGAGCCGCGACCGTAATGAGCGGTCTGCTTTTCACTTAAGCCAGAATAACCTACGTTGAGAGACCCCATTCGCCTCCCCGCCTTTGCCAAAATCAACCTGGGACTCAAGATTATTGCCCGTCGGCCTGACGGCTATCACGAAGTCCGGACGGTCTATCAAACAGTATGGCTGAGCGACCAGGTGGAAATCTCGATTTTTCCGACCTCTCGAGCACTCCCAGTCGAGGGAGGCATCGAAGTCGAGGCCGACGATCCGGCGGTGCCGTCTGGCCCTGCCAATCTGGCATACCGAGCGGCCGAGCGGTGGAAGCAGGTCAGAGGCTTCAGGGGCGGGATTAGGGTGCGGCTCACCAAGCGGATTCCAGCCGGCAGCGGTCTGGGTGGCGCCAGCGCTGACGCTGCAGTGACGGTCCTTGGGCTCGAACGGCTGACCGGCGAACGCCTCGACTTGGCTCGCCGGGTCGAACTGGCAGCCGGGCTGGGATCAGACGTGCCGTTCTTTATCTGGGGAGGTCGAGCGTTGGGGTGCGGGCGTGGCGAGGAGATTTACCCTTTGGGCGACCTCCCCCCGCGCCATTGCCTGATTGTTTTCCCTGGCTTCGGCGTCTCGACGGCCGAGGCCTACCAGGAAGCGAGTCGCAGGTTGGGGCTGCAAGCATCGGGGTTCGGGGTTTGGGGTTTGAGAATCGCAGAACGAGAGCCAAGAGCGCCCGTCTTTCCGAATCTCGATTCTCGAGCCCCGGACCTCAGTTCCTCTGCGAACCCCGAACCCCGAACCCCGAACCCCAAACGCAACTCAAGTTCGCCCTTGACAGATCTGGAGAAAACCCGTAACATTACTCTCTTCGGCGAGCGGCCACACTTTTCCCTGGAACGCTGGGGACCAGCCGAAAACGACTTCGAGCAAGTCGTCTTCGCTAAGTGGCCGGAGCTGGCGAAGTTAAAGCGCCGGCTCATCCGGGCTGGAGCCGAAGTTGCCTCCCTGACGGGTAGCGGTTCTGCCGTTTACGCTGTCTTTACTTCCGCCCGGAAACTTACGCTCGCTTCAAAGCTGATACCGGCAAAGTGGCAGGTTTTCCGGACGCGAACTCTGTCGCGCGCCGACTACTTGAAAGCAGTGGTTAGCGCTTAGTGGTTAGCCGCAAGGGGAAGAGGAGAGAGTGAGTGCGGACTAACCAAGAAAGATGAACCATGAACAAAAGTGCGTCGCCGAGATTCATCGTTCAAGCGCTTTTTTGGACTAGCCACTCGCCACTGATTTACTGGGAGGTCGTCCAGCGGTAGGACACATGCCTTTGGAGCATGGAACCCTGGTTCGAGTCCAGGCCTCCCAGCCAGATTCCGGATTGGAAACAGAAAACTTGAAATTCAAGACTCGACGCCACTGCTGGCGAGACGCCTTGTATGAAGGACTGACTATCGAATCTCGATCTTTGAATTACGAGCTTCCAGTTTCCCATTTCCAGCGTTCAGGTTTGTCCAATGACTGGTAACAGCCGCCACACTCTGAAAATCTTCACCGGGAACGCGCATCCCGATTTGGCGCACGAGATTGCCCAGCGCCTTCGTACCAAAGTGGGCAAAGCGAGCGTTGATCGCTTCCCGGACGGAGAGGTCCGGCTGCAGATTCTGGAAAACGTCCGCGGTACGGATGTATTCGTCATTCAGCCTACCTCCCGGCCGGTGAACGAGAATCTGGTAGAACTGCTGATCATGCTGGACGCGCTGCGCCGCGCGTCTGCTGATCGGATTACGGCCGTGATTCCCTACTACGGCTATGCGCGCCAGGATCGCAAGGACCGGCCTCGTGTTCCTATTTCCTCCAAGCTGGTGGCGGACATTCTCACCTCAGCGGGCACCGATCGGGTGCTGGCGCTCGACCTGCACGCCGGGCAGATTCAGGGCTATTTCAACATTCCCGTGGATCACCTCTTCGCCACGCCGGTAACCGTGGGCTACTTCAAGCGGTTGAAGCTGAAAAACCTGGTGGTGGTCTCGCCCGACCCGGGCGGCGTGGAGCGGGCGCGGGCTTTTGCCAAGCGCATGGGTGTGCCGCTGGCGATCCTCGATAAGCGCCGCGAGGACGCCCAGAAGGTGGAAGTAATGAACGTCATCGGCGAGGTCAAGGACAAGACCTGTCTGCTGGTGGACGACATGATTGATACCGGCGGCACGCTGACGCGCGGCGCGTGGGCCTTGAGGGATCAAGGGGCAAGCAAGGTCTATGCCTGCTGCACGCACGGAGTATTCGCCGCGGACGCGGTGCAAAAGATCGTCGAGGCTCCCCTGGAGCAACTGGTTACAACCAATTCGATCCCGATCACGTCCGAAGCGGCGCAGTGTCCGAAGATTAAAGTGTTGAGTGTAGCGAAACTCCTGGCCGAAGCTATTGCCTCGATTCACAACGAGACTTCGGTAAGTAAGTTGTTCATTTGAAACTAGAAACTCGAAACTGGAAAACTCGAAAATCGATGGTCGACCATACAAGCTCATCGGTCGGCGTCCCGGCTCGATAATCGAGTTTCGGATTTCGAGTTTCCATTTTCTAATTTCCAGTTTCGCTCGTGAGGAGCAAGAAGTATGAATCAAGGATTGGTTATCGAAGCGGAAGCGCGGGAAGACTTCGGGAAGAACGCGGCGCGGCGCCTGCGTCGCTCCGGCCGCGTCCCGTGTGTGGTGTACGGAGGCGGAGGTCCGGCGATTCCAATTTCGGTGGACCCGCGCGGAATTTCCGGCATTGTCCACTCCCAGGGCGGCCACAACGTGCTGCTTACGCTGGAAGTGAAGGGCAAAGCGCCGGCACGGGTGATGCTGCGCGATTGGCAACTGGAGCCTGTTCGCGGCAACGTGCTGCATGTTGATATGATACGCATCTCAGCCGATACGCGCCTTACCCTCAAGGTGCCCATTCACCTGATCGGTGAACCAAAAGGCGTCAAGGTGCAGGGCGGGATTCTCGAGTTTGTCCTGCGTGAGGTCGAGGTGGAATGCCTTCCCGACGATATTCCGGAACGCATCAACGTGGATATCACCGAACTGATGATCGGCCGCAACCTGCGCGTTTCCGATCTGGCGCTCGGGGAAAGGGTTAAGGCGGTGACCGACCTAAACCAGGTGGTGGTCCATGTGGTGGCGCTGAGAGCGGAGGAGGAGAAGCCAGCCGAAGAGGCGGTCGCCGAAGCTGCAGCGGCCGAGCCGGAAGTGATCAAGAAGGGCAAGGCGGAAGCCGAAGGCGAAGAAGGCGCTGCGCCTGCCAAGGGCGAGAAGTCGGAAAAGAGCGAAAAGAGCGAAAAGAAGGAGAAGAAATAGTGATGACCAGTGACGAGTGACAAGTGAGAAGAGCCGCACCAATTGTCGCCTGTCATTCGTCACTCGTCATTGGTCACTGCTTCGTGAAGCTGATTGTTGGCCTTGGCAACCCCGGTTCCGAGTATCACCTGACGCCGCACAATCTTGGGTTCATGGCGGTGGACCGGTTGGCCGAAGCTGGCGGGGTCGAGATCTCACGGCCGGAAGCGCAGGCGCTCACCGCCCGCGGTACGCTGGAACAAGTGGAAGTGCTGCTGGCCAAGCCGCAAACGTACATGAACCTGAGCGGCTCGTCGGTTGCCCGGCTGCTCGCGAAGTACGAACTGGAAGTCCAGGACCTCATCGTTCTGGTCGACGAGTTCGATCTGCCGTTCGGTTCGCTGCGAATCCGACCGCGGGGCAGCGCCGGCAGCCACAACGGGCTGAAGTCAGTGATCGGTGCGCTTCAGTCCGATGATTTCGTTCGGGTGCGGATGGGCTTCCAACCCGAGCATCCGGTCAGCGACCGGCGCGATTTCGTGCTCGGTCGTTTCCGCAAAGCTGACCTCGAAGCCGTGGCGGAAATGGTGGACCGTTGTGCTGAAGCCGTAGGCGTGATCCTGAAGGAAGGCGTTGAAACTGCGATGAACCGCTACAACCGGCGCGGGCCGTCGCCAACGAACTGAGACCCTTATGCGTAAATACGAATTGATTTTTATCGTTCGAACCGACGTTGCGGAAGAGGACGTGGAAAAGTTGCTCACCCAGATGCAGGGCGTAGTGACGGCGGGCGGCGGCAAAATCGAAAAGGCGGAGAAGATGGGCCGCCGGCGGCTAGCCTATCGGGTGCGACGCCAGCGTGAAGGCATCTATGTCCTGCTGGTCTTCGAAGGAAGCGGAGACATTGTGAAGGAGTTAGAGCGTCGCCTGAAAGTGGCGGATCCGGTGATCAAATTCCTGACCGTGCGCACGGATGAGGAGCTCAAGCGTGCGGAAAAGATGAAGGCGATACGGGCCAAGCAGGAGTCGAAGAAGCGTCGTCCCAAGGCCCCCGCTCCGCCTCCCATCTCACCGGCAGAACAAGAAGCAGCAGCCCAAGCGTGAAGGAGTAACAGGCTTATGGCAACCACAAGAAACATCGCGGCGTCCGGCGAGCGTCCAGCCAGGAGAGAAGGCGGCTCTGGCGGCGGACGCAAGCAGTACTTTCGCCGGCGCAAGGTGTGCAAGTTTTGCGAGGAAAAGATCGACTTCGTCGACTACAAAGACGTGAGATTGATGGAGCAATTCGTCTCCGAGCGCGGCAAGATTCTGCCTCGGCGGCTGACTGGCACTTGTTCCCCGCATCAACACCGGTTGACCACTGCGATCAACCGCGCGCGCAACATTGCTTTGCTTCCGTTCGCGTCAGAGGTGTAGGAACGAGGCGATCCACGGTAAGGCCGATCAGCCGTCAGCTTCAGCTTGCTTCGTGAATCCAAACTGGCGGCAGCAAATGGCCTGGCTGCTCGGGCGTACCATTCGTAAGAACCAGTGAATCAGTCAAGCGGCAGTTCGCTGAAGGCTGATTGCTGAAAGCTGAGGGCTAAGATGGAAGTCATTCTTCTCGAGGATGTGGAAAAGCTTGGCACGCGCGGGCAGATTGTGAAGGTGGCGGGCGGCTACGGGCGCAATTTCCTTCTGCCCAAGAAACTGGCGATCGCCGCCACTCTGCAGAACAAGAAGTGGGTGGAACAGCAGCGCGTGAAGTTCCTGAAGCTGGCCGCCAAAGAAAAGGGCGAGGCCGAGGAGTTGGCGACGATCATGCAGGACGTCAGCGTGAAGTTCATTCGCAAAGCCGGCGAGCAAGGGACATTGTTCGGCTCGGTGACCGCCATCGACGTAGCCGAGAAGTTGGCAGAGCAGGGCTATCAGATGGACCGGCGCAAGATCCAGCTTCCCACCCCGATAAAGCTGGTCGGCGAGTATGACGTCGCGATCAAGCTGCACCGCGATGTGTCGGCAATCATCAAGGTGAAGGTAGAGAGTGACGCGCCGGCGGCCGCCGCTGCTCCGCCCAAGGCGACTTCGGAAGCCGCCACGCCCGCTCCTCCGGCGCCAGAGAAGTAACAAAGCGTCGCCGATCGAACCGAGGCAGCGGATCGTTGAGTGATGAGCCGACTGGCGAATGCAGCGCGACGGGCTTGGCACCCAAGCGTTCCGCTCAATACGGTCACCATAACTGCCAACAGAAGTGCTCAGTCAGTGGATCGCCAGTTGACTGGAATCGATTCTTCTTTCCCTTCTCCCCAAGCTGATATAATGGTCTCCAGACATTGAGAATTTTGAGAGATCATTGTTAATTCCATGCCGGCGATCGCGGTGAGCGAAAGAACGTTTCCCCACAACCTCGAAGCCGAACGTGCCCTGCTCGGCTCCATCCTGGTGGACCATCAGGCGCTGAACGTCGCCCTGGAGTTTGTGGGCAAAGACGATTTCTTCTCCGACTCGCATCGCATCATCTTTGAGAGGATGCTGGAGCTTTCGGAGCGAAACCGATCCATCGAGCTGGTCTCCATCGCGAACGAACTGGGCAACCTGGGACTGCTGGAGAAGGTGGGCGGCGCCGGCTACCTCGCGTCGTTGATGGACGGCGTGCCGATTGGCGCCACGGCGAGCGTGATGGAGTACGCCCGCATCGTCAAGGACAAGTCAGTGATGCGCCGGCTCATCAACGCGTCGAATCTGGTGATCGCCCGCTGCATGGAAGGCAACGACGACCCGGAGACGCTCATCGACCTGGCGCAAGAGCAAATCTTCGAGATCGCCGGGCAGCACGTGCAGTCGGGATTTCTGGGGATTCACGAGATCGTCAAATCGAGTTTCGGCAACATCGACGTACTGTTCGACCAGGGCAAGCGCGTGACCGGAGTCGAAACGGGGTTCGTCGATCTCGACAGCATGACTTCCGGTTTTCAGCCGGGCGAACTGATCATCATCGCCGCACGGCCCTCGGTGGGCAAGACGGCGCTGGCGCTCAACATCGCCACCAACGCGGCCACCCAACACAAGAAGAAGGTGGGAGTCTTTTCGCTCGAGATGAGCAAGGAATCGCTGGTGACGCGACTGCTGTGCTCGGAGGCGGGCATCGATAGCCACAAGCTTCGCACGGGCTTCTCCAGCCGCGAGGATTGGGACAAGATGATGCGCGCTCTGGGTCGGCTGGCGGAAGCCCCCCTTTACATCGAGGACAGCGCCGGTCTCAACGTGATGCAAATCCGCACCAAAGCGCGGCGGCTGAAAGAGGAAAAAGGGCTCGACATGCTGATTGTCGACTACCTGCAGTTGGTCACGGGCTGGGCGCCCGGCGTCCGCTATGAGAATCGCACCCAGGAGGTCACGTTCATCTCCAAGGCCCTCAAGAGCATCGCCAAGGAGCTCAAGGTGCCGGTGGTGGCGCTCTCGCAGTTGAGCCGCGCTCCCGAGCAGCGGCCAGGCCAGAAGCCGCAACTCTCCGACCTGCGCGAGTCCGGATCGATTGAGCAGGATGCTGACGTGGTGATCTTCATTTTTCGCGAGCGCCGATCCAAGGAGGAGCCGGAGCACGACGACGAGCCGGGGGTCGAGGTGAAGTTGATCATCGGCAAGCAACGGAACGGTCCCACGGGCGATGTGCCCCTCGTCTTTCTGCGGCCGTACACCCGCTTTGAAAATTCCGCGCCCCGCAGCGAAAAAGCATGGGAAGAATGAGGGCCCAACACTCCCGTCAATGGTGAACAACCCCTTCCAAAGACTGCTGCGCCCCACCTGGGTCGAGATCTCACTGTCTGCCCTCACCCGGAACTTCGCCCGTGTCCGCCGCCTGGCGGGCGATAGGAAAGTGATGGCGGTGATCAAGGCGGACGCCTATGGTCACGGCGCCGTGCCGGTGGCCAGGTGTCTGGCTGCGGCCGGAGCCGATTGCTTCGGGGTTGCTACCGTCGAAGAAGCCGTCGAACTCCGCGACGCGGAAGTCCGCCAGCCCATCGTGTTGCTGGGCGGGCTTTACATGAGCGACCCTGCGGACCTGATCCGCTATCGACTCACTCCGAGCGTCTCTTCCACCGCCCGCCTTGATACCTACGCCAACTGCGCGCGCCGCTATAACCAGCCGGTCGAGTTTCACCTGAAGGTGGATACCGGCCTGGGCCGGTTGGGGATGCCGCCGGGGCGGCTCTCGTCCTTCATCGAACGGTATCGCGAGCTCGAGCAAAACGCCGCCTTGAAGGACGGCACGTCCGGCCTACGTTTGACGGGATTGATGACTCACCTCGCATCGGCCGAGGACCTGATCTCAACTCAGACCGATGAGCAGATGGCCTTATTCAATTCGGCGCTGGCCGAGTTGCACCGGCTAGGCGTGAACCCGGAATGGGTCCATGTCTCGAACAGCGCCGCCCTGCTCGCGCGCAGCGACTTTCCCGAGAACCTGATCCGGGTGGGCGCGCTGCTCTACGGGTATTGCGTGCCGTTGGTTTCACCGCGCGGCCGCCACGTCGCCGACGCGGCGTCGTTCGAGCCCATTCTTACTTTCAAGTCGCGCGTGGTCTACCTGAAGGACGTGCCGTCGGGAACGCCGCTGGGATACGGCGCCGCGTTTCACACCCGGCGACCCTCGCGTATCGCGACGGTTCCAGTAGGCTATGCCGATGGCCTTAGCCGGGCGCTCTCCAACCGCGGGCGCGCCATCATCCGCGGACACTGCGCCCCGATCGTCGGCCATATCAGCATGGATCTCACACTACTCGACGTCACCGACATTCCCGGCGTCAGCGTCGGCGATGAGGTGATCCTGATCGGCAAGGCGGACCATTGCTCCATTACTGCGCTCGAGATCGCCCAGCAACTGGATACCGTGCCCTACGAAGTCCTCTGCTCGATCGGCAAGCGGGTGCCCCGGATTTACGTGGAGTGATCCCTGGCGTTACCGTGACAATCGGTCCCGAAGAGCTGGGGAAAGACCTCGCGATAGATCGACATTCCCAGCGCCGCGTTCATCCCCATGGCTTCGAGCGCAGCGATCTCTTCCTCGGTCGTGATGCCTCCCGCAGCGGTAATCGGCAATCGTGTTGCAGACCGCAGACTGCGAAACCAATCGAGATTGGTACCGCGCAGTTGTCCCTCCACGTCGATGCAGGTCGAGAGAAACTCCGAGCAGTAGGACTCGAGCTGCGGCAGCACCTCTCGAGCCGTCACCGGCAGGACAGTCTTCCAACCATGGATGGCGACGTGGTCGCCCGCGCAATCGACGGCAATCATGATCCTGTCACGCGGCACGGCACCGACTAGTTTCTGGAGAAACTGCTCATTGATCCCGTGCGGCGTGAAGGCGGCGCTGCCAATGATCACCTTGCGGGCGCCGTCGTTCACTACATCGCGTGCCCGATCGATGGAACGGATGCCGCCCCCAACGCGGCACGGTCTGTGTTGACAGAGCTCGCGGACAATATCCGTTTGCGGTTCGCGTCCCATGGCGGCGTCGAGGTCAATCACCTGAAGCTCAGCGTAGCTCGCGAACTTATCGAGCACGGCTAGCGGGTCGGGCAATTCCAGGGCCTTTCGCTGTTCGTTGCCCTGAACGAGCTGGACCACCCTGCGCCCCATCAGATCGATGCATGGAATGACCATTTTGAAAACCAGTCGAAAAGTCGAAGGTTGAAGGTCGAAAGATGCAAGCCAAAGACGGGAGCGAATCCCCTGCCCGGACCTGTCTTCGTCCTACGCTTCGACCTTCGACTTTCGACCTTCGACTGCCTTTTCCAACCGCATGGGCACACCCGCCGCGCTCAGATACTCCTTCAGGCTACGAATGGTGTGTTGCTCGAAATGAAAGATGGAGGCTGCGAGTGCCGCGTCTGCCGAGCCTCTTACAAAAACCTCCGCAAAGTGGGCGGGCTCGCCAGCGCCGCCCGAAGCAATCACCGGAAGGTGGACGGCGTGCGAAACGGTAGAAGTCAGCTCGCAGTCGAACCCCGACTGGGTGCCGTCCGCGTCCATGGAGGTCAGCAGGATTTCTCCCGCACCTCGAGATTCGACTTGGCGAGCCCACTCGACGGCATCCAAGTCCGTTTCGTGAGTGCCGCCGTAGGTGAGCACTCGCCAGCCCATTTCTCGACTCGCGCCCTCGGTTTCTCGCACCCCGGCCCTGCGTCGCGCATCAATCGCTACCACCACCGCCTGGCTTCCGAACTGCGTCGCCAATTCTCCGATGAGATGCGGCGTCTCGACAGCCGCCGTGTTGATGGCCACCTTGTCCGCGCCCGCCGCCAGCAGCCTGCGCGCGTCGTCCAGCGAGCGCACTCCACCGCCGACGGTAAGGGGAATGAACAAGCGTCGTGCCACGCGATTCACGGTGTCCATCAGCGTGGCGCGACCCTCACGAGACGCCGAGATATCCAGCATGACCAACTCATCCGCTCCCTCGCGATTGTAAACGTCCGCCAGTTCTCCGGGGTCGCCGGCGTCGCGCAGGTCGACGAACTGGACGCCCTTCACCACGCGGCCGTCTTTACAGTCGAGGCAGGGAATGATTCGTTTGGCGAACACTAGCCCTCAGCTTTCAGCATTCAGCTATCAGCAAGCCTCGAAAATCGCGCCACCAGGGCTCTTGCTAACAGCTGATGGCTGATTGCAGACAGATCGTCGTGTCTTCATAGTTCCAGAAAGTTCTTCAATACCCGCAAGCCAACCTCACCCGATTTCTCCGGATGGAACTGCACCGCCCATAGTCGACGCGACCTGCCCATTTCGATTGCGGCCGCAAAGCGCTGTCCATAATCGGTGACTGCAACGGACTCCCGAGTCGGCGGCCCGTAATACGAATGGCAGTAATACGCGAAGCTGCCGTCCGGTATGCCGCGCAAGAGCCGGCTCTCAGGCCCGCCATCCTCAC
>Ga0335081_10004830_pt1 | contig 21298 bp, 21 predicted proteins | sample Lox_Sample_35_FD_206713 | JGI IMG/M metagenome (GOLD analysis project Ga0335081, IMG submission 206713) | Soil microbial communities from Loxahatchee National Wildlife Refuge, Florida, United States - Lox_Sample_3.5 | ecosystem: Environmental > Terrestrial > Soil > Wetlands | place: USA... | reverse complement strand
TTTTGGCGACCAACCCAGCAGACATAGGAAATTGATGAATGCTTCGGGAAGGAATCCGGCGTCGCGATAGGTGGTCACGCTGACAACCGGGCCGTGGCGGCGTTTGGAGAGCTTGGTGCCGTCGGGGGCAACCAGCAGCGGAAGATGCGCGAATTGCGGAGGAGTGCATCCGGCGGCCTCGAAGATAAGGACATGCTTGAAGGTGTTCGAAAGATGGTCCTGTCCCCGGATGATGTGGCTGATGTGGAGATCGGCGTCGTCGGCGCATGAGGCCAGGTGGTACGTCGGCATGCCGTCGGAGCGGAGTAAGGCGAAGTCTTCGATGTCAGCGCAGGCTTTTGCCTGGTCACCGTAGACTGCGTCGGTGAAGTGGACAGATTGTCCGCCGTCGCGAGGGACTCGGAATCGGAGGGCGAAGGGCTCTCCGTTGGCGGCACGGCGGTCGCTTTCTTCCCGAGAGAGTTCGCGCATTCCGGAATTGAAGAGCCAGGTACCTTGCGCTCCGGACTTTTCACTGTCGCCGGTGTGAGCTGGCGTGAAATCGCGATAGGCGAGACCTTTCTGAAGGATGGTCTCGGCCATCTGGCGGTGAAGGGCGCCACGGTCGGATTGCTTATATTCTTCGTCCCAACCGAGGCCGAGCCATTTCAGGCCCTCGAAAATGGAATTGACGGAGGCGTCGGTGTTGCGCTCGACGTCTGTGTCATCGAGTCGAAGGATCATGGTGCCATTGTTCCGCCGCGCGTATAACCAGTTGAAAATGAAAGTTCGGGCGCTCCCGACATGAAGAAAGCCAGTGGGCGAGGGAGCGAAACGCACGCGGGGCTTGCCGCTCGAGGCTGAGTTTATGGGGTTGGACATAGGGTCTTGCCGGGGGTTCGACGTACAGGCTCGATGGTACGGGGGTGGAAACGCGAGCGTCAAGCTGGGCAGCAATATCGATATTCCATGCAACCCAATGATTATGCGAGGAAATCGAACTTAGGAGGTGTACTTAAAACCAGTTGAATTTCGGGATGCCAATATGAAAACATTAAGGCACTGTTTCCCCCCCAAACTGAGCCAGTAAGTGTGGCCAGAGGTGTCGCTTACGGCCCTATGAACAGTGTCGTCATCACCACCGTCTTAATCCCGGGATTCGTTTCAGTACTGCTTTTTTTGGTCTTCACTTATCTGCGCGAGCAGAGCCGTCAGCAATATTTCCGGGCGTGGCAGTTGGCATGGGCGGCCTATTCCCTGCACTACGTTTTGGATGCATTCCCGACCTCGTCTCTTGCTTTCTTCGTAAGCGAACTGTTCCTCGTCGCAATGGCGCTGTGCATTTTTGTTTCGACGAGAATGATGCGCGGGCCGTCGCAATTCCGGTGGTATGACGCGGCGGTGGGGGCGATTGGCGTAATTCTCGCACTGCTGACTCTACACGGGCATATCGTGAATGGGGCGTTTCATCCGGATGCGCAGCCAGCCGTGCGGCTGGGGCTTGGATTAGCGATCATCCTGCTTTATTGCTCTGCCGTCTTCTACCTCAACGGGCACAAACGCGGGTCGCTCGCATTTCAGGTGCTTGCGTTGGCGTTGGCGCTGTGGGGCGTGCTGATGGGCGTGGGGCAGATCCAGCAGCCATGGACGGAAACTTTTGGCAACGCGACGCGGCTGTTTGGCCCGGTGCCGCAGATGCTGCTCGGCATCGCGATGGTGATGGTGCTCTTCGAAAACCAGCGGAACGCCGTGCAGGAGAATACGCTAGCGCTTTCGACGCTGGGAGTCGATCCGAGAAAGCTTCTTTTTGCGGAAGACCTGGTGCCCAGCATGCAATCGGCGCTGGAGCGATTGCGCAGCGCGTTGAATATGGACTGCGCGGCGATCGTGATCAGCGAGCGCTGGCGCGGGCTGCTGCCATCGGTGCAGCAAGGTTTTTCAGACGAATTTCTCGCGGTGCTCGAGAGAAGCGGTGCCGGGGAATACATTTCGGAATTGGCGTATCGCAGAAGCGGAATCCTCACGGTGCAGAATCTCGAGGAGATGCAGGAGCCGCTGCCAGTCACGTCGGTGGGAACATTCGCCGAGTTCAAACGGATCATGCTGGAGGCGAATGTCCGGCATCTGACGGCGATCAATCTGCAGACGCGCGAGCATAACTTCGGCGTGATTCTTTTCCCTCACGCGGAGCGCCGCGCGTTCGGCTCATCGGGGCCACACTTGATGGTCGGGCTTACTCTGCAGCTTGGCCTGACACTCGAGAACTACGTCGTAACCCACGATGCGCATCGGCGGACGAAAGAGTACGAATTGCTGACTGAGATCGGAAAGGCGATCAGCTCGCGTCTCGATCAGGATGAGATTCTGCGCACGATCCAGATTGAACTCGGGCAGATTTTTGATACCAGCCACTTTTACATCGCGTTTCAGGAGGCGGAGGAAATCCGATTCGAGCTGGAGGTCCGCGACAATCGAGAGCTGCCAAAGCGCACGCGCGAAATTCGAAATGCGTTTACCGAATATGTGATTCGCACGGGAGAGCCGCTGCTGATCCGCTGCGACCTGGAAGCAGCGCGAAAACGGCTGGGAATCACGCACGTGCCGAAGCGTCCCGCGAAGTGCCTGATCGCAGCGCCGATTTTTATGGAGAACAAATCGACCGGAATCATGGTGGCGATGAATCCGGATAGGGAATTCGTGTTCGAACAGCGCGACCTGGATGTGCTGGTCACGGCGGCCGGACAGGTTTCGGTTGCGGTAGAAAATGCGCGTCTGTTTGCGGATGAGCAGCGGCGGTCGCGGCAGCTGGCGTTCCTGAATAATGTTTCGCGGACCGCGATTTCGAGCGACGATCCGGTGCACATGCTGAATCAGATCGCGGGCGAGATTCAAAAGAACTTCAGCTTCGATCACATCGGTATCGGCCTGCTCGACTACGGTACGAAAGAGGTGGAGATTAAGGCGGAAGCGGGGATCACGACGCATGCGACGGGAAAGAGGATTCCGCTCGGAAGCGGCATCCTGGGCCGGGTTGCGCGGACCGGAGAACGCGCGCTAGTGCAGAATGCGTTGCCGGGAAACCTGACGGGAATTTTGCCGGACTCCAAGGCAGTGCTGTGCATTCCGATTACCTACGGAGAAACCCTGCTGGGCGTGCTGAATATTGAAAGCCGCGACGAGAATGCGTTCACGCCGCAGGATGTCCTGATTCTGAATACGCTGGCGGATTTGCTGGCTACGGCGCTGCACAATGCGTTTGTGTTCCAGAAGCTGCAGCAGCAGTCGATCACGGACGGACTCACGGGCATCAAGACGCGGCGCTTCTTCTGGGAGGCGCTATCGGCAGAGTGGAAGCGCGCGTCGCGCTCCGGGCGGCCGTTCTCGGTGGTGCTGATTGATCTGGATAAATTCAAAGAAGTAAACGATTCGATGGGCCACTTTGAAGGCGACCTGGTGCTGGCTCGCGTGGGGCGGCTACTGGAGCAGAAATCGCGGCAGTCGAACGTTGTGGCGCGCTACGGAGGCGATGAGTTCATTGTTCTGATGCCAGAGACGGGAGCCGAACAGGCGCAGGTGCTGGCGGAACGACTGCGGCAATGGCTGGCGACCGATCCGATGCTTTCCGAGCACAACATCACGGGCAGTTTTGGCGTGGCGAGCTTTCCGATGCATGGGTTCTCGATTGAAGACATCATCCGGGTGGCCGATGCCGGCATGTATGTTTCGAAGAGATCCGGAGGAAATCTGGTTTCGACTGCGCAGGAGTTTGTCGAGGGGCAGGATTTTGCGCGGCAGCGGCAGCAGATTTCGGCGTACATCGAGGGATTTTTGCAGCGCGAGCGCTCCGGGCCCGAGCAGTTGGAAGAGTTGACGACGACGCTCTACAAGCTGTGCTCGGGAGAGGAGGGTTGCAACTCCGCGTTGCTGAAGGAAGCCATCGAATCTTTGAGCCGGGCGGCAGAATCGCGCGAGATGCAGACAGCGGGACACGGAGACCTGGTCGCCCGCTACAGCGAAGTGATCGCGCGAGCGCTGGGGCTGGCGTCGGAAGAAACTGCCGATCTGGTTTACGCGGCGCGCGTTCACGACGTGGGAAAGATCTTTGTTCCGGAGCACATTTTGAACAAGCCAGGTCCGCTTGGCGAAGAGGAGTTCTTTCAGCTTCGCATGCACGCGCACGTGGGCGCGGAAGTTGTGGGGACGATTCCGCGTTCGACCATGATGCGCGAAGCGATCGAACATCATCATCAGCGGTTCGACGGCTCGGGATATCCCGACGGATTGCGGGGCGAAGAAATTCCACTGTGGGCGCGGATTATCGGGCTGGCCGATGCGTACGCGAATCTAGTGACCGAGCAGTCGTTCTCGGCCGCGCGCACGCCGGAGCAGGCGCTCGATGAGCTCGCGAACATGAGCGGCACGCGCTTCGATGGAATGCTCGTGCGGCTGCTGATGCGCGGATTGCGGTCGGAGAGGACATCATCTGGTTCGGGGATGTGAGTTTGCTGCTGACCTGAAAACATAAGGTCCCTCCACTCCGCTTGGAATGACAGATCCTCTCTATGCCAGACGATGCGGTTTGCGCTAGCCTAGTCAGCTATGTCCGTTCCTCTTTCACTCACAGGCAAAGTAGCGTTGATTTCTGGCGGCTCGCGCGGCATTGGTGCTGCGACGGTGCGGATGTTTTCGGCGGCGGGCGCAAAGGTGGCGTTCAGCTATCGCGCCGCGCGAGCGCAGGCGGAAGCTTTGGCGAAGGAATGCGGCGCATCGAGCTGCGTTGCGATTGAAAGCGACCTCAAGAATCCTGCCGCTGGCCGCGCGCTGGTGGCGGAAACCGTGAAGCACTTCGGGCGGCTCGACATCCTCATTGCCAATCACGGGGTATGGCCCGTGGAAGATGTTGGAATCGACCGCATGTCCGAAGAGCAATGGCGATCAACGCTATCAATCAATCTTGATGGAGTGTTCGGGCTGGTGAAGCATGCTGTGGCGCAGATGAAGGCGCAACCGCGAACGAACGGGGCGGCCGGACACATTGTGCTGATCAGTTCGACCAGCGGGCAGCGAGGCGAGGCGTTTCACTGCGATTACTCCGCAAGCAAAGGAGCGCTGATCAGCCTGACGAAGAGCCTGTCGAGCGAGTTGGCTCCGACTGGAATTTACGTGAATTGCGTTGCGCCGGGATGGGTCGACACGGATATGAGCGCCGAGGCGCTGGCCGATCCCCGGACCGGAGAAATCATCCGCAAGACGATTCCTCTGGGCCGAGCGGGGACGCCGGAAGAGATTGCAGGGCCAGTACTTTTCCTGTGCACGGAACACGCGGCTTTCATCAGCGGAGAAGTGTTTAACGTCAATGGCGGCGCGGTCCTGGTCGGGTAAAGGGCCTAGAAGGGGCGGAAAAATCCGCCAGGGCGGGCTTGCATTCCGAACTCTTTGTGCATCCAAGCAAGGAGAGGAGTTAACGCCACTGCGGGCAGGAAGTCCACAAAAAACGCTACAATTCTGATTGCAGGCCTCGCTCTCTCAAGGTGGAATGAAAGAGTTTTTCCCGATACTTTTTTTAGTGTGCTCGGTGGCCTTGGCCGCCTGGGGACAGGCGCGGTCGGTCGTCCCTGTAACAGCGCCGATAACGCCGTCTCCGACGCCGGCCAAGAGCACCGCGGCGGCACCGCCTCCGCTGGTCGATAAAGACGCCCTTGAGAATGCGGCGAAGGCGAAATCCATCATTGAGCAGGGGATCAAGGCGCTGGGCGGCGACACGTATCTGACCATTCGCGACCGCGAGATGCAGGGGCGGGGATACGGCTTTCATGCGGGCCGCGCGACCGGGAGCGGAGCGGTGTTCTGGAGCTTCAGCGAGTTTCCCGACAAAGAACGAGTAGAAGTGACGAAGGAGCGCGATATTGCCGAACTCTACATCGGCAACCAGGGATGGGAGATCACGTACAAAGGCCCGCACCCGATTGAGCAGAAAGATCTCGATGACTACCTGCGACGACGGAAGTTCTCGCTCGATGCGGTGCTGCGGACGTGGGTGAACGATCCCGGAGTCATTCTGCTATTCAATGGCAATGCGATCGCCGCGCAGCATCCTGCGTACAGCGTGACGCTGGTGAACTCGAAAAACGAGAGCGTGACGATTTACTTTGATACGGATACGCATCTACCGGTGAAGAAGACATTCGAGTGGCGGGACCCGGTGGACCGACAGAAAAATCTCGAGGAAGAGATCTACGACGACTACAAGCCCGTATCAGGAATCATGGCGCCGTTCAACCTGACGCGCTACTTCAACGGCGATATGTCGAGCCAGAGATTCCTGAACTCGGTGACGATCAATCAGGGACTCGATCCGGCGATGTTCAATCCGAACTCCGGCTACAATCCCAACAAGCCGGAAAAATCGAAGAAGCACTGAAGTGTTTGTACTTGAGGTTCTACCCGGGCGGGATTAGACCCGGGATGCCTTCCTGTAACAATGTGAAACTAATATGGTTAGGCATGATTGTCGGAGCTCAGGAGGGTGGCCTCGGGTTCTGATTTCTGCTACGGAGTGTGGCTTTTTTGCCACAGACAGTTTTCTGGACGGGGCTATATCCTGTGGCTTCATTGGAACATCACCCGTCTCGCTTGACCTTTGAGCAGACAATCCGCTCGGCCGTGGGTTGCAGTGGCATTGGCTTACACAGCGGCGCACCGGTGTCGATGCGCATGCTGCCGGCTCCTTCGGGGAGGGGCATTGTCTTCCGCCGGACCGATCTCGACGGTTTTGAAATTGAGGCCATCAGCCGCAACGTGGCTCGCGTCAGCTACGCAACCAGCCTGATGAAAAAGGGCGTGCTCATCTCCACGACCGAGCATATTCTTTCGGCGATCATTGGAACGGGCATCGATAACGCGATCATCGAACTCGATAATCTCGAGTTGCCGATTCTCGACGGCAGCGCCAAGCCGTTTGTGGACATGATTCAGAAGGCGGGAGTGAGGAAGCAGCGCAAGGCGCGGAAATACCTAAAGATCCGACGCGAGTTGGAACTGCGCGAAGGAAACAAGATCATTGCTGTGTACCCTTCCGACAGCTATTCGGTTTCGTATTCGATTAACTTCCCTCACCCTCTCATTGGCAAGGAGACATTCCAGGTTGAACTCACGAATGGTAGTTATGTGCGGCATGTTGCGGCGGCGCGCACCTTCGGGTCACGCGAGGACGAGCAGGCCATGCGCAATATGGGACTGATCCGAGGGGCCTCGCGTGAGAACTGCATCGTGCTGACCCGCGACGGAGTTGAGAATGGTCCGCTGCGCTATCGCGACGAGTTCGTCCGGCATAAGGTGCTCGATCTTGTGGGAGACCTGGCGCTGCTGGGCAAACAGGTTCTAGGCAAGATCGTGGCGGACCGAGCCGGGCACGCCATGCACACGGCGCTCGTCTCGCGCATTCTGCGCGATAAGTCGATGTGGGAGGAAGTTACTGTCAGCGGCGAGGAACGCGATGAGGGTTCCCTGCCTACTGCTCACGCTGCGGCCGGTTCGGCTCTCTAGTAGATCGATAATTGGGAAATTAAGTGATTTGAAAAAGACAGGGTAGAACGCGCTTGCAGTTACTCGATTCCCAAATTCCACAACTCTCAAATTACAAAATTCCTCTAGATTTTTGCCGTTACAGTCGATGCGGTTAGTCCGCTGGCTCGCAGGGAGGTTCGTTGGATTCCTCTTCAGTGGGCTGCTCCCGGAGTAATCGCTCTAATTCAGCGCGGGTTTCATTGATGACGGCGGCTGCGAACTTACGCGCCGATTCCTGACGCTCCCTGGAAAGCTCCTTCACCCGCATATTCAGCAGCGGGACGTCATTCTCAAAATATTCGAGCGTTCTTTGGACACGGGCAATGCGGAAGTCGCGAGTCGCCATGATTGTCAGCTCCGAAACTATTAGTCTTGCGAGGAGTGGCGGGACGCGCAAGTCTTAAGGAAGGTTCGGGGAACGTTCCGAGAACATCCCCACTTCCGGTAACACCGGCCAGAAATGGGGCACCCCGGCGCGAACGTAGGGCTTGAGTGGGCCGGCCGTCTCTCTGCAGATACTCTAGTGGGTTGTACCGGGATCAACTTGTGTCAGGCGATCTTTGGTGCCGGGGAATTCGCGCTCCATGTGTTCGTCGAGCCAGTGTTCGAGCTCGAGTTGGGAACTCTTGGGGACGTGCTGGAAGCGGAATCCGGCAAGACCCTTGACGTCGCTCCAGGCGACTTCAGATTCGACTTCCATGTGGATGGTGCTGCCGGGCAACGAAAACTTGAGGCGAGGCGCGGCGCCCTTTGGAAGCGCCTCGTGGAGGATCAAGGCGATGCCGCCTTCGCTGATGTTGGTGCTGGTCGCGTTGAATGTCTTGTCGTCAAGCAGGACTTTGACCTGCATCTTGGCGGGCTGGCGGAAGTAGCGGCGGCGCTCCTTCAGCATGAAATTCAACGCGGCATGGAAACATCGCGAGGCGTTGAGCGTGCTGATGGGCTTCTGCAGAACGAAATTCGCTCCCATACCGAAGGCTTCCTGCGTGGTAGTCCGGTGACCGTTCAGGACCGCGAAGGCAACGGAATTCTTGTTGCTCGGAGTGTTTCTGAGTCCCTGAAGAAGTGCGAGGCCGCCGTTCAGATCGTCGCAATCGACGATAACCGCGTCGAACTTGTCGGAAACGAGAATGTCGGATCCGGCGCGCGCTTCGTGGCAGATTTCCACGTCGATGGAAAGTTTTTCGAGCGTGGGCCTGAGAACCCGGACTAATTCCGCGTCCTGGCTGAGCAGCAACGACTCCAGCGTCATAACGGGATTCTAGAGGTCCGCGAATAGACGGGATAGTGACTAAGGTGATGGAACTTCAGAAGGCGTGACGATACAGCGGTTTAGGGAGGAGAGTATCTCCGGGAGACTCCTCGCCCCGCTGGTGAAAGCGCGGGGCCTCGGAATGACGCAGAGCAAAAGAATTGCGGATTGGGATTAGTCGTTGTCAATGTGCGGCATAGGCGGGGTTGTTGGGGATTGGCGGACGGAGTAGAACTGAACGGCATGTCGAATGTGGTTTATATGTCGCTGGGGTCGAATGTGGGCGATCGCGGGGAGCAGTTGCGGCGGGCGATCTCGCGGATCGCAGAGCACGGGCACGTGCGGAGTGTGTCTTCTTTTTATGAGACGGAGCCGGTGGAGGTGAGCGATCAGCCTTGGTTTCTGAATTGCGCGGTCGCTCTGGAGACTTCAGAGCCGCCGGAGCGATTGATGGCAGCGCTGCTCGAGATCGAGCGCGAGATGGGGCGGAAGAGGATTCGAAAGAAAGGTCCGCGAAACGTGGATATCGACATCTTGCTTTATGCGGATCTGGTGGTGAACACGCCGGAGTTGACGGTGCCGCATCCGGCGATGGCGTCGCGCAGGTTTGTGCTCGAGCCGCTGGCTGAGATTGCTGCGGAGGTGAGGCATCCGGTGGTGGGGAAGACGGTGCGGGACTTGTTGGAGGAATTGCCGGCGGGGCAGATGGTGCGACGAATCAAGACTAGGGAATAATGATGCGGCTGCCGGCTTCCTGCGGCGTAACGACGGCAGATTCTTTCTCGGGGAATTGCGCGAACAGGAATTCTACGAAGGCTCGTGACTTCGGACGGCCGGATGTTCGGCCATGACCAAGCCGGAGTAGAAACACAAGCGCCTTCAGCACCTCGGAATCTTTCAGGGTTGAGTAGCCGACGTGCTTTTGCTCGGCTTCGCGGTATTCCTTGACCATGGTTTCGACTTCGGCGGCGGCTCGGCGGCGAGAGTCGGTGGTGAGCGGCGATTCGTAGTGCAGTCCGGAGTTGACGCGGCGTTCGTAGCTCTGCGCCAGCATGTGGAGCGCGGCGATCAGATCCTGATCATTGAGGCTGCGATCGGCGCGGGCGGCCTTTGCCAGGGCGTAGGTGAGTCCCATCAGAAGGTGTTCTTTCTCGTACATGAACTGGTCGGAGACTTCGATTTGCAGGAACAATCCTGCGGGATCAATTTGCTCGGGGGAGCGGGGCTTTTCGTGCTCGCGCGCCTGCTGGAGGTAGGGGCAATCGCTGGGGCAGTCGAGCGTTACTTCGCGCTGTTCGCCGCAGCACTGCGGGCAAATGCGGCCGTGGACGGCCGGACAGAAACGTTTCTCCTTGCGGATTTCACAGATAGCGCAGCTCAAGGGGTGGGCTCCCTCAGCATTATTGCATCCCGGGGATGTGATGTCGGGTGAACGAAATTTAGATCGCGGATTGCGGAGCGAGGATTCAAGGGCAGAGTTGGGGTGGATTATCAGAAAAGAATGTTCCTTCTCATCCGCATGATAGGCTGACTTGCCATGGTGAGGGTGATGAAACACCTGTAAAGACGGGCGCTTGCGCGTATATAAATGATAAAACCCCTGTAAAATATGTGTTTTTCCACAGCCTGCGGGGTATAAGATAACTCGCGCTGGCATTAAACCGATTTTTCCAAGGAGGAAGTATGGCGTCAGGTCTGACCAAAACTCAGTTGATTCGGCAGCTGGCCGAGAAGACTGAGATCCCCAACAAGACTGCGGCGGCGTTTCTCGAGCACCTCGCAGACACCGCTATCAAAGAAACCAAGAAGAATGGAATTTTCGTGGTCCCCGGTCTCGGCCGCCTGGTGAAGGCGCACCGGAAAGCCCGCGTGGGCCGCAATCCGCAGACTGGCGAACCGATCCAGATTAAGGCGAAGACGGTCGTGAAGTTCCGCGTCGCCAAAGCCGCGAAGGACGCGATCGCGCCGAAGAAGTAGTTTGTGTTTGAGATTGGACGAAGGCCGGCTTGATGCCGGCCTTTGTTATTAAGGCGAGTTTCAAGGTTTCAACGTTTCAAAAGCTGGGGCGTCTGATTGAGATCACGACTTTGAAACTCTGACACTTTGAAGTTTTGTTTGATCCTTATGCTCAACTGGATTGTTATTGGAATTGGAGATATTGCTTCGCGGCGGGTGATCCCTGCGATTTTGGCGGAGCCGCGGAGCCGACTTTATGGAGTGGTGACCGGGCGTCCGGAGAAGGCGTCTCGGTACGACACGAGAGTTTTCACGACGCTGGATGAAGCCTTGGCCGACGCGGAAGTGCAGGCAGTGTACGTGGGGACTCCGGTGTTTCTGCACGCGCCGCAGACGATTCAGTCGCTACGCGCGGGGCGGCATGTGCTTTGCGAGAAGCCGATGGCGATGAATGAACCTGAAGCGCGCACGATGCTCGATGCGGCGAAGGCTAGTGGGAAAAAATTTGGCGTGGCGTATTACCGGCGGTGTTATCCGAAGGTGCAGCGTTCGAAACAGTTGCTCGAAGCGGGAGCGATCGGGAAACCGGTGTTGGCGGAACTGACTTGCCACAACTGGTTCGATGGAACTGGGAGCCGCAGTTGGCTGGTTGATCCGGTGAAGGCTGGGGGCGGGCCGCTTTTTGATATTGCTTCGCATCGCATTGATGTTTTGAATTTTCTTTTTGGAAAGCCGCTTCGAGTTACGGCGCAGTTGTCGAATCTCGTTCATCGATATGCGGTCGAGGACAATGCTACGGTGATGATCGAGTACGAAAACGGAGTTCGCGGAATTGTGGATGTACGCTGGCATTCGAAAATCAGCCGCGATGAATGCCGCATCAGGGGGACGGAGGGAGAGATCGAAATGTCTCCGTTGAACGGGCCGGAGTTGATTTATCCCGGAGGGCGGGAGAGCCTCGCGCCGCATGCAAACTTGCATTATCCGATCGTTGAAAATTTTGTCGATGCGGTGATGGGGAAGACGTCGTTGCTTGCGAGTGGAGAGTCGTCTTATTGGACTGACTGGGTTACGGAGCAGGCTCGAACTTGAGCTGTGAGCTGTGAGCAATGAGCTATGAGCAGTGAGCAAAACCGGATTGATTGCTCATCGCTCAATACTCATTGCTTATCGCTCATTCAGGCACCCACCAGAGAGGGCACAGGGAACACCCATTTTCAGCTGTCTTTGCGGTAGAGGAGGTTGCGCATGGCTTCTCGCCGGGCGGCATTGGCGCCTTTGTCGGACTTCAGCGGATCGGCGGATTTTTGTTCGCTGGGTGTTTCTTCGCTGCAGTCGGCGCAGCGGTTGGCGAATCCGGGCTTGCCGGGTTTGAGTTCGAATTCTTCGCCGCAGACTACACAGGTTTTGATCGGATACGACATGTTTTTATGATACAAAATTCCGCAACAGCGCGATGGCTCATGAGCACTTCGCAGGTAGGAACACTGCGGCACGAACTACCACCGGCGGGGTTCTGAGTGAACTTGGGACCTTTGCGCCAACTATGGGATGTCGACCCGTGCGTACTTGGTGGTCGTTGACGTGCCGCCCGACACGGCGACAGACACGCCGGAAGGAAAATCCGGGAAGTCAACATCCGACTTTATGGTCAGAGTCTTACCGTCCTTTGAAAGCTGCCATTGTTCCTTCGTGTGAACTCGCACGTTGAGCCTCATTTGATCGCGGAGGGAAACCAAAAAGGACACGAAGTATCACGAAAAGGAATTCTCTTTTTAGAACCTTTGTGGCCTTTATGTCCTTTCTGGTAGATGGTTTCTACTTCGCGTAGTCATTCTTTACGACTTCGCCGCCTTTCATTACGAACTTCACGTGCTCGAGAGTCGTGAGGTCTTTTACTGGATCGCCGTCGACCGCGACGATGTCAGCCCAGGCGCCGGGCTCGAGCGTGCCAACTTTGCCGGACCATCCGAGCAGGTCGGCGGCGTTTAGAGTGGCAGCTTGAATCGCCTGGAGGGGCGTTAGTCCGAGGCGGACCATCACGGCGAATTCGTGGGCGTTCAGGCCGTGCGGATAGACGGCGGCGTCGGTTCCGAAGGCGACTTTGACTCCGCTGGCGAAGGCATGCGCGATATTCTTGCGGGCGGCGGGAATGACTTCCTTTGCTTTTGCAAGGAGTGGAGGAGGGAGGCGGGTAAGGCCGGCGTTGTCGATCATCCAGTCGCCGAGATAGAGCGTGGGGACGAGATAGGTGCCGTGCTCTTTCATCGCGGCGATGCCGGCGTCGTCGATGTAGGATCCGTGCTCGACGGAATCGACTCCGGCTTCGGCGGCCCAGAGGATTCCCTGCGATCCGTGCGCGTGAGCGGCGACCTTGCGGCCGAGACGGTGTGCGTCGGCAACGATTGCTTTCATCTCTTCGAGAGTGTATTGCGAGGCTTGCGGATTGTCTCCGAACGAGAGCACGCCGCCGGTCGCGCAAACTTTGATGAGGTCGGAACCGTATTTGATATTCTCGCGGACTTTGTGTTGGACCGCGGCGATGCCGTCGGCGGCGCCGTCGCTGGTTGCGTGATATTCGAAGGGCAGCATGTTGTTGTCGCAGTGGCCGCCGGTGATGCTGAGGGGAGGTCCGCTGACAAGCATGCGGGGGCCGGGGACGTCACCGGCATTGATGGCGTCGCGCAGGGCGACGTCGGTGTACCCGCTGGCGCCGACGTTGCGGACAGTGGTGAATCCGGCGAGCAGGGTGACGCGGGCATTCTTGGCACCGATCAGGGCTTCGCGCGGCATCGAGAGGGCCAATTGCTCATAGCCGAACTTCGGGTCCATGGTGAGGTGCGTGTGGGCGTCGATCATTCCGGGAAGGATGGTGGCGTTTGGCAAGTCGACTCGCATGGCGTCGGCGGGAATCTTGGCTTCATTTGTCGATCCGGAGCTGATGATCTTTCCGTCTTCGATGACGAGGACCTGATCGGCAAGCAACTTGCCGGTTTTAACATCGAGTAGGTGTGCGGCATGAACGACGACATGGTGCGGCGTTTGGGCGATGGCGTGAGTTCCCAGGGAGACGAGTGCGGCGGCCAGTACGGCAGCGAACAGTTTCTTCATTGATGGAGTTCCCTTTCCCCGGATGAGTGAGCAGAGTGAAAGATATTTTGCGCGTGCAGCGTGATCAGGCAACTATGGATTCGTTCGATCCGCGGCGAAAACGCCCCTAAGGCGCTAGAGTGCGCGACTTTCGGCGGACTAACGGCACGAGTAAAAACGTGCCCTTCCCAAGCCGCAATTTCTGACGCGCCTGTCTAGCCTCCTGGGCCGTCGTTGGAGACGTATTGTTCGAGCGAGTCGAGTTCGTGGCTGAGGTCGTCGACGCGCCACTCGAGCAGGTTTCGGATCGAGAGGATGCCGAGAAGCTTACCGTTGTCGTCGGAGACCGGGAGATGGCGGAAGTGGCGCTCGAGCATGATGCCGAGGGCCTCGCCTGCTCCGGTACCGCGGGTGGCCATCTCGACAGGGGTGGTCATCAATTCGCGGACCGATGTCGAGCGCGGATCGAGATGGCTCAAGGCCATTTTCCGCAAGACGTCGCGCTCGGTGAAGATTCCGGCGACGCGGTAATCGCTGTCTACAATGGCCACCGCTCCAACGTGGTGATCGAGCATTTTGTGGATTGCGTCGGCCACCGTGGCGTCGAGCCCTACGGCCGCTATCTCGCGATCACAAAGCTCCAGCACGCTCATAAGCACCTCCTCCGGTCGTGAACCGTGGACCGGATTCGATTCGCAATGGGATTGACGCATTATGCTCACGGCGGAGCGCTTGTCAAGAGAATTCAGAGCCAAGCATTGGCACACCCAAGATCCTTCGCTCCGCCGGAAAGACGGCTTGGCTCAAGATGACGCAGGGCGGGGTTGCCTCGACGGTTGCTCTCAGGCCCACCCTTTCGCAAACCGCGCGAAAAGGGTGGGGCAGCCGCGCAGCTCTCACGCGAGATCGATCCTTCGCTCCGCCTGTAAAACGGCTTCGCTCAGGATGACGCAACGTGCCTATTCTTCCAGCACGGCGTCAGCTTCGATTTCGACCAGGATTTCCGGCGAGATCAGGGCGCTGACTTGGACCATGGAGGTTGCGGGGCGAATGTCGCGGAAGAATTCTCCATGGGCCTTGCCGATTTTTTCCCAGTCGGCAATGTTCGTGACGTACATGCGCGTGCGGACTACGTCTTGCATACCCGCGCCGGCCTTCTTGAGGGCGGTTTCAATGTTCTTCAGGGTCTGAACCGTTTGCGCGTGGACGTCACCAATTCCGACGATCTTGCCGTCGGCGCCGGTGGCGGTTGTGCCCGATACGTGGACGTGCGATCCAATTTTCACCGCACGAGAGTAACCGACGATGGGCTCCCAAGTCGTGCCGCTCGAGATGTTCTGACGCTCCATGCAATCCTCCGTAGAGGGCAATTTTACAGGTTGAAGTGGAGGGAAAGGCGGGTTGCTGGCAGCCGTCTCTATCGAGTGCCAGTAAAGTACAGGAAATCCGAGTGCCCGTCACTTGTGAGATGCCTCCCTTCTAATTGATTGTTCGCACAACTCGCGTGGAGCGCGGCCTCTTCTAATTGATCAGCAAAATGAATCGTGCCGATAAACAAAAGTCACTTGCGTTTGCACACAGAAGTAAGGTATCTAGTGCGCAAGTGGCTGAAATTCCGTGACTGGCGCGGACTTCAGGGGGCCGAACAATGATTCCGGAATCGCATCCGTTGCAGCAGCTGTTCCAAGACCTAGTGGGACGTCATTACGCCGAGGAAATCGGGATTCGCGACCCGCAGATTGTCGCCTATGTCTCTCACTTACTCTCGGAATTCTGCGACGCGGAACAACTGTATAAGATTCGCGACGCGGCGAATCGTCCGCTGGCGGACGTCGGCGAGATGCTGCTGGAATCGGATCCGGTCTACGGGCCGGCGCCTTCGTTCGATCGCGAGCGGCAGGTACGAAAACACATTGGCGATTACACGCTATTCTTCGCGGGAATGTTTCCGGAGAGCATCAACCGCTTCCGATTGGGCCGCCAGCGGCTAGAGAATTTCGTGGAGTGGGTGAAGGCCGGAAAAGAGAGCTATTATATCGTCTCGAAATTTGAGCACTTCGAGTACACAAAAGTCGCGCCGCTATTCGCCAGCCTGTCGCAGAATTTTGAAGGATGCGTTTATGGGCTGAACATGGTGAAGAACGAGCTGCAGGAGATGCAGCATCCGATCATGCGGCGCACCGACGAACTGATCATGTAGACGTTCAAACCCGCAGGTCACTCGCGCTTCCGATGCGGTAGAAACTCAGCGCAGCGCTTCCTTGCGCCAGCAGCCGGAAGCGGCGGAGCGGCCCGAAGTCCTCCCCCGGATCGAACCTCTTTTCGTGCTCGGCAACCACGATCGACATGGCCCAGATCAGGGACGAGTCTGCCAGAGCGCGAAGCGTCTCGGTGTACGCGTTCCGCATGCGATACGGCGGGTCGAGGAAGACAACGTCGGCGGCGACCTTCTGCCGCTCCATGCGCCAGAAGGCGCGCGGCAAAGGCTCCTCTACGATCTTGAATCCTTCCGCAATCCCCAGGCTTCCGAGATTTCGGCGAATCGTTTCTGCTGCTGCGCCGGAGCTTTCGACGAAGTGAACTTCTTTAGCGCCGCGGCTGAGAGCCTCAATTCCGACGGCGCCGGTTCCGGCGAAAAGATCGAGCCACACACTGCCCTCAAGCGCCGCCGGGTTGCCCGCCGTCAGTATGTTGAAGAGCGTTTCGCGCAGGCGGTCGGAGGTGGGCCGCACGTCCATTCCACGCAGGGAATACAGAGGACGGCTGCGGTATTTGCCGGCGATGACTCTCATGGCGCGCACTTCTAGGATGCCGCAATCGCGGTATCCCTGCATGTAAAATAAAGCCTGCCCAGTATGCGAAGCTGGTCCATCCCGATTGGACGCCTATTTGGCGTAGATGTCAGGATCCATCTAACGTTCCTGATTCTGCCCCTGTTCATCTATTGGACCGAGTATTCGGCACACCAGGGATCGGCGAACGGGGGACGAGACCTGGCGCTGTGCGGCATCATTCTGTTGTGCGTGAGCGCCCACGAACTCGGGCACATGCTGGCCTCCCGCCGCTACGGACTGCTCCCAAAAGTAGTCATCCTACTGCCGATCACGGGAGTTGTGCTTTACGAAGAGCCGCGGGCCGACAAAGGCTCTACGACGCTCACCTGGCAGCGCGAAATCTGGCTGGCGCTTGTTGGACCCGCGGTGAGCCTGGTGCTGGCTGGATTATCTGCTCTTGTAGTGATGGCTGCGGTTGCCGGAATCCAACTCTGGCACATGCCTCTTCTCCTTTCGGGAAATCTGCCCCGCAGCATTGTCGGGGCGAATCTCTACATCGCTGGATTGAACTTGATGCCTGCGTATCCGCTCGATGGAGGACGGATTGTCCGCGCTCTTTTTTCGCGCACGATGGATGCTTCGTCGGCGACGCGCAGGGCGGTAGCCATCAGCAACGCGATCGCGATGGTGCTGATCTTTGCCGGCTTATTCAGCAACACCTGGCTGACCATGGTTGGATTAATTGTTTTCTCGGCGGGGCAGTTGGAGGAGCGGGCTCTGGTTTTCCAGTCGGTGCTGGAGAACGTGCGGTTGGAAGAGGTGATGCTGACAGATTTTGCTACACTCTCCCCGGCGGACACGCTCGAAGACGCGCTGGAAAAAGCGGTGCACTCGCTACAGGATGATTTTCCGGTGGTGCGCGGTAGCGATATGGTGGGAGTGATTTCGAGGTCGCGAATTCTCGATGCGCTGCGGGCCGAAGGCAACGGCTATGTGCAGGCGGTCATGAATAAGATCTTTGAGGTCTCGGTGAAGCATGACACGCTGAGTTCGGCGTTCCGCAAGCTTACTTCGCGCAGTTCGAGCATTATTCCGGTGGTGGAAGATCAGCGGCTGGTGGGCATTGTGACGCTGCAGAACCTGATGCACTCGATGTCGCTGCTGGCGGAGAGCCGGAAGTTGAAGCGGGATGAGCAGTAAGTCCCCGAACGAAACACCAAGGTTGCTCAGCTCCACTTGCCATTTCCTTCGGAAATTGCAAGTTCCGGGCGGGATGACAATCAGCTCTTAAAACAATCTGACTGCCTTTGCTGTCTGGACGGCTGGAATCTCGCGCAGGCGGCGGAGGACTTCGTCCGAGACGCGGCCGTCAACGTGAACGACTGCGATGGCCTCGCGAGGCTGGTCCGGGACTTCCGCACTACGCCGCCCCAGAGAGAAATCGGCGATATTGATCGATTCCTCGCCGAGGATTGTGCCAACTTTGCCGATTACGCCCGGGACGTCGCGATTGCGCATGTAGATCAGGTTGCGCTCCAGCGGAGCTTCTACATCGATGCCATCGATCTGGAGCAGGCGTGGGGCATCGCCATGGAGGACGGCACCTTTGACCATGTGTTCTTCTGTCGCGGTCTTCAGGAAAATAGAGAGCACGCTTCCGGCGCCACCGGTCGAGGCCTTGGACTTGTGAAGCTCGACGAAGCGGAGTCCGCGATCTTGAGCGATGGCGGCGGCGTTCACGAGATTCGCTTTCTCCTCGAGAGCCTGATTGAGAATGCCCTTGATCGCGCCATTGCGGATCAGTTCTGTCTTTGAGTCGGCGATGTGGCCGCTGTAGCGAATCGAAATCTCTTCTAGCGATCCTTCGGAGACTTGCGCCAGGAACGCGCCCATCCGCTCGGCCAGAATGATGTAAGGCTGGATCGCCGCGTATTCTTCGGCCGAGACCGAGGGGACGTTGACCGCGTTCTGAATCACGCCGTGCTTCAGGTATTCCTTTACCTGCTGTGCAATCTGCACTCCGACTGCCTCCTGCGCTTCCTGGGTGGAACCTCCGACATGGGGCGTGAGCACGACGTTCGGCAACGCGAGCAGCGGAGAATTCTTCGGAGGTTCTTCGGCAAAGACATCAATGGCGGCGGAGGCGACGTGTCCATGCTGCAGCGCGCGTGCGAGATCGGCCTCGTTGACAAGCTCTCCCCGCGCGCAGTTGACGAGACGAACGCCCTTCTTCATCTTTGCGATGGAGGACTCGTTGATCATCCCTGTGGTTTGAGGCGTGAGGCCGACGTGCAACGTGATGTAGTCAGCGGCTGCGTAGACTTCGTCGAGAGACGCAAGGCGAATACTCTGCTCCTTGGCTAGGGCGACTGAGACGAAAGGATCATGCGCGATCAAATCCATTCCGAAGGATCGAGCACGGCGAGCGACTTCCATGCCGATGCGGCCGAGGCCGACGATGCCGAGAGTTTTTCCGCGAAGCTCAGTGCCTTGCAGAGACTTCTTTTCCCACTTGCCCTGATGCATGAGGGCATCGGCGCGGCAAAGGTGGCGGGCCATGGCCAGCATCATGGCGAGCGTCTGTTCGGCGACGGCAACGGCATTCGCGCCAGGGGTGTTCATCACAGCGATGCCCTTGTGCGTGGCGGCTTCGAGGTCGATGTTGTCGACGCCGACTCCGGCGCGGCCGATGACGCGAAGTTTTTTCGCGTGCTCCAGCAGATTGGCGTCGGCCTGGACGGCCGAACGGACGATCAATGCGTCGGCGGACTCCAGATGTTCCGGCAGCTTGCCATCAAGCTGGTCTGCAGTGAGAACCGTCCAGCCTGGCTCTTGCAAATGAGCCACAGCTGATGGCGAGATTTTTTCCGCGACAATGATTTTCACGCTTAAATTTCCTCGGAACCGGAATTACTTCGGTAATACGTTGCTGACAACAATTGACGGCGAATTGACAGCTCGCTGACACGCGCTCCGCCGCGAATTTCTAGACTGTCTCTCGATGGGCCCCGCCCTCGGAGAAAAACATGAACATGAACGCTTTGAAAACCAGTTCGCTCGCGGCACTGATCGCCCTAACCCTGGCCTGCGGCTATGGCTCGAAGAATTATCCGCCGGTCGCGGGAACAATGCCCGCCATTTCACAGCTGAATCCGGACAACGCGACTGCCGGCGGCAACAGCTTCACGTTGACCGTCAACGGAAGCAACTTCGGTACGAAAGCCGTCGTGAACTGGAACGGAGCTGCGCAAACCTCCGCCACAACGTACGTGAGCGGAAACCAGCTTACCGTTGCGATTCCGTCCGGCATGATCGCTGCGTCAGGCACCGTCCAGATCACGGTGACAAATCCTGGGACGCCCGGGACTGGTACGTACGGCAGCGGCGGCACACTCGCGGAAACCTCGGCACCCATGACGTTCACGATCAATTGAGCCGATGGGCCAGCGCTCCGTCAAGCGCTTACCAGTTGCCGCTTTTCGGACAAGGCGTGGGCATAGATTTGTTGTGCTGCCCGCACTGCCGTGCCGTACTCGACGCTCTTATCGGTAACGCGCGCGAGCACATGTTCGAGCGCGCCGAGAATACCGATGGTGTCGAGGTAATCGTAGTAGCCGATGTGCGCGATGCGGAAGAGCTTGCCCTTCATCTCGCCCTGGCCGTTGGCCACGACCGCGTCAAACGATTCGCGGAATTCTTTGACGATTTTTCCTGAGTCGAGCCCGTCTGGCGAGCAGATCGCAGTGAGCGCTGCGGCGGGAGCGGACGCGTAGAGTTTCAATCCAAGAGCCTTTGTTCCGGCGCGGGTCATCTCGGCACAGAGTTGTGCATTGTTCACGAGCGCCTCGCGGCCCTTTGCCAGATCGCCCTTGCCCATTCCGCGGATGAAGTCTAAAGCCGCCCCCAGTGCCCCAAACAGTGACGTCGCAGGTGTGTAGGCGGTCTCGCCCTTGGCGGCCGATTTCCGTTCTTTGCGGAGATCGAAGTAATAGCGCGGCGAAGTTGCTTTCTCCATCGACTTCCAGGCGCGATTGCTGACGGCGCAGTAGGCAAGTCCGGGCGGCATCATCAGAGCTTTCTGCGAGCCTCCGATGATCATGTCGACGCCCCAGGCATCCACATCGAGATGCGTGGTTCCGAGGCCGGTGATCGCGTCGACAACCAACAAGGTTTCGTCGCTATTTTGGCGAACGATTTTCGCGATGCCTTCGATGTCGTGGCGGGCACCAGTCGAGCTCTCCGTCGCCTGCACGAAGACGGCTCGTATGTCGGGGGATATTCGCGAACGAATGTCGGCTAGCGAGAAAGTCTGGCCGTAGGGGATGCTGAGTTCCTCGACTTGGCAGCCGAATGCTTTGGCGAGGCCGGTCCAGCGTTCACCGAATTTTCCGGCGGTCAAGACCAGGACTTTGTCTCCGGGCGAGGTGAGATTTGAAACGGAAGCTTCCATGACGCCGGTGCCGGAACAGGCCAGCACGAGAACGTCGTTTTTTGTGCCGATGAATTCCTTCATGTCGGCGAGAACGCGTTGGAAGAGGATTTTGAAGTCGGCCGTGCGGTGATGCGCTGTGAAGGACGCCATCGCGGTCTGCGCGGCCGGCAGCAGGGGAGTGGGTCCGGGAGTAAAAAGACGGTTCTTATGCAACATGTTGGGTCCTTGTGTGGGAAGTAATCTTTTAGT
>Ga0335081_10004829_pt1 | contig 21300 bp, 27 predicted proteins | sample Lox_Sample_35_FD_206713 | JGI IMG/M metagenome (GOLD analysis project Ga0335081, IMG submission 206713) | Soil microbial communities from Loxahatchee National Wildlife Refuge, Florida, United States - Lox_Sample_3.5 | ecosystem: Environmental > Terrestrial > Soil > Wetlands | place: USA... | reverse complement strand
CGACCGCCGGGGTTCCATGCTGGTTCAATCTGTTCAACAGGACCCGACGCTGGGGCCGATGGAGGATGCGGCGATGTCATCCTCGTTGATCGCTGCTGAAACTGAATTATTGGTTTTCTGAAGTACTGCTTACCGTGGAGAACGCAGAGGTGCAAAAGTTCTCACAAGATAATTACTCCTCCGATCCATGTAAAATGGATTATATGGCAAGTAAATCGGATTTAATAAGGTCCCATTTATTACGGAGCCGGCATTCAATTGCAAATATTCCTCCGCCTCGGTAGACAGAAAGCTGACAACTGCTGATGTCAGAAAACCGATCGCGTTTCATCAATCGAGGTCACCCGGCGCAACAAGCAAGGCAAAAACCTTTTTTGCATTCAATACTTTCTGAGTGCGAGCACACTCTTTTGTGTACCTGACGATCCCCCTTTCTAGAACGCTCAGATACATCCACGGACCATCAATTTTGCCCCAACGATTTCCAAAATGTTGTGCGGCCCGCATCTGATTTGCCAAATGCATTTCTCGGGCGGCGCACGATCCTTGACACACTCTAGATACGGACACCTAAAAATACATGAAACACATCAAATTTCCGTTTCCCGCCCTGGTGGGGTCAGCAGTATGAACGCACGGGCCATTTTGAGAGATGTCGAAATTAAAAGCTTTCTCCTCTCACCCCTGAAGCGCTGGGCACAAGTACAGGCGAGGGGAGGGGCCTACTTCTTCCAGAATGAAACACGTTGTTTTCGGAAAGAGAATATATTGGAGCCAGAGAGTCGTTTCAGGGGTTTCAGAAACGGGCCAGTTTGCCAAAAATATCTCATGTTGTCCCGAGACTGGAAATGCAGGGGGAGATTACAGCACGCTAATCTATTCTCGGAAATTCCCTCCCTTATTTTAGAAGCACACCACTAGCTTACATCCCTCATGTTGTGATCGTCGAAGTTCCGAGAGTGGGGGTCGTGCCTGAATACGCTTATATCGTTTACTTTGTGAGAGATCGTCAAGCTGAAAGGGAGAGGGCTCCCTTAGACTCCATTTCCTTTCATGTTAACTTGCAGGACACAGAAACTGTGCGATCGTGCCCAACGATTGGCTTTCGATTTCCTTTCATTGCTGGCCTTCTTTGTTCGAGGATTTACAATGCGGGAATACGTAATCGAGCGTTCTTGTAAATATTGTCCCTTTTTAGAGTGAGTTGGATCGGCCCGAAAACGCTAAATCATCGTGTAAACTCAGGGCCGCGGCGGAAAAGAGGCCCGAGCAAATGGACGGGGTCAAAGAGTCGAGACTCTGTTCCATGACGTAAACCCACTTTGGCGGGCTTTGAGCCCCGTCTGCGTGTACGACCTTGTTAGACCGCCCTTTGGAACTGTGTAGTGGCCTTTGCATAACCGAGAATATTACCGTTACGGACGGAGATTTGAAGCAGGAGGCGGTGAACGGAAATTAAAGTACGTACTTTTGAGTGTGGTCAATGCCTTGCGCCCAATGGCAGCCCGCTCGATCCGAACGTATCGTTTCGTGATGGAGAACGTTTGTTTGTTCAACCCCTGACGCCTTCATTTAAAACCCCACTATCACCGAAATTGCCAAGACTAAGGGAAAATACACCATGACTTGACCTTCCTAGGATCAAGGCAAGCGGGAGTCCGTTAATCGCGTTTCATATTCCGTCTAAAATAAAATTACCTCACCGCAATTAGCACAAAAGTTCAGTTTTAACTAGGCAACGATCGTCGGATATTTATGTAATGCAGCCTAATTTAAGGAGACGCAAGGTTGTGTCAGCAGATTTTTCTTTTTAAATTTTGCATCCCTCGGCAAACAAACCTATTCCCACTTCCCGGCACAATTCTTGGGTAAGGGCACAGACCTCTTTGTGCAGTGAGACTCAATTTACGATAAAATTTAACACCCTTTCCTGTAAATGCGGCGTACACCGCCGATCCGGCTAAAGCTGTGGGAATTGGGGGACGGCAAGGCAGGTTCCGAAAGGTTCCTGGTAAAGACCAATAATGAAAAGCCTCATTTATCGCCGGAATAGCGGAACAATCCATGAGCGGCACCGAAAGGCCTACACAGTTCTAGCGGCCAGCTGGGCCAGAACCGGTGCATCCTGTCGACTTCCCCGAAACCTTCTTTCACTTGGCCCTTTGTATTCCCTTTGATTCGCTTTCGAGTGGTCCCCAATTTTTAAAGTTTGAAATAGGCGGCTCCGCAAAACACTCCATCACACCTTCGGATTCTGAAAAGTTTAAACGAAATTGGACATAGCAAATTGGCAAATTACGGGGGGTATGTTACCCGTCTAGTATAGGGATGATTCCGAAATGGAGGTTTATCTTGCACGGTAAGGATCCGTCTTGCGTCGCCGGTAAAAGGTTTATAAAATGGCGACCTTTGGCGATGAGAAAGCAAATAAAGTTTAGCCAATGAAGGGAAAGGACGAAGCCCACTTCGACGGGGGAAGGGGACTGAGAGCAGCAACCTTGTCAGGGTAGAATCAGCCGGGTGTGATTAAAGTCGCTATCCGACCAGGAAAATGGCCAAAGTTTTTACAGTTCATTTTTACCACCTATTTAATATTTCAATATGAAAATAGGAATGGAGGATCTGTGCGCACTCTAAAGTATTGATATAATCCTCTCCCCTTCCCTCTCCCATCCCGGAAACTTCCCAAAAGCCTTCTCGCAACCCAATCCTGTTCCCCATTTGGGTTTAGCAACCGCCTCTAGGCCTTTAGCCTATTTGTTGCATTGTAAGGAAACGGGCCTGATCAGTTCCCTGTCCGCCCAGCTACTTTAAGAGCCCAGCCACCCAAATTTCGCCGAATCGCTCTCAAAGCGCAATCCAGCCTCGCTGTCCTCCGTGCGGATAAAGCAGCAGATTTCGATTCGTATCATCGCCTCTTCCGGATCCGGACGCTTCTTCACCTCGTTCTCTCCGATCAAACGCCAATAGCTCTCGCTGCCGCTTTCTGACTTGACTTCACCTCTTAATCGAATTCACAGGGCACGTTTCCACGAGTCCAGTTTCGCTGAATGCCGCGGGGCTGACCTTCTAGATCTGAGCAATTGCCTGATTTGGGAACGCTTCGGAGGCTTTCGTCACTATTCATTCGACTCATCCAAGCGGTCGTGTGGGGAAACTGAACGCCTCCTTTTTGCTGGCGACCAAGCACCGTCCCCGATCGCCATATTCCACAGCCACAACGTTCCCCTTAATCGTGGTTTTCTAAACGGTCCTCTGCAAGCATACAATCCCACTCCGAGTCTTCATAAGGTGAAGGCCAATTGTTGCCGTTGAGCGTCAGGTTTCTCAGCCCGGCGCCGCAAGCAGGGGATTAGGCGAGGTGTACCAGCGAATCATTTCCACCACTCGTCACCCTTAGTGGTCCGGCTACAGAGGGAAGAGGGTGTCTCGTCTACCCGATTTGCGACCTTCACCTATTCTCCCTCGTCACAAAATCTCATCTTTCCCTCCTTCCGTTGCACCATTCCGGAGACTCGCCAGTCAGTGGCCGTATCTTGACGTTTTTGAACCGCTTTTGATACTTGCCGTTATTTCGGCTTCCCACACCTTAAATTTACGACACATTCTCCACGCCTCGGGCCATTATTTCCCCACCTCGCCATACTCTCCGATATCGCGATGGGTGAAGACCCATTTGTTTACACGGAACCGGCGCCAAGAGCCTATTCAAATCCCTTCCCTCTCAAACTCGACGAGTGTGACGTTGACGTTACAACAAACGCAATGCTACCATACAATCTAGGAGATAACGAAGAATCATCGGACCCTTATTCGGCCGACCACAAGATTGTCACGGGTTCAATTATGCGCAACAATATGGATGGAGCGCCCAGTAAGTACGCACATGGGGATATGTTGGAATCATCATTTTCTACTCGGCCAACCCTACATCACATGCCTAGTCTTTCCGCCACGAGTTGTCATTCAGATTCTTTTCATGAAACCGGAGATTTAACCGGATACGAATATTCTGCGGCTGAACCGCAGGAATTCGCATGGGCAATGCACTCAAACACCTTCCAGTGGCCAAACAACCGTATGTTCCAACTTGTCGATTTTTACTTTGGACAAAGCAATCTGATAATTATGTGCAGACAGTTTAGCGACTCCCCCACTAGAATCACCAATAAGCTTCGCCCAATTCCATGCCTTTCATCCCAACGGCCAAGATGCTCATTCCAACTTTCCCGCCGCCATCCCAACACCTACAGAATATTATCCGCTGTCGGCCACTTCTCAAACTTCTGCGCAATCCATTACTTTCCAAGGATTCACTCAAGAATCTCCGCAAATGTTGTACTGCCGAAGCAGCGGTGAAAACTCGCAATCCACCACGCCAAGATTAAACTCGCCTCCCCTTGTAAGTCCACCGACAAACCGACCCGCTCCAACGAAAATCGGGTCCGTATCAGCAGACGTCCCCACGGCTCGAAATCGTCGTCAATCGGAAGCAGATTCTCTTGTCGCGCCACCGTCAACACGTGAAGTTTCCCGACGCCGTGCAAGTACAAGTCTTTCAGCCACGCATCACCACCTCTCCCGCTCCCCCAATCGTTCCCACCAACGCCGTTCGTCAGCGATGCCAAGTCTCCCCATCTCCGAAGACCCCTTTGACGAGAAGCCTGCACCCGCAGCCCATCGCGTGCAAATCAAACGCTCAAAATCGACCAGTACTTTCGTCAAACCTGAAACGGAAGACTTCGTCGAAGCCGTCTTCTTGCAAGATGCCCTCCCGCCACCACCAACACCGCTCCATGACCAACCAGTCGAAGTCCAGCAAGTCGTCTGCGAAACCGTGTCGTCGGGCGATGATGCCCAACCCAATGAAACAGAACAACTTGCGAAGACAAAGCAGGCGCGGGCGGAAAGCGAGCATCGACGACGTGTCGAACTCAAGGAGAGCTTTGAACGGTTACGGTTGGCGTTGAATGTCCCCCAACCTCGAGCGGGAAAAAAGGATTTGGTCGAACAGGCAATTTCGACTATCGAGTTGAATAAACAACGAGAGATGAAGATGGTGAGTGAGATTTCATTTCTGCAGTCTCAGTTGGAGAGACAAAAGGCACAAATGCAACAACTGCAACAACATCTAGGGCAACAGAGTCCTGGCGTGCCGCCACCAAAGTACATTGCCCTTTGACTCGTTATTTCCATATTGAAATTTGGTGGCTGACTGGTTTAGATGGGGACAAGGTGATGAGCTCATGGAAAATGGCGACGAGATGCAACTTTCATAAGACTCCCTTCACAATTTTCGCATCTGTACATTGGTTCTACATTTTCGCATTTCATTTACTCGGATTTTTCAGTTCGGATTCGGGGAATTCCGCTGGTGTCAAACGTCTTCAGTTTTCGTTCAATTATCGGATTCAACTGGCGTGAACTTTCATTCTCCCTTTTTCCTCTTCCTCGTCATTTTTCTTCGGTTCGGTTTACACGGGAATTACACATACCTGCTGGATATCTCAGAATTTGTTCCCCATCCCGATATACATTTTTTTGAAGGGAACATGTTTCGTAGTTTTCGGAGGAAGGACATGTATCGGATATTCTCTGTTACTTTTAGTTTCTACTGCGTTGGGCGTGGCAATTCGGATTCATGACACTCATTTGGGATATATTACTTATATTCTTTTCGGAGGTTGGGAATGTATAATTATGAGAGGTTTCGTGTAGCTAGCTTTTTGTTTACTTTTTGATGTTGGAGAAGAGATTTGCCTGACCCACATATAGCATGACGTAAAATGTTATCAAAAGTTGTTGGTCTCGACTTTGACCTTTCTCGCGCTTAACTTCTATCGGGAACCGAGCCCCATTCGAACGTTCTGAAGAGAAGAAATCACCTTCCCGGATGCGGGAGAGCCCGTGCGGATTAGGAACCACGTGGACAGTATCTGATAACTCTTTCTATGAGAAGCTGATCGAACATTGCGGTGACAATATGAGAACGGGGCAGCCCATTGACGCACGGATTAGGAACGGTTCAAGAAGGGCATAAACTGCGGACCGCCGATCCCGATCACGAACCTCAAGCCGGAAGCAATAGGTTGGATGTGATTAATCGACGAACGCGGAATGGCGCGACAAAATCAAGGACCAAAGCAAAAAAGGAATAAGCAAACTGGAAATTCCTTTTGTTGGTAATGAAATAAAGGAGGCGACAGGCTTGGAGCCCTCCTGAGAAAATTTGAAGAATTGTTTCCATTTGGGGGCTGTTGATCCCAATGGTTCAATCACGAATTTAGGCACTTCAGGATCTAAACCGCCATGCACATGCACATTACCTCCCTACTCTACATCTCGAGCAAACTCATGCTAATGCAAAGCAAATGCCATTTCTAAAACGATACCAATGCACCCACAACAAAGGGCGAGAAAATATAGAATAAAAGCCCTTTCAAAGCCAGATCAAGCCATCCCATCTCACCTCGCAAAAAAGAGAAGCCCACAGCACTCGCATCAACAGACGTCATCAATAAAGGTAGGATATAGAACCCCTACATCACTTACCTAGCAAAACACAGAACAAGAAACAAAAAGACAGAAACGAAGATAACCAAGGAAATACAAAACTAAAAATGGGAAATACGGGGATCAAACACAGGGATTCATCACGCCCACCGAGGAAACTGTGGAGGTGACATCAATTGGATCCCGCATCATTCTGTTCAAAGACAGAACTTGCGTTCCCACCACCAGGAAGAGAGCCCGCCCCAGTGGGACGGAACATCCCAATGACAGGATCCCAACAGATTGCCGTTGCAGCAGCACTAGCATCCCCTTGTCCACCACTAGGAAACCCAACGAGCGACTGCATAGCCACCATCGGTCCCAGCGGAATGGGACTCGCAAAATCTGCTGGTGGAGGTGGAACAGCCGGAAATAGATGTGCGCTGTTCGCACCGGTTGCCGGAGAGGCGCTGAGATCGGGCATCGCAGCGGGGTACCACGCTGGCAAGACTTGGACGCTGCGCGGGGTCGGAGTGGAGGAAGAGGTTGTAGGGTCATGACGGTTGAAGAGGGCCGGATGAAGGGCGGCAGCCGCCGCTGCGGTAGGTGGGTAGGCGAGTTGGAACGGGTGGAAGAACATGAACGGTGGGGCGAGGGGGTTCAAAACTCTCCTTGTGTCAACGGGGGAGGAGGAAGGTTCGGAGGGATCGGATGCGGTTGATTTATTGGATGCGGAGGGGGTATTCGCGGCGGCCAAGGCAGCATTATACGCCGCAAAGAATTGAGGATTAATGTTTCCATACTGCCTTTTTAGTACAAATTTTGGTCCATCTGAAAAGAGCGGGAGGGCTACCACGCCATTGGCAATTCCGGTAACGGGATCGAATCCGCCAAAACCATTGACTGAGTCAGATGGGATCCCGCCATTCCCACTCAATTGTCCAAGAGTGGCAGGGAACTTGTGTGCCTGTGTCGGCGAAAGTTTGACTGTTTGTTGCGGCTTCACAGTTGCAATCCCGGGAGTACGATTCGGTGCCACTGCAAGGTTCGGAATCATCACTGTTGGATCACCAATTTTTGTCGTGTTTGTAGAGGTTGGTGAGGTTGCTATGCTCGTTGTAGCCGTTCCGCTCGTGGAATTGGAGTAAATCCGTTGATGCAGTTCACGATATTGAACGCGGATCGTCCGACCCCCGAAAGTTGAGCCGTTCTAGAATCAGCATTATAATACCATATTCCCGAAAAGCGGAAGAATGTGAGGAGGGGGCGAACCTCCGCCTTGACGGCTTTTGTAGCGCTCTCACGAGACTCAAATTTGACAAAGGCGAAACCACTTTCTCCGGCCTTGGTACGCCCCATGACCCCGCCCTTGGACAAAACCTGGACGCAGATGATATTCCCGTACTTGCAGAATCGGTCGCGAATCGCAATCTGATCCGTCGTTGCATCGAGTTGGCCAACAAAAATGGAAGTATAATCAATCGGGATCTTGGGCATCGTGGGGATAGAGGAGACGGGGTTAATAGAAGTGCGATCAAGGTTTTGCGCCCATTCAATTGCATATGTATCTGAGAAACGTAGGGTCTGCAACCAATCAGCCCGAGAGTCATACCTGGGGAAAGAGAGATGTCAGAGGGGATACTTGATATGCATTGATGGCATCATCGCGGAAGACGAAGCGGGCAAAGCAGCTCTTGCGAGGTTCTTTACTCGATCTTTTCCAAGATCCGGGAATAACGATTTCCTCAATCTGTCCAAAGGGTTCAAGAAGTGCCTTGACAGCCTGAAACGCAAGAACATCTCAGCGTAACGAGCCCGAGAGAGGGAGGGGAATTGTACAGCTTCATCAATCCTGCCCTTTTCCCTGGAAACGTACAATGTCCTGTTGACTCTGGCGCGCTCCACTCGAATCATCCTCCCGTCCAGTGAAGCTTTTTGGGCGCGTTGAAGGGCATTCGAAGCTTCTTGTGCGGTGGCATATTGCACGAAACTGAAGGGACGATTGGCCCAGTCTTTGAGAACTTTGACGTTCAATAATTTTCCCCACTTGCAAAACGTTAACTTAAAACATTGACGAACATTGTGAGGTACCTGGCTAAAGAGACTGGTGACGGATTGACGGAGCTCGTCTTCTGTCTTGGCGGAATTGAGACTCGGATCAGATCATGAAAATAGATAGGAATACCTAGCGACGAACAGGCAAGCACTTGGGTGACCACGGAGCATATCCTCCTCTGTAACTTCAGTGTTCTCTCCCACATTAGCCAGCTATTCCTAAAATACCAAAATAGGCGAGGAAGAAATCTTATTCGGAGGGTGCTAAGTACGCTGCGTGACAACGAGATGCCTCTCCTCAACGTCGTCTTTTTGCACCACCACCCGCTGCGTAATAAACCTGGGAGGGCCCTCATTTCGGATGAGATTGTACAGAACAGGGGTACTCGGCGGCGAACCAATAGGTTCCTCGAACTCGTCATTCCCAGTCGCAACAATCAGAGGACTTTTCCCTCCCGTTTTACCTGACTGCACCGAAGCAAGGGTCTCTCCTTCGGACAGTTTAAAGGGCGGTTGATCGACGGCGGTAGTCGCTGGGGTTGGGGAGACAAAGGTTTGGTCAGGGAAGAGAGATTGCCTTGTGGAGGGGAACCGAGGGGCTGGAGTTGGGGTTTCGGGGGATCTTGGGAGGGGGACTTCGGGGCGGTGGGTTGAGGAAGGGGGAGTTTCGGGACGGGAGGGTTCGTCGTGGGTTGGTTTTTGCGGATGCCGGGTAGATGTCGGGGTTTGAGGAGGCGAAAAAATGCCGAGGATTTGGACCTAGACGATTAATTCTCTGAGATTGGAGGGGCTAGGGAGGTGGGGGGGCGAGAAGGGCAGGTGAGATGGTGAATTAGATCAATTGATCCAAGAAGCATGATCACAAACGGGAAAAAGCAAATTGCACAACATCTTGAATATGGAGGAAATGCAAGTTCACAACAGACGGGAGGGGATCAATACCTCATGAGTCCTGGACTTAAAACCCTCAGGCATGGTAGCACGACGAGATCTCTCTTTAACAGGCGAACTGGGCGAAAGAAGAAAATGCCCACCAATCTCAATCCCTCCTGCCGGCCCCACTACCAGTAGCAATCAATCCCTTCAACCCAGCCGCAGCCTCGTCCTCGATCCCAGTCCCGCCAGGGGTGGCATGCTTGTCGATAACGGCTGAAGAAGTCGGCGAATGAGGTCCCATTGCATCGTCCAAGTTGACCGGAAAACCCGTGGGGGGATGCGGGGAAGAAGCGTAGGTCATATTGGTAGTGGTCGTGGCCATGTCCCCCTCCCAATTGAACGGTGCGTGTGACGAACGCAAGGTATGTGGGTAGACTGAACGAGCAAGGTTAGAGATGAGGCGGGGTTTGGCAGGGGGACCAAACCTCGATTCAGCGAGGATTTGCAAAAGGATCCGAGAAAGAAAGATTCCGACGGGAGAGACCTTAGAAAGAAGAGAAAAGAAAAGGGGCACGGAGAACTACAAGGATGTGGGAGATGACGCTCAATTCAATTTATAGAGGGGGAGAGAAAGTGGCAGATAAGGGCCGGGCGGGAGAGTGTGGGTGCGGCAGGAGAGAGGGAAGGGAAATTTTCGTTCGAGGGGGACAATGCGGCTTCTCGCTCCGTTTTCGCGGAGCATCTCCTTCGCGTGCCCATCGCGCGGGATAGGCGGTGGGCAGAATCTGGAGTGTTGTGATTGATTGGAATCGCTGATCGATGCATCCCAGATTGCAGTGCGGAACAGAGGACTGTGCGTTTATGCATGGCGTAACACATGCCTCTCACGCGATGTGTGCGTGTATGAGAGAGACGCCTCAAATTTGAGGGGAACTCTTATTTTGAAACCTTTTCAGGGCGAGAATTCCGATTTCTCCGTCCTTTTTGACTTCGACCTAAAGTATGACGATCCTCGGTTTAAGTTTGACGATGATGCTATATTTATCAATCACCAGGGAAAATTCGCGGGGGATACCGCGATACCGCGTCTCCCCGAGTCCGCCTCCGCTTAGCCTGGCGAGTGTGTATCTCAGATGGGACTATTACCAAAGACAGAAACTTCTCTTGCAAAACTATTGCATGACCTTCTTCCATCTCAGCCACTATATTCCCAGGCAAAGAAGGATTCAAAAGAAATGGATTGCGGGGGTATAGGAAGTCATTGGATATTATCATTACCTTGCATTTCAAACCAAGATGAAAGGGAAAATCGATATCTCCGTCACCTAAAACTAAACGCAATTGACAAAACCATGATGAAGCTTTATTGGGGATACTGGGGGAGGAGGGTTGCTTCTGCGTCGGTCACTCATCCTCCGTTAACCATAATTTTGAACAATTGACGGTCAATTGCACCGTGGAAGGCCATGACACGAAAACTATCTAGTTGGATGATGCTAACGTCGAGGCTTGGAGGAATGGCGAGTCGAATTAGGAGGTCCAAGCGCTGTGGAAGATCAGCATCTTGGGAAACACGGTGGATTTTTCGCCGGTGTGAGCAATGGACGATGACATCTCACTCAGTGCCATACCCGCTATCGCTCGGCCCTCGCGGTATTTATGCTGGCCCCTCTGTAACACAGTTGACAGCTATCCTCGAGTACAACACGACGGGACCTTTTACAAAAACCCCAACTGAACTCCCGCGCGCTGAAATCGCTGATGGCTGGCAAGTCGAATTATTCTCTTCGTACCAACAAACCCGAATCCTGACGATTAGTGAGTAAAGGCCGAGGCATTAGGATTTATTGGCCGCAGATTGACGCAGTATGGCATTCTCCTTCCTCACCCGCCGGATTCCGTGACGGAGCACCTAATATGAACGCACTAATGAAGAACATTAAACACTTCAAGATCAGGCCTCTCGAGCCAGACAAGCACCGGAAAAAAACAAAAGACAAGTTCCACTGGAATGATTACTAACCCTCCGAGAGGCAGACAAGAAGGTTTCAGCGCCAGTAGACGCGGGGTCTCCCCCGACGGCCGTGGTTCGAACCCAAGATCATTATGGGCCGATGGATCGTTGGCGTAGACGATGAGGGTGACGGCTCATTAACGGGCTTATTGGGGGAATCATCGGAGCTATCGAGGCCAAAAAGAATCCTTAACCACCGATTCAGGCCAGCGAATAGACGAATCAAGGCGTTCTAGTGCGGGCCCTGCATAGATCAAGCCAGATCCCACCTTCGGAACAGTTCATGAAATGAAAGCTTATACTGCTGCGCTTGCAGCCCCAGTGGCACCCTCTTCAGAGCACGACCCTGAGGGAAGGAATTAGAGTATATAGATTGTCTGTTGATAGTGTCTAAAGGCAATAAGAACGTTAGGGTTATTACAGGTTACGTTGGCTTTTTCTGCCCCTTCATCAACTTTAATCTCGAAGGATGAATGCCGTCCACAGGCTCCTTGGTCCCCTTCTTCTCCGCCTCCTCCTCCAAAATACGTTTTCTCCGCTCTTCGTTCAAGGTCTCATTCCTCTTCCTAATCTTCTCCATCCGGTTTTCTCCCCGTCCGCCCCCGCCAGCAGTCAACTCGACGTTGATTTTCCGACCGAGGAAGACTGTGTGATGACATCGGAGCGCCTTTTCGAGGTCCGTTGCCGTGTCGAATTCCAGAAAGGCAAAACCCTGCGGGCCATTGGTGGACTTTTTGGTGGGGATACGAATTGATGTGGGGGGTGTGGGGAAATGAGTTTTTAGAGCTGGGAGGAGGTCCGAAGACGGTTTATGAGGGAGATTTCCAACGAAGACAACGAAGCGTTTTTTTGTCGTGGGTTCTTTGGTTTTCTGCTTTTTCGAGGGAGGAGACGATGTACAGTCTTTTGATGGCTTGGTTCCCATCTTATTCATCTGCTGAGGTGACTTGGTGGACTGTGAATCTTCTGACTTTATCATTTGGTGCCCCGTTCCGCCGGCGGTTCGTTTTCTTTTCTTTGTCGACGATTTTGCTGGGGCGTCCCTTCCCAACCATGAGGACTTGTTTTCCGCTTCGTCACTTTCTGCCACAGGATTCCCATCATTCTGGTTCTCTTTCACCTTTGCGCCTTTCCTCTCTCGGAAGGCAAGCGCTTTCTTCTCTCGTTTCGAGAGTTTGTTGTCCATCAATAAAAATTTCTTCAATTTTCAAATTGAACTAGATTTTGATGAACGCCGCGACCTCAACATCCAGGGAAGACTCGAGAGCAAGGCAAGGATACTCAAAGTCGAAAGAAATACACAGACGAGAATAGAAACCAGATAATCGATATATGCCCTGGCGAATAAATAAAAGTACAACCTCAGAATTACATCCCTAAAAACGTATCAACACCGCATCCCAGTCTATGAATCCTCCTCCCCAGCTTGTTCATCCCGCTTCCTCTTTCTAACAGCCCGTTTCTGCGGTTTCACCATGCGCACTCGTCCAACGAGTTCACCGGGTAAATACCGCTGTGCAACACTGAAAATAGATTTCTTCGATCCCCCTCCTCCTTGAACAATCCGCTGTCTTCCCACCCATCAGCTCGAAACCCCAAAGAGATGTGGATACCGTTGCATGAGGACCTGGACGTCATTCTCATCGATAACTTTCCTCCCCGCATGTTCTGCAAACGCAGCCAAATCGTTCCTGTTGAAAAGGTCAGGATGTTAGGAAACACGCGGGGGCGGTGTTTGTTGGGGGGGGGTTACGATAGGTTTTTGAAGAAGTGGTCTGTTGCTTTTTGGAGGATTGGGAGGACGTCTTTGTCGAGGGGTTTTGAGCTAAATTGTCGTGCTAAATTACGTACCAAGTCCTTTGGCAGCGTCGACGACGTTTCTCCACGGGTGCTACTCATCAGAATTCATGACACACGCAGGAACAAAAGGAAACGGGAATGAAAGAGGGAGGATACCTCTGCGCCGGCTTTCTAGTCTTTGTCGTCTTTTGCAATTGCTCCTTCTCGAAATCCAAGAGTAAAGGAGACCCCAGTCTCTTCAGATTTGCCGTATACTCCCCCTCAATATCATCGCCCACAGCACCTAATTCAAGCGTATTATCATCCCCAAAATCACCGTGCATCACATCTCCAAACTCAAACGTATCATCGTCCAGAGGCGGAAGCGGTTCAACAGGTCTATTCGCAAGGATATTCATCATGGTATCGTCGACCTCATCACCTACGCCAAAACTAAGGCGATCGGAAAGGCGAGTGAGCGGAGCGCGTCGGGCGCCCTCGACGGATCGGGCTCCTGTGGAGTCTTTTTCCGTCGGAGCGTCGTTGCGTTGGGTTGGTGTTCGGGGGATTTCTCGTGTGGGTGCGAGGGGATCGTGAGTTAGGGATAATCGCGGTGGTTGCAAGACGTCATCAGATGAAGGTGTTGATAGCCGTGACTGTAAATCTGGGGGTGGCGGACTCAGAGAAGACGATTCCGAACGTCGGCGGGAAACCCTTCTTGTCCCTGTCGTCGTGGCCTCGTTTGCCAGTGCTATGATTAGTTCCCCGGGCAGACGAATCAGTGGAGGAGGGATACCCCGTGATAATCCTCGGAGAACATCGCGCTCGCTTTCGCGTCTGGGTTCATTGCGTTTGCGAATCCCGCCACTTCGTCCAATGTGTTGAAGTTGTTTCACAGCGCGGGCAGTATGCGGCGTCGCGATTGTTGGACCACCCGTTCTCGGTGTCTTTCTTAAGGTCCCTGGTGTCCGTACCGCTACACCAGGTGTCCTTCGAGCGGGCGTTTGAGGGGGCTGTCGTTTTGCAGGGGTGCGAGGTTGTTTCTCTGGATCAAGAGATTTAGCTAGGGCTCGCAACTGACGGGTTAGCTCTTGTTCACGGGGGAAGCGTCAGATACGTCTGCTTGTGGTGTTGGTTTGGGAAGGTCTTCTCCCGCTGCGAGACTTTGTCGAGGTGTTACGCGGGGGATTCCACTCGTGCGACGGGTCGTCCTTGTTGTCGTCGTCGTTCCGGTCATGGATTTGCGACGGGGGATTTTCGAGGGAGATCGAGGAGGAGCCATTGCGTCTCCCGACGCCGCTGTCGATGGCAGTGGCGCTGTTACGGGGTTGAGCGACGACCGGCGCCGTTTTGGGGGCATTTTCGATGCGTTGGTCGGGTCGTGATCTTTCCCGCGAACAAACAGAACGCTGGACGCGTTTGAAATATCAACACAAGTTATTTTAGGACACGTGCATCGGTGGACAGCAGCCGTTGGACGGGAGTGCTGGCGGAGAGACCAAGAACCTGTTTACTTGCCTCCTCAACTGCTCTATGATCCGCTGGTCTCAAACGTTGCGGGTTCAACCAATCTCAATTCTGTTATTGTCAATATTGCTTTCATACTAATCAACGGTTGCACGAAATTCCAAAGGTGGTCTATTGCACAAGTTTCGCAACAAATAATTGAGGAATGAAGATCCGACCAATTTGGGAAATAAAGTTATAATATCGTGATTGATGTTGTTTCAGAGATAATACTTGCGCGGAACCCGTCCCCCGAAAAAGGACAGACTCGAGATCCGAACCTCTCTATTTAATCAGGAGAGGTTGGTTTCTCATCTACCAACTGCCGAAACTTTCGATCATGAGTCGACTGACCTTGCCGCTCCTGCTTTCCATTCATCACTTCATCTCATTGGCATGCGGCGAAGTTGTCTGTGGCTTTAACGAACTCGGCGGAAATTCCAATGACTCAGTAACGATCCGAATGAGGTTTGCGCTGAATTGAAGAATCCGGTGGCCAACGTTACCGACTTGAATTTCGGCGTGCCTCTGACTGTCGTGGATTCGTTTATCGGGATGGCCGCTTGTTCAGCTGACCCAATGACCGTCACCGAATGGCGCGCAGCATCAGTTCTAGACCGGCAAACCCAGCAATTTCTTGCCGACACAGCTATCATTACTATATCCAATGGCGGCACGATCCACCCTACGTTTACGTATTCCGACTTGATTCTGACTGACCTTGAGCCGGGAGATCTTATTGTTGAGGTACCTTCGAGATTTGTTCAATTGGGATTGATCGTCAGACTATCTTCTGGGCCACATCTGGACGCATTTGGTCACTCACTGTCACGTACCATCTTTTCGAAGGCATATAGTTTGACATCCGCTAGGGACACAATTCCCCCACATGCGTCTCCATATTCATCGAGTTCGCATCTTCGGGACCCATCGGTATCATCGACGACTGTACTAATCAAGGTTGATGAGTAGGTGACAATGAGCATGAAATCTGCACTTTCAGCTCAGTTGGGACAAGGAAATCTCCCGGCCACAACCCTTTTGGTATTTCCCCATCTCAAAGAAGTGTAACAGTTAGGAGAGTCAAACTGCGCCCGTTACGGCCAAAGGCGTTGAGATACGGCTGATGGGGGCCATCATTGGAATCGGCGTTGTTGTCGTCGTGATAGTGATGGCGGTGATCATCACAGGGTTAGTTTGGTATCAAAGGAGGGACAAGAAACGGGGCGAGGGAAGTGTGAAGCTAAGCGGGGCCGATATTGAATGGTTCGGGCCCCCAACGGCCAAGGTGGAAGAGAATCACGTGGCTGCTTGTGCAAACTTGTCAGAAAGGATCGTGTCGTTGCTACGTGTATAGTTCCTTTTACGGATCGAAATTGGGAACTTGAGATGGCGCTGAATAATTGATTTTGCTGGTTTTCTTGAAATCCAAAGTTAAGTTGGCTCATGTTACTGCGAGCCAGTGCTTCAAGCGTTTTGATCAGCGTAGCGGTTTTCGCTATTTCCCTAACTTTGGAATGGCCCTTCCTGAATTCCAGTTGACTAAGATCGGGGAAGCAGCGGAATGCTTCCCAGCCGATAGGCACTTCCTACTGTCGTCACGAGCGGTTCACAATCTCTCCTTGGGAGAAATTGCAGTTATCGCTATAGCCAGCGCCCTAGCTGTCGTCCTTCTCGCACTCATTATTGCCGGAGTCTATATTTATAAAGCAGGTCAAGTCGACAAATGAATCCGTCTGCTGAGATCCCAATGGGAGAATCGATCAAACGTTGAGCCAAAATACTACACTCCGGTCCGTGGCCCGTTTGTAGAGTCCGAAGCCAGGGGACGCTGAGTGCTACGTTATCGAATAAATTACTTGGATTGCTGTCCACGCAACGGCAGTCTGGATAAGCAAGACATCGAACAATATTGAGATTTCCGAAGCGAATGCGGAATATATGCATTGTTTGTCGAATATATAGCTATGGAGGCCAAATGAAATACACCCAATGACAAAATATCCCCTCCACCGAACCCAGTCGTTGGATAAAGTTGTGTGATATTGTTTAAAAGACTGCCGTTTCCGGAACCCGAGGAAGTTGAATGGAATCAATTGGTAGGTTGTTCCCACTGTTTGTTGTTGCGTATGATGATGAACTGCGGCTCGAGGGACTACGAGATAGACCCGAACCAACGGTGCTTGGACGTCGATTGAGACTATTATGATCGCTGTCTGCAGTTTGTTGGCCGACGGTGTTGTGCATGGCCAATAGTTTGCGGACGACAGGCGTTCGGTATATCGCACTCTTTTTCGCAATGTAGAGGGCGTTGTGGCCGCTGTTGTTGGTTGTCGTGACATCGGCTCCTCTACGAAGGAGCACCTCGACGACAGCTTCATGTTCCTTGTTCGCCGCCAACATCAATGCAGTGTTCCCGTCGTTGTCCTTTGCATCGATGTTTGCTTGCTTTTTGATGAGTAATTTGGACATGTTTGCATCGCCAATCAACGCTGCAATCATCAACGGCGTGCGTCCTGCTTGGTTCTTCGATTCAATGTTGGCGCCTCGCTTGAGTAGCATTTTGACCACTTCCGTCATTTTATCCATTACCGCCGACATGAGAATGGTATTTTGCCCGGCATCTCTCGTTTCCACATCTCCGCCTGCATCCAACATCAACCGAATCGCCTTTTGAGATCCTTTTAATGTCGCCGTCATTAAGGGTGAGTAACCCATTTTGTTTTTGATTGAGGGATCGGCTTTGTATTCGAGTAGGACTTTGGTCGTTGCTTCTTGTCCGTGACCAGCAGCGACGTTAAGAGGGGTGTTTCCTTCCTCGTCGCGAGCGTCGACATCGATGCCCTTCCGCAATAGAAGTTCCACCGCGGAGTCACGACCGTTCAATGCGAGAGCATGGATCAGTGACCATCCACGCCCGGTCCCCAGAATCCCTCGTCCACTCTTCATAATGTTCTCCTTAATCGACTTCTTTTGTTTGCTGGTTCCCAATTTGACGTCCTTTAATGCCCGTCCCTTCTCGATTTCCGTAACCGCATCTTTAGGCCGCATTGTCGAAAGTCGGTCGATTTCGGCACATTCTTAAATGAGTCTTAGCTGATTAGAAGGGATACCAGCAACTCCAGATGACAGTAGAGATGTGAATTTGTCGGCTTCAGCTCCATCAGTTTGCGCGTGGCAGATTTGAACGGCCAGTTGGACGAATTGAGAGTAAAGCGGATCGCTCTTTTGAAGGATTGTCTTTGGACTTTCGATGGCAGTAGTACATATCTGTTTCGCATCGCCCAAATCCTTTCGTGACCAACATACTTCTGCGAGCAGATACATCCTTTCCAATCCCCGCGGATTATCCTCGGTTTTGTACTCCATAAGTCCCACAAGCATTTCCTTCGCTTCGGCCCATTTCTGATCCAAAATAAATGCTCTTGATGCAGCCTCCATAACGTTCTCGCGTCCTTCGAATTGTTGACGGAGGATCCATGTCAATCTATCCCATTGTCGATCTCTAAGGAAACCATGGGCAATTCCGTCGATTTGAGCGTCTCGTCCATCATATCTTTCGGAAAGGACTTTACCTGCTTCGTCCCATCTTCCAAGTCGCACACATGTTTCCGCCAATAAGGATTTAGTTTCCGCCTTCCATTCGTATTCACTTCCGAACATTTGTTCAGAGCCCTTCACGACTTGTTCAAGCAGCGCTTGAGCCCTGCCGTAATCCCCTGTTGCGAAGCATCGACTTCCCGACCGACGCCATCTTTGGATTATTTCGGTATCGGGTGTCGCTCTTTGTTGGACCGGTACGACCTCTGGAACCACGACCGGTCTTTGGGGGATGGGAGCCGGCGGAGGGGTTGGCTGTATAACGGTGCCCCGTGGAGATTGAACGTCGAGTTTGGAAATTTCGGATGCGGAATCGTTCAGAAGGTTCTTGTTGAGATAATTGATCACGTAGTCCTCCAGGTCAAGCGCAGAAGATGATTTTGGGTCTTCGGCGAATTTGTCTAATGAGAGGGGAGGAGATAGGCTCCATGGCGGGTTTGAATCAGATGTCGTGGTAAATGGAGTTGGAGCAGTGGTTGCAGGCAGGGGAGATGAGAGCGTGTAACTCCTGGACGGCTTTGAATCGGAATAGGCGGTTTGCGGACTCTTTGATTGAGGTGGTTGCGCTCGTTTCGGTTGAGCGAATTCATGCCTGGTATCCTTGAAGTCGCGTACAGAGTCCCTGTAATCGCGCGTGGGCTCCAAATACTCACGAGGTGATTCTGAGAGTTCACGTTTTGGAACGGGCACCATGGGTGAACTCGATAAATCTTGAAAAGTCAGACTCTGCTGTTGTCGAAGCGGACGCTGAGGTGGTGCAGACACGGCAGTCGAATGTATCGGATACGGTATGGGTGTTTTCTCCGGAGATCTGGCAAGAAGAATTGTATCGGCAGTTTCACTCCTTTGCGGTCGAGGGATCGGTGGCGATAGACTTGGACGCCTTGGAAACTCGGTGGTGTTCCGCTCAGGAGACTTTGCTGCACAGATTGTGTCATACGTTTGACTCCTTGGCGGCCGAGGGATTGGCGGTGACATCGTTGGACTTCTGGAATATTCCATGGGCGGTTGTGGTGATTTCGCAACTGGGAGCATAGGATCGTACGTTTGATTCCGCTGAGGCATATCCCATTCGCGGGCATTTGCATTTGATAGAGCTTGGCTGCGAGCCGGTCCAGGCGTAGGGGGCGCATCGATCGACGGTTGGAACCTTCGACTCGACTTCTTAACCAGCGGCTGAGGAGTCGGGTTCCGGAATAGCAGCCGAGATTGAGATCGGAATGGTTCTGGTTCTATCTCTCTCATTTCCGGTGACGTGGCCTCAGACGAAGCTGGCGATGCAAGTCGCTGCATGGAATAAACCACATCGAGGGCTGACTTGACGCAATTTGCAAGGTGTGCCAAACTTGCGTCGACGAAGACCTGGCCCCTGAGGAACTGAAGTAATTCACCTACTTCCACCCCAAGGCGATCAATGTCGGATCGCAGTGCCGTATTGTGGGCCTCGGAGGCAAACTTTGCCGCACTGCAAATCGTCAGGCTTTTCGACGGTAGGAACTTACAGTTCGATCGTCCGGAGCGAAAGGCCCATTCCCTTCCGGTACGCACTGAATTTCCTCTTTAACAAGGGCAATATTTCCCAATTGACACCTCCGACGCTCGGTGACTGTGCGCGATGCTGTAACTGCCCATGAGGTCGGACACCTGCCGGCTGTAACATCCGTTGCAGATCCTCCAGGACGACCCGGCATTCGTTCATGGAATCCAAGAGGCGCTGTAAATGGGCTTCCTCGAAGGATTTGAAAGGATTCTGTACCGTCTCCTCATCGCCGAGATGAACCGAAATAGCCTCAAAAACATACGCGAGCGAGCCGATCTCGAAGCGGAGAACTTGCAAGATATTCTGCCGATCGGAGGATTTGGTCATCAGCCACTGAATGTACGCATTGACCTTGCCGCAAAGATTTACCAGCGTCTCCGCTGCGACCAGAATCGCGAGACTGTCCATACCTGTTGAAGGTCCTTGACAGTGGGAAAAGCGTCCTTGACGTTGGTCTTAATCGAAGGGGTTAAAATTACGTGTATCTAAATACACTTTCTCGGCTGCTTTATCCTCCTATCACAATTTGATCGACGAACCTACGGGGGAATATTTGCGTGGGGGGTAAAAAAGAAAAAAAAAAAAAAAAGGCCAACCGTTCCGTCCACTGAAAACCGTGCCCCTGCGCACGTGCGTTTGGACCAAGGCCGGGCATGCCTCCCTGATCTTATGTACTATGCGGGCAGCTTTGCCGGTGGCCCATGCGATCCTGAACCTTGCAATGTGACTAGCAAGATGGGCCATTTCTCGAGGGGCTGAAAAGTTTATTTGCCTTTTGCGAGTTGCAGAAGAGTGTTGGAGCACATGTTGCCCACGCCATGGCGCAACTCGGCGCATTTAATCGTGCTTTCCGGAAATTCACGGAGTTTTTCGTACCGTTCAATCTTCATTCCTGCCCAATCCCGTCGTCACTCACGCGTTGGCCGTGATGGCTTGGACCTGACCAGCCGCAAAGATTTCGGATTTTTATGACTTGATGCATTTGCGGCCAAAAAGGGCCCCGCACGTTTTGCAACGGCGAAGAACGCTTGGACGGAACACGGGATAAAGTTTTTGACCTGAGTATAATAATCGTCTGGAGTTTATGGACACGATCTGATCAATAGTTTGGTTGTAGTCTTCCGCTTGGCAAACCCCACTGCTCATCATCTTCCATGTACCGCAACCCATTAGCGCCGTTCGGTTTCCTTGCGAAACTAGTTTCCTCTTCCAATTCCTCCTTCTCTTCAATTGACACCGTCTCCGCTTCTTCAGCTGTCCGTCCCGACGGAATTGCGTTTAATTTAATGCCTTTGCTGGAAGCGGATCTCGATCCCTTCCGTCTTCGGGACAGCACGAAAATGGTAATACCGCAAGCGAGGAGCGCAACGCCAAGAATTCCCCCAACGATTCCGCCCACAGCACCTGCGGATAGACCTCCGCTTGTGGATGTAGCCGT
>Ga0335081_10004828_pt1 | contig 21300 bp, 19 predicted proteins | sample Lox_Sample_35_FD_206713 | JGI IMG/M metagenome (GOLD analysis project Ga0335081, IMG submission 206713) | Soil microbial communities from Loxahatchee National Wildlife Refuge, Florida, United States - Lox_Sample_3.5 | ecosystem: Environmental > Terrestrial > Soil > Wetlands | place: USA... | reverse complement strand
TAGGCGCCCTCGGGCAGACCGCCCGCGGCAAGTGTTTCAACGATCATCGGAGAGCCGGTTGTGAGTTTTGGCGCAACCTCGTCGAGCATGGATTGCATGATCGCGGGAACTCCAGCAAAGACGATGACATTCGCTATCCAAAAGCCGGGAGCGGTCGAGATCTTGTTTTTCACAAGCGTGGCGCCATGCGGAATGCGCGCCATCCGGCGGCGCGCTTCGTTCAGTTCCTCTGGCTTCAAGCGCTCGAGCAGGAGCTTTATTGCGCGCGGATCTTCAGATATTTCTACGCCGAGCGCTGCCGCCACCGCATCGGCTGTGATATCGTCATGCGTCGGGCCGATGCCGCCAGTCGTGAATAGAAAATCGTAACGCCTGCGAAGCGCGTTGACCGCAGCGACAATCTCTGCCGAAACATCGGGAACGACCCTTGCCTCACGCAAATCGATCCCGATCTTGCTGAGATAGTCAGCGATATAGCCGATGTTCTGATCCTTCGTGCGGCCAGAAAGGATCTCGTCGCCGATGACGAGGACGGCCGCCGTCACGGATCCACCTTGTGTCATGATCTCTCTCCAGACACCATGCAAAAGCACGCCCCCAAGAAGTTGCATAGATCATACGAGAAAACAAATAGATAGAGACCATCTGCGCTTCAACCTGACGCGCGGACGGCTTAGCATGAAAGTGACCGAAGTTCGACTGCTTCGAAGTTCTCGAGGGTGGGGCGAGCGTCGGCCAGCGCAGCCAGACTCCGCAATGAGCGAAGCAAGCTTGAGACAAGCTCGGGTCGGTTTACTCCATTTGCCAACATGGAGATTCGACTATGGGCCTCTTAAGCGCGATGGGTGCGAGCGTGTCCGGTATGGCCGGACAAGCCAACTACCTAGCGACCATTTCCGAAAATATTTCCAATTCGAACACCACGGGCTACAAACAAGCTGACACGTCCTTTCAGGATATCGTCGATCAAATTGGCTCCGTAGGCGATTATAGCGCAGGTGGCGTAAGCACCTCGGTCAGCTATGACGTCGCTCAACAAGGCACTCTCTCAGCCACGACGTCGCCGACCGATCTTGCAATCCAGGGGAACGGCTTCTTCCTCGTCGAGAATTCGGACGGGGCCACTTTCCTGACGAGAGCTGGATCTTTTGTCGAAAATGCGTCCGGCAACCTCGTCAACCCAGCTGGCTACACTCTAATGGGGTATAGTCTTGCTCCTGGTTCAGCTGGCGTCACCGGTTCTTTGTCGGGTTTACAGCCAGTCAATGCCAACGGGGTAGCGCTTCTCGCCTCGCCATCGACGTCGGGCACTTTCACTGCGAACCTTGATTCGAATTCCGCCACTTTGACAGGAGCACCCTCGTTTACCAATTACACCAGCACATCCTCGGTCGTCGCCTATGACGATCTCGGCAACCCTGTGACTTTGGATATCGATTTCTCAAATTTGGGGGGTAATCAGTGGCAAGTCAACGTTTATAATAATGCGACCCCGGCAGCGCCGGCTTTGACGACTCAGACCATCAATTTTGATCCGACGACGGGAAACCTGACCGCAGCCTCTCCACAGGCCCTGTCCGTCGCGGTTCCCGGTGGCAACACCATCTCGCTGAACATTGCGGGTATGACGCAATTGGCTTCACCATTTGCAGTTTCGACCGCGACCATGGATGGGAACGCACCGAGTGAGTTGCAAAGTGTCAGCATAGCGACGGATGGCACGCTCTCCTATGTCTATGCCGACGGCAAGACCGTTCCAGCTTATAAGATTCCGCTCGGCAACGTTGTCAGTCCAGATAGCCTTACCAACATCACGGGCGACGTCTTTCAGCTGAATTCCGAATCCGGCAGTCTTGTGATCGGAAGCGCCGGGAACGGCGGTTTGGGAACCATCCAATCCTCGGAGCTTGAAAGCTCGACGGTGGATTTGTCAACGCAACTCACCGATATGGTTGTCGCGCAGAACGCCTATGGCGCCAATAGCAAGGCGTTCCAGGTCGGGTCCGACCTTCTCTCCCAGCTTACCAACCTGATACATGGGTAATCGAAGGGATTTATCGCCATGAGCCTTTCCAGTGCGGCCCTCATAGCGCAGTCCGGCCTGAACACGATAACGGCCGAATCCTCGGTCCTGTCGCGCAATATCACAGGCGCGAGCGACACGTCGATCTATTCGCTCAAGACGGCCAACGTCATTACGACGCCCTACGGCTCACAAGTTGCCTCCATCACACGGGCAACGAACCAGGCAGTATTTGCAAGCATGCTGAGCGCAACGTCGGCCAACGCAACCCAAACCGCATTATCTTCGGGGCTTGCTACACTCAACCAGACCATTGGCGACATATCCGGCAGCAGTTCGAGCAGTTCAAACTCCAACTCCCCAGCCACTCTTCTGAGTAATTTCACCAACGCCCTTCAGTCCTATGAGGCCTCGCCCAGTGATGCGAGCCTCGCAAGCGCCGCGGTCTCCGCGGCGACGACCTTGGCTCAGGGATTGAACGGCGCCGCGACGACGGTGGCTCAAGTGCGTGAGCAAGCCGATGCCGGAATCGCCGCCTCGGTTCAGACCATCAACTCCCTGCTCACACAGTTCCAATCGGTCAATACCCAAATCGTCAATGGAACCGCAACCGGCTCCGATGTTACGGATGCACAGGACACGCGTGACAATATCCTCAACCAGCTCGCTCAACAGATCGGAGTAACGACGATCGCGAGCGCCAATGGCAGCACGTCCATTTATACGGATAGTGGGGTGACATTGTTTCAAGGCGGCGTGGCCAGAAGCGTGACTTTTACCCCCACCAACGCTTACACACCCGCCACAACTGGCAACGCCGTCTATGTCGATGGCGTCCCAATAACCGGGCCCTCGGCAACCATGCCGATCACGTCGGGCACTCTTGCTGGCCTCGCCTCGCTACGGGATAATGTGAGCGTTACCTATCAAGCCCAGCTTGATGGGATCGCAGGAGGGCTGATTAGCGCTTTCGCGGAAAGCCCTCAAATTGGCACTGGTCCCAATCTCCCGGGTCTGTTCACGACGCCGGGTGCTACATCACTTCCCATCACCACCACAGGGCTTGCCAGCCAAATCACAGTGAACGCCAGCGTGGATCCAACCCAGGGTGGCAATCCGTCTTTGCTACGGGATGGCGGCATCTCGGGCAACCCGAACTACGTCTACAACACCGCCGGCAACTCCAGCTACCAAGGCCGCCTTTCCCAATTGCTCAACAATCTATCGACGGCGCAGACCTTCAGCCCAGCCGGTGACATCACAACGAGCGCAAACCTAAGCGATTACGCTTCGGCCTCGGTCAGTTGGCTCGAAGCCCAGGTTTCGAACGTTTCATCGCAGAGCAGCTATCAGAGCACATTGCTCAACACAGCGACAACGGCTTTGTCTAATTCGACAGGCGTCAATCTCGACAATCAAATGTCACAGATGCTTGATCTCGAAAACTCCTATTCCGCTACCGCGAAATTGATTTCGACGATCGACAACATGTTCACCACGCTTTTGACTGATTTTCAGAGTCTTCCGGCATGACCTCCTATATCTCGACTCAATCGATTTCATCCGCGATGCGTCAATCCATTCTGCAGATGCAGTCGGAGCTGGCAACCAGCGAAACCGAACTGTCAACTGGAGATTACGCAGACGTCGGGCAAACACTTGGTGTCCAAGCAGGAGAGGATATCTCGCTGCAAAATCAAGTCTCCTATTTGCAGACAGTAACGAACACGAACCAAACAGTCTCCACACGCCTCGGCACAACTCAGACCGCTTTGGCGAGTTTGCAGACCATTGCGCAAAATCTTCTCAATTCCGTCATCGAAAACACCGGCTCCACGTCAAATGCAGGCGTGATCCAGGCAACCGGACAAAACGATCTCCAAAACCTGATCTCAACTTTGAACTCGAGCGCCAATGGTGATTATATTTTCGGGGGAACGAATACAGGCCAACAACCTATCACCGATTATTATGGTCCGTCGGCACCGAACAAATCAGCCGTTGACAGCGCATTTCTCGCCACCTTTGGCTTTTCGCAAACGAATGCCGGGGTCGCGACAATCAGCGGCGCCAATATGCAGAGTTTTCTTGACAATCAATTTGCGCCGTTGTTCCAGGGAACCAATTGGACATCCGATTGGTCTGCGGCGTCAAGCCAGGCATTGACCAATCAGATATCTGGAACCCAAACTGCAACCACATCTGTGAGCGCCAATAACACTGCTTTCCAGCAGCTTGCTCAAGCCTACACTATGCTTGCCGATCTTGGCACCCAGAGTCTCAGCTCCTCGGCCTACGAAGCAGTCACAAGCACAGCACAAACACTTTTGAGCTCCGCCATTTCCAATCTTACCCAGCTGCAAGCTAATGTTGGTCTCGTACAATCGGACGTCAGCAGCGCGACAAACCAAATGTCGTTGCAAATGAACATATTATCGACACAAGTCAGCAATCTCGAAAGCGTAAACCCTTATGAAGTTTCCACCAGGATCACAGACCTTCAAACGCAGATTGAAACGTCCTATTCGTTGACGTCGCAATTGCAGCAGCTCAGTCTTGTGAAATACCTATAATTCGCGGCGACGCCTGATAACGACGACGGGCACGATGTATCAATTCTCGTATTCTGAATACCTCTCTGAAAATTTCAAGAATTGCCGCGACCGCGAGCGGCTTGCCCTGGAGCAAGCAATTGGCCTTTTAGAAAAGGCGGAAGCTATCGGACCAGGGTCGATGCAAGCGGCCGAGGCACTTGGCTTTGTCAGCAAGCTTTGGAACGCCTTCATCCAGGATCTTGGCGATCCCGAAAATGCCCTTCCCGAGCCTTTGCGTGCTGATTTGGTTTCTGTCGGGCTGTGGATTATCAAGGAGACAGCGCTGATACGTTCAGGTCAATCGCAGAATTTTCGCGGCGTGATCGAGATCTGCACGATGATCCGTGATGGGCTAAAGTGAGACGGTAGGATGCATATTTCGCTTCGAGCTGGGGAAAGGATCTACATCAACGGCGCCGTCTTGCGCGTTGATAGAAAGGTGTCACTTGAGCTGCTCAATGATGCCACATTTCTTCTTGAGGCCCATGTTATGAAGGTCGAGGACGCTTCCACCCCTCTTCGCCAGCTCTATTTCATCATTCAGATCATGTTAATGAATCCAACCGACTCCCTTGCCGCGCGCGAAATGTTCAAGAGATCCATTCACATGACAATCGATGTTTCTGCAAACCCGGCACTTATTGCTGGCCTTCGCGCTGTCAAAACGCTTGTCGAGGCCAACCGGATCTTCGAAGCGCTGAAGACAGTGCGCGCCCTGTTCCCAATCGAAGCCGAAATATTGGCAGGCAACGCAGGGTCTTCGCCAACCCAGGCAGCTTAACCAAATGCAAGAGGATCATCATGACAGTTAACAACGTCGCGCCCGCTTCATCCGTCGGTTCGTCAGCAAATTCCTCGTCTTCAAATGCAGCTTCCACTCCGACGGTGGACTACACTGAATTTTTACAGCTTCTCGTTGCCGAGCTGCAGAATCAGGATCCAACGAGTCCGACTGATCCGACGCAATATATGAGTCAGCTTGCCTCATTTTCTTCGGTCGAACAGCAGGTGCAAACGAATTCGACGCTTGACTCACTGCTATCGGCACAGGCCACCGATCTTATCGGCAAGACTGTGACATCTGCGAATGGAAGCACCAGCGGAACTGTGGTTTCGGTAGAACTTTCGTCCTCGGGCGGCGGAGCTACCGCCACGCTACAGAGCGGAAGCACTGTGACCCTCGGCCCAGGCGTTACAGTAACCGCCCAATGAACGAAGCCGACGCCCTGGAACTGCTTCGCGCAGCAATTTGGACAGTCCTTATCGGCTCTGGGCCCGCAGTCGCCGCCGCGATGTTCGTTGGTCTCATCATCGCTTTGTTTCAGGCGTTGACGCAAGTCCAAGAAGCGACGCTGACCTTCGTTCCGAAGATCATCGCGGTCTTTGTTGCTCTCATGATCGCCGCACCATTCATAGGCGGCCAGATTTACGCATTTACCGAACGAGTCTATTTGCGGATCGAAAAGACATTTTAGAATGGCCGATATTCAGGCTGAACCGAAGCGATGCTAGTGAATGTGGGCTTCGTGATTCACTTTCACATTGAGGTGATTTGCAATTCCGAAAACCTGTTTGCCGCTTGAACCCGTCACGGTGCGCGGCTTTGGCCCATTTCAAAATTCTATTTCGTTCGTCACGAATCTCCTGAAGATCTATCGTGTGACTCAAGTCCAGTGGCCGCGCCGCGACACACAAGCTCGATCTGCATCGGGCATTTCTGCTGGCCCGGTCGCCGAGATGGATGATATTACCATGCCGGGACTCTCGGCCGAACTGGCACAAGGACCGTTCCGCCTCGCTCTCGTGCTGGCGCTTATTCGCAACGGCTACCGCTTCAAAAAACGCTGTTGGCTAGCGAACAAGATCGGCTCGACGTCAGGCAAGTGCGCGAGAAGTAGACGGCCACGCGGCAATTTAAGGAAGCGGCCTGAACCGCACCGGCTGATCTTTGTCGAGGAGGCTAAGGATGTCTAGCCTCTGTGACCGCTGCCTGCATGGCCAGCAGCTTCGCTCCAAGGCTCTCTTCGGATACCGGAAGACACCGCCTCATCGCCAGCCTGTGCTGCCATCGGCTCGCCGCACCAACGCATCTTCGAGATCTCTTTGAAGACCCAGCTCGCGCCCCAACTCGCGGAAAGGGCGATGTCGTCGTCCCAGGCAAGTTGTCAGCTCACAAAAACCCTGCCACCAAGCCTTCGGGACCAAGGGCGCGTCCTGTTTTCGCCCGCTTGAGCCCCGATCTCAATCCGCCCGGCCATCGACCCAAGGCTCATCCCGCGAACTAGGGCATCAGGACCGTCGACGCCCTCAATCGGCCAACTCTGCGGCCTGTTCGAGCCCGACCAAATGCAGAAATTACTTCGTCACCGCTGGATATGGATTCACTCGGTGTCTGATACTCTAGAACACTTCAAGAAACTGCGGACCCCTGGGGAAGCTCAACTCAGTCCTCTCCTCGGGAAGCCACACGCCGGGTGAAGCTCGAAAAAGAGAAGCAAAGCCTACCCCATCCAGTTAGAACAATCGCAATTGTTCGCGGTTGCGAGCCGGAGGCCGGAAGAGGTCGCTTCGCAAGGGAACGCGGGTTCCGGCAAGACCAAGTCTCGCTGCGGCGGCCTCAAACCTGCGCCCGATCATCCAGGCGTAGGGCCCAGCCCCTGTCATGCGCGCACCGAAACGCGCGTCATAAAGCTTACCTGCTCGGGCCGAACGCATCAGGGAAAGCACGTGCTTGAGCTTGTTCGGATAGTGCGCGCTCAGCCATTCGGTGAAAATCTCACGCAGTTCAAGCGGCAACCGTAGAAGAACATAACCTGCCTCGCGGGCACCCGCGGCTCCTGCGCGAGTGAGGATAGCCTCAATTTCGGAATCATTGATTGCCGGGATAATGGGCGCCACCATGACAGCAGCGGGAACCCCGGCTTCCGCCAAACGGCGAATGGTTTCGAGACGCCGGTCGGGGCTGCTCGCGCGAGGCTCCATTTTCCGGGCAAGCATCGGATCGAGCGTCGTCACCGACAAAGCGACTTTGACAAGGCCCTTTCCGGCCATGGGGACGAGAAGATCAAGATCACGCAAGACAAGCGCAGATTTCGTAACGATAGCGACCGGATGATTGGCGAGGGCCAGGACTTCGAGCAGGCTGCGCATCGCCCTCTCCCTGCGCTCGATCGGCTGATAGGGATCGGTATTGGTTCCAATTGCAATTGTCTTAACCGCATAGCCCGGTGCCGACAATTCACGCTCAAGGAGACGTGCCGCGTTGACCTTTGAGACTAGCCTTGTCTCGAAATCGAGCCCCGGCGACATGCCAAGGTAGGCATGGGTTGGCCGTGCGAAACAGTAAACACAGCCATGCTCGCAGCCCCGATAGGGATTGATAGATTGGTCAAAGGAAATATCGGGCGACTCATTACGCGCGATGATCGTTTTTGAGGTTTCATGGACCACTTGCGTCCGCAACGGCGGCAGATCCTCCGCCAGGCCCCAACCATCGGATTCATGAAGCCGGGTTTCCCTTTCGAAGCGGCCGCTTGCATTTGACAAGGCACCGCGGCCCTTTTGCGGTGCGAACAGCGAGCCGGTTGCCGGTGCTGAGCTGCCGCCAGCCGGCGCCGCAAAAGCGAAGTCGGCAAAATCTCCCCCGCCGGCCCCGGCAGGGGTCGCCAAACCCTTGCTTGGCCGCCTTCCGGGCTCCGAGCCTTGCCGGAGCTCGTTAGTGATGACCGATTGCGGCATTGTTGCCGCCTCCGTCTTTTAGGCGCCACCTATTCATCATTTTACCGCCATGCCTGCGCAGCATGTTCGCCTTATCAGCGTCTTACCGGAATTTTTCTGTACCTGGAATGTTCTAGGAACATACTATCAACATATCAAGAACTTTTTCACAGAATGCAAATGTTCTTGTTGATAAAATTGGATAACTCTTGTCAGAGCATGATTGGCCAGGAACACCAGAACACAGAATCATACATGGCTGTCAGAATAAAGACATATTTCCCATCGGGCCAGCCGAGCAGTTCTGCCGCTAAGGACGCGCCCGAGCGATCAAAGGCACGCTCCTGACTTTGACAGTCTCTCCCATTGCCCTTCCTGCGGAGCTTAAGCAAGCCTTACGGGCAAAAAGATGAGGCCTGCGACCTTTTTCACGGCAGCCTCTTTGCCGCTGCTTCCGGATATCCCCCACAAATTTCCCGCTTCGCGGCGAGATATTCGGCCCGCATTCTCGTGACGACGGCGGCCGCGGGAAGAATATCGGCGATCGAACCGACGCTTTGCCCTGCTCCCCAAATATCTCGCCAGGCCTTGACGGTCTCAGCGGCCTTTCCTGCCTCGAAGCTCATCGCGGTTTTACCCGGTGATGGCAAATGCTCCGGATCGAGGCCCGCGTTGATCACACTCTGCCGAAGATAATTGCCTGGCACGCCAGTGAAATAGGCGGAATAGAGGATATCCGCGGCTTCGCTTGTGGTGATCATCTTCTTATAACGCAGATCCGCATTGGCCTCTTCCGTCGCAATGAAACGCGTGCCGACATAAGCGAAATCGGCGCCCATCGCACGAGCAGCAAGAACACCACGGCCCGTCGCGATCGCGCCCGCCAGCGCGATCGGACCTTGCCAGAACTGGCGCACTTCTTCCGTGAGAGCGAAAGGCGAAAGCGTGCCCGCATGCCCCCCGGCTCCCGCACAGACAAGGATCAACCCATCAACGCCTGCCTCAATGGCCTTTTTCGCGTGGCGCACGCTGATAACGTCATGGAAGACAAGTCCTCCCCAGGAATGCACGCGGGGAACGATCTCGGCCGGCGCCGCAAGGCTTGTGATAATAATGGGCACCTTGTGTTTTTCGCAAAGATCAAGATCGGCGGCCAGCCGATCGTTCGAAGGGTGAATGATCTGATTGACTGCGAATGGTGCAATCTCAGCTCCGGGATTTGTTTTCTTGAAGCTCTCAAGTTCAGAAGTGATTTGGGAAAGCCATTCCTCGAGCACTGGTTGCGGCCGCGCATTGAGCGCGGGGAAGGCGCCGATCACCCCGCTCTTGCATTGCTCGATCGTGAGCTTCGGATTGGAGATGATGAAAAGCGGCGCACCGATCACCGGCAGCGACATTGGTTTCAGTCGATCAGGCCAAGTCATATCGCCCCTCAACTCCTCTTCCGTTCGTTCACGAACCGTCTCTTTGGTTGATCGCACAATCCGAAACGTCCGAATTTATTTGGGCGCGCGAGCGGTGGGGTGCTGCGGCTGCTTCATGGCGCGCCGAAAGGCGCGAACACGCCGCTTTCTTCTGCGCCTCGAGCTTGCCGTTCGATCGCGAGGAGACGAAATTTCATGTTTGTGCCGCCATGGGCCGAAAAGCCCCCGATCTTGCCCTCGGCCGCGACCACACGGTGACACGGAACGATAATCGGGAATGGGTTTCGCGCGAGAGCCTGCCCGGCGGCGCGCGCTGCCCTGGCAGCGCCAGCGTCCTTTGCGAGCGCGCCATAAGTGGTTGTAGCACCGAACGGAATTCGTCGCGCCGCCTCGTAGATACGGCGATGGAACGGCGGAAGAGGCTCCATGTCGAGGACCGCGTGCGACAGATCCTTTGGTGTTCCATGCAACAGCTCGGCAATCTCATCCACCACGAGCGCTACTTCGGGCGGCGGCGCTGCCTCCCGCGCGTCTGGAAAACGGTGAAGCATTCGGCCGCGCGTCTCGAGGTCGCTGGCCTCGGGAAGCTGCACACCCGCGATGCCGCGCAGGCCCCATGCGATCCCGCAACAGCCGATCATCGTGTCGAATAATGCTAAAAAGACCACCATCGGACAGCGATCGTAACACTCGGCGTGTTATGCGGCAACGCTGACCAAGATCGCCAACCCATAGGCTGTCCTGGCGAGATTGCACAAGCGTGCAATGGCGTAGTGAATTGCATCCCCACAAGTCGTCTTTGAGCTTGTCCACCGCCTCGTCGGCCATAGTTGTTCGCCGTCATCGCATCAGTCCGGTCCCTTGACTTTGAAAAAAGTGCTGGCGGCGCTGGCCGAAGCTTGTTTCGCTCTCCGTGTATTTTCAAGTCGAGAGATTTCAGCCTGCAAGATGGCAATGCGCTCATCGATTTCATGCACGGAGAGATCGTCGAGCCTTTGTCCAATTTCATGCGAAGCTGCCGCTTTACGCGGCGCCGCACCGAAGATGTCATCATTGTCTGCGGCCATAGCGAGTCACCAATGCTGCAGGAACGTATGAAGCTTTGCTGCTATGTCTCTGAATTTAGCTTATCACGCGGCAATAGTATCATAGCATAATCTAAGCAGCCCCTCCGGGGAAATTGAGGTTTGCCATTCCCACCGAGCTTGGCAGCTCGTAGCTGCCACAAGGGGCCTCCCCCTGCGGCCAATTGATTAAGGACCGTCATGGAAAAACCAGATAATAATGGCCCTGGAGATTTGCGAGTGTGCAATTGAGAAAGGAAGTGCTGGTCTTGTTTACACGCTATGATGGCCGGACAATCTGGTTCCATTGGCTGGTCGCTCTCCTAGTTCCTTTGCAATGGGCGATGGCACAAGTGATCGACTGGTTTCGGCAAGGCACTCCACGAGTCGACGCGCGATCCGTTCATATCAGTGTCGGCCTCCTCATTGGCGTCTTGCTTGCCTTGCGGATTATTTGGCGGATGACGCGCGGACGAGTTTTGCCTCCCGCTGATCGTGGAGCCATGCAATTCCTGGCAAAATCACTTCATTACACGCTTTATGGGCTGTTGATCGTCTCGGTGCTCATTGGTGTTTTTCTTGTCTATGTGCGCGGTGATAGCTTCTTCGGTTTCTTTACTGTTCCGGCCTTCGACCCCGGCAATAAGGCCTTGCGCCATGATATTGGCGAACTGCATTCGACAATCGCCACGATCGTTCTCATCCTCGCGGCCTTTCACGCCTCTGCGGGCTTAGTCCATCATTATCTCTGGCGGGATGGCGTTCTCCGGCGCATGCTGCCGGCTAGGGATTGATTCCCGGCGGCGCCTTTGTCCCCAAGAAGTCTCGGCATTCCCGCGCGGTTGATTCTACTTCTGGTGGTCTATGCCGGCAACACCGCATATCGAAAAGCACTTTCTCTCCTCGGCGCTTGTTCGCGATATTGCCATCGGAATGGCAGATGGGCTCACCGTTCCCTTCGCCCTTGCGGCGGGACTTGCGGGGGCCCTCTCCTCAACAGCCATCATCATCGCCGCGGGCCTTCCTTTGTTGCTTTATTTCGTTCTGGCCGAGGTTTCGCGAGCCCTTTCCGTCTCGATCGCATTGGCCCTCGCGGCGCTTCTAATCTTTGGCGGCATTGAGGGGCAATTGACTGGCGCCCGGCCTTTACGTAGCGCTGTGCGGACAGCCCTCATCGGCTTTCTCGCCGCCGCCACAGCCTTTGGCATTGCGCGGCTGGTTGACCGTTGATCGCGCTGCTTGGCGAAGCGAGCTAAATGTTCAATCTGGATCCTTTAATCCTAAGTCTTGGGGTTGCCCTCGGCATCGGTCTTTTGATCGGGGTGGAACGAGAGCGCCGCAAGGGGACCGGACCTCAGCGTTCTGCCGCGGGTCTGCGCACGTTTGCTCTCGCATCGCTCACGGGCGCCCTGAGCTTCATCGTCGGGGGAGCGCTCCTCCTCGCGGTCGTCACGGCAGGAATTTTCGGGCTTGCCGCGCTCGCCTATTGGCGCGAGATCACGGAGCATCCGGGCCTCACCACGGAGATCGCTCTCGTTTCATCAACTTTGCTCGGCGGACTTGCGGTGACCCGGCCGGGTCTCGCCGCCGGAATTGCGGCCGCCATCGCGATATTGCTCAATGCACGCACGACGCTTCACCGTTTCGCGCGTTCCGTTTTGAGCGAGGATGAGATCAGGGACGGCCTGATTTTCGCCGCTGCCACTTTGATCGTGTTACCTCTCCTGCCGAATCAACCCATGGGGCCCTTCGGGGCCCTCAATCCCCACGCGATCTGGATCATTGTTATCCTCGTCATGGCGATCAGCGCCGCGGGCCATATTCTGGTTCGGCTCTTAGGCGCCGATTTTGGCCTTCCAATTACTGGATTTGCATCAGGCTTTATTTCTAGCGCCGCAACAGTTGGTGCCATGGGCGCCCGCGCCGCGGCAACGCCAAATTTGCTCCAGCCCGCGGCGGCAGGGGCGATCCTCTCCTCGATTGCGACCATCATTCAAATGGCCCTCGTGCTGGCCGTGACCAATACCGAAGTGCTGAGGGCTGTTGCCATTCCCCTTGCCTTCGCCGGTGCTGCTGCCGATTTTTATGGCGTTGCCTTCGCCTTCCTTGTTTGGCGGCAGCCGTCTGGGAGCATCACAGAGCCGGGACGCGCCTTCAGCGCATGGGCGGCGATGGCTTTTGCCGCGACTCTCGCCGCGGTCCTGCTCGTTGCAAGGGCTTCCGACGAATGGTTCGGTCAGTCCGGCATCATTGTCGCAGCAACCCTCGCAGGCTTCGCTGATGCCCATTCGGCAGCGATTTCGGTGGCGACAGTGGCCGGTGCCGGGAAGATAGCCTCAAGCAGTGCAGCTTTGCCCATTTTGCTTGCGCTATCGACCAACACAATCACTAAGATCGCATTTTCCATCTTCGCGGGCGGCTTCAAATTCGCGCTGCGCGTCGTACCCGGTTTAGCCTTGATGATCCTGGCCGCATGGATGGGCTGGTGGTGGCAGGGGCGGCTCCTTTGAGGCAGCATCCAAGTGAGGCAGCATCCAAGATAAGTGCAAACGCAGTGGCCCCGAGCATGCACTGGCTTGTCAATTTGACCAAATCAAACGAATCTTTCCCTTCAAGCTCCGCTTCTTTTCGGAATTGCCGAGCGAGCGCTAGCCGGTCCGGGAAGATCATGCACGACCAACCAGTCGATCTTAAAGGGAAAACAACTCATGCGACCAACTACCTTTCTTATTCCGCTGCTGCTCGCCAATTCCGCGGCATTCGCTGGATCGATTAATGGCAATAGCGGCCTAGCGCTTGCCGCGCTCGTCGCTCAGCATTCGCCGAACGTGAAAACCAGTGATAAGAGATTGCTTGAGAAATTTTTGGATGGCCGGACCAATGTGACCTACGCATCCAAAAACAAAATCGCCGTGGCGGCTGATATTATCTCTTGCAAGGCCAGCAACGTGGACATCACCTTGCATAGCTGCGATCTAAGCTTCGGAGAAAAAAAAGTCACCACCACTGGCAGGAAAGCGCATGAGCTCTATGCGACTTTGATCGAGGCAGGTGTTCCGTCCGATGGCGCCGCGGGCTCCGTGTTTGAAGCTGTCTCCCATTTGAGCTGCACAATTGATCCTGACGAGGTGAAGCAAAAGGCGGGCGGCGGTGCGCAATGCACATTTGATCCGGCAAAGTAGACTCTTTGGCGCCCGGTTCTTCCTTTCTGTATGCCTTTTTCGATTAGAGGCTCATGGCTCATCTCACCGTCTCGGTTGAACATTTTCCCATTCTCGGAAAATTCGTGATCTCACGCGGCGCCAAGACGGAGGCGATCGTCGTCGTGGCGACGATCGAGCATGAGAGCTTTCGAGGGCGAGGAGAAGGCGTGCCCTACGCCCGCTACGGCGAGAGCGTCGATTCCGTCCTCACCCAAATTGATTCGGTGCGGACCGCGATCGAGGAGAGCTCAGATCGCCGCCTTCTCCAAAGCCTGCTTCCTCCGGGTGCCGCCCGCAATGCGCTCGATTGCGCGCTCTGGGATCTCGAAGCCAAACGAAGTGGCATTGCAGCCCATGTCCTTGCGGGCGTGCCGCCTCCGAGACCCGTCGTCACGGCATTCACGATCTCGGCCGCAAGCCCGGAAGAAATGGCGATAGCGGCGGCCAGGGCGCGCGGGCGGCCGGTCCTCAAAATCAAGCTTGCCGGCGAGGGTGATTTGGCGCGTCTTGCGGCAGTGCGCGCTGCCGCGCCAGAGGCGGCGCTTATCGTTGATGCCAACGAGGCCTGGTCTCAGGCCACCCTTGAACGTAACCTCGAGGCCTGCGCGAAGGCGGGCGTCGCCTTGGTTGAGCAGCCTCTCCCTGCGGGCGAAGATGCGGCGCTCGGCAAGATCCAGCATCTTGTGCCAATTTGTGCCGATGAGAGCGTTCATGACCGCGCCGGACTCGAAGCCCTCCGTCCGCTTTATGACGCTCTCAACGTCAAACTCGACAAGACTGGGGGCTTGACCGAGGCTCTGGCCGTCGTGAGCCTTGCCCAAAGCCTTGGCTTTGAGATCATGATTGGTTGCATGGTCGCGAGTTCGCTTGCAATGGCGCCTGCCCTTTTGCTTGCTGGAAGCGCTCGTTTCATCGACCTCGACGGCCCTCTTTTGCTTGAACGAGACCGGCCTGAAGGTCTCCTATATGAGAACTCGATCGTGAACCCGGCCGCGCCGGCCTTATGGGGATGAGTTTCCCCATTTAATTCAGATAAGCCGAGTATTTACAGTTAGTTCTTTATTTGAATCATCAAGAAAGTTGTGTTCGGGGCTCATTCCAATTGGCCCTTGAAATGTCGCAATCTTGCAACAGCGTGATATTATGGCAACGTGTGTATGATTTTTTCCATATTCCGTGCCCTGACTTTTTCATTCATTTCGGCAATCCATGGGCGACCAAAAAACACCGCGGCGTGGTTTGGGACGAAGAGGCGGCCATCCCCGGTTCACAGCTCGTTTCGGGCCTGTGGCGGTTATTCTTGCGCTTTTCATCGGGCTTGTCAGCTTTCTGATTTTCTCCAACTACACGCCGATCGCGCCATCGGAACCGGTCGTCGTCGGGCTCTTTTTCGCAAATATCTTCGCCATTCTGCTGGTCTTTCTTTTTGTCCTCGCCGAAGCCTATGCGCTTTTTTCGGCGCGGCGCGCAGGCGTCGCCGGCGCGGAATTGCATATTCGAATCGTCGGACTTTTCTCGATCGTTGCCGCCGCGCCCGCACTGCTGATGGCCTGGGTCGGCTCGGTGACGCTCGAACGCAGCCTCAACCCATCCTTCATGCAGGATGGACGCGGTTTTGTGCAGAATACCATTGACGCAGCACGTTTGTTTCGCGAAGGCCAATGCAAATCGCTGTTGCAGGAGGCACGGCTCACGGCGTCCGATCTCGATCGCGGCAAGCTAATGTTCGAAGTGGACCGGCCGCTCTTTCGGGACTTTTTCACCTCGCGAGCGCGTTTTCTCGGCTTCACCGCCGCGGCCCTGATGAAATCCGATGGGACCGTGGTCGAGCGGGTCGAAACCGGCGCACTGGCCGGGAACACCGTGGTTAAACCGGAGCCAGCCGACTTCGAGGACGCAAGAAAAAACGAGCCCACGTGCCTTATCCTGGATGGCGGCCGCACCTTTGTCGCTTTGCGGACGCTGCTTTCCTTCCAGGACACATTTTTATATGTCGCCCGGCCGGTCGATCCATTCACGGTGGAGTTTCCGCGCCAGGCTGCCAAGCTCGTCGCGCTTTATGACGCTTTCGACTATCATCGCGGTCGGATCAGGATCGCTTTCGCGACGATGTTCGTTCTGATTGCCCTCATCATGCTCTTGTCCGCGACGTGGCTCGGTCTATCCTTCGCCGACAGCCTTGTTGCACCGATCAGGCGGCTGATCGCGGCAACCGACGAGGTCGCCTCCGGCAATCTCCATGTTCAAGTGCCTGTGCGCAAGTCCGAAGGCGACCTTGCCCATCTTGGTGAAACTTTCAATAAGATGACTTCCGAACTCAGCCTCCAGCAGCACCGGCTGATCGCGGCGAGCAAGCTCATCGACGAGCGCCGTCTCTTTACCGAGGCGGTTCTTTCCGGCGTTCCGGTCGCGGTGGTGGGTGTCGGACCCAAGGGTGAAATCACAGCGCTCAACCCCTCCGCCGAAAAATTGCTTCCACAAAGCGGCGAGCCGGCCGAGCAAGTCGCCGGTCAAGCGATCGCAACCGTGCTGCCGGAAATAGAAAGCCTGCTGTCGGAGGCACGGTCTCATCACTCCCGCCTCGTCCAGGGACAAATATCGCTTTCGCGTGGCGGCCTCGACCGTCTTTTCAACGTCAGCATCACGAGCGAACCAAGCGAACGCGCCGACAAGAGCTACGTCGTCACTCTCGACGACATCACCGATCTTGTGACGGCCCAGAGAACGGCAGCCTGGGCTGATGTTGCCCGCCGCATCGCTCATGAAATCAAAAATCCCCTGACGCCGATCCAGCTTTCCGCCGAGCGGATCAAGCGCAAATATGGGCGCCTCATCGAGCAGGACCGAGATGTTTTTGACCAGTGCACCGAGACGATCGTTCGGCAGGTCGAAGACATTAAGCGCATGGTGGATGAATTTTCTTCATTTGCGCGGATGCCGAAACCACGCCTCCAAAGCGACGATCTTGGTGAATGCGTACGCCAGGTTTTATTCCTTATGCGAGTCGCCCATCCTAATATCGTGTTCGAAGACAAGATGCCGTATGAGCCGATCTGTGTGCCCTTCGACAGGCGGTTATTGTCCCAAGCTTTGACAAACATCGTCAAGAACGCGACTGAAGGAATCGCCGTGTATGCCGGAGAACCGGGCTTTGAGGGGAAGATTTCCGTCGCGGCCACCCTTGCCGGCAGCGTGGTGTCCATCGATGTGATCGACAATGGCGCGGGCTTTCCGAAGGAGAACCGGCAAAGGCTCCTTGAGCCTTATATGACCACGCGCTCGGACGGCACGGGTCTCGGTCTTCCGATTGTCGCGAAGATCCTCGCCGATCACGGTGGCGGACTCGAATTACGGGATGCGCCAACGGGCCGCGGCGCCTGGGTGAGACTGTTCTTCCCGTTAGGGCATGAGCCTGGCGAGCACAATCCCGGCGAGCAGGACGTCGAAGGCGCAGAGCACGAAATCACTCCTGCTGAAGCCAGAAGAGGAGCGTGAAGGACTCAATGGCGAGCGATATCCTGATAGTGGACGATGAAGTCGATATTCGTGACATTGTGTCGGGGATTTTGTCGGATGAGGGCCATGGCACACGGACGGCCAAGAATTCCGACGAGGCCTTGGCTGCGATTGGCGCCAGACGCCCCACACTCGTTTTCCTCGACATATGGCTGCAAGGATCGAGGCTCGATGGCCTTCAACTCCTGAAAATCGTCAAGGAGCAGAACCCGGCTCTTCCGGTTGTTATGATTTCCGGCCACGGCAATATCGAGACGGCGGTTTCCGCGATAAAACTTGGAGCCTATGATTTCATTGAGAAGCCATTCAAAGCTGATCGGCTGGTGCTGGTTGCCGAGCGAGCGCTCGAAGCCTCCCGATTAAAGCGCGAAGTGACGGAATTGCGCACCCGCATGGGCCGGAGCAATCGGATTGTCGGGAAATCGACCGCCATCAATCAATTGCGCCAAGTGATTGAGCGTGTTGGGCCGGCAAATTCACGAGTCTTGATTACCGGTGCACCAGGCGCGGGCAAGGAACTGGCCGCGCGCAGCATTCATGAAGCGTCCGTGCGGGCCGACGGTCCTTTCATCACCATCAACTCGGCAACCATCGCGCCGGAGACGATGGAAATGGAATTGTTTGGGGCCGAAGCTAAAGAAGGTTTCGGTCGCAAGGTCGGCGCCCTCGAAGAAGCGCATGGCGGTACGCTTTATCTCGACGAAATCGCTGATATGCCCAAGGAGACGCAAGGCAAAATTTTGCGGGTTCTCGTCGAACAGAATTTTATGCGGGTCGGGGGATCAACGCGCGTCCATGTCGATGTGCGGATCATCTCGTCGAGCTCGCGCGACCTCCCGAAGCTGATCGCCGAAGGCGCATTCCGGGAGGATCTTTTCCATCGTCTCGCCGTGGTGCCAGTTCGCGTTCCGTCCCTTGGGGAACGACGCGAAGATATTGCAGAACTTATCACCCATTTCATGGAGCACCTCTCCATGACAACAGGCATGCCGCGGCGCCTGATCGCCGACGATGCCATGGCGGTTCTGCAATCGCATGATTGGCCCGGCAATGTGAGACAGTTGCGCAACAATGTGGAACGCTTGATGATCCTCGCCAATGGGGATCCCGACGCCCCAATCACCGCCGACATGTTGCCATCCGAGATTGGCGCGCTTGTACCTTCGACTCCAAACGGCTCCGGCGGCGAGAAATTGATGGGTCTCGCCCTGCGGGATGCCCGGGAAGTTTTCGAGCGTGAATATCTGATTGCCCAGCTCAATCGCTTCGGCGGCAATATTTCACGCACTGCCGAATTCATCGGCATGGAACGCTCGGCCCTGCACCGCAAACTCAAGTCGCTGCAGGTTGAATGATTGCTGAAACGGCTTCCGGGGAGACGGAGCGGCTGCGAAAATGATTGCGCCCCGTTGCGACAAGACGCCCACGAAGCATTGATGCTCGACCTTAAGCGAAAAGTCCCGCCGCCAAAACCAGCGGCGGGACTCTGCGAATAATTGAAGGCAGCGCTGATGGATGGTTCGATCGCAAGCACCGCCAACTTCCAACAATCACTTATCAAAAAACAGAACTCGCGTTATTCCAGAAGCGAGAGGGAGCCGGCAGCGTGCCGTACCGAGCAACGGCCATTCCCGATTTTTGGAAATGCGAGCTTCGATGTCTCAGAAACTCACTCCCCATGATAAGCAGCGAGTGCCTGAACATTCGTTAAAGCATGGGGCCCTTGGCCTCCTTGACACGATCGTCATGGCGATCGCGGGTTCAGCACCGGCCTATTCAATCACGGCCAGCAGTGCCGCCCTCGTTGCAGCCGTCGGGAGTGCCGCGCCCGCGGCCCTTTGGATTGCATTCCTGCCGATGATCGGCATCACCATCGCATTTTCCCGCCTCAACCGGTGGCGCTCCGATGCCGGTGCCGCCTATGCATGGGTCGGCCGCGCGATCAATCCGACATTGGGCTTCATGGCAGGCTGGTCCCTACTCAGCCTTTCCACAATCTTTATGGTTGCAGCGGCACTCCCCGCTGGCGAAGCAACGCTCGAACTTGTCGCGCCCAGCCAGCTCCAAAATGTGCTTTGGGTGGTCGCCATCGGCGCCGCCTGGTTCCTCGGCGTGCTCGCCCTCGTTACTTGCGGAATCACGGCAACGGCTAAGGTACAGGTCGTATTGACCTTGCTCGAAGTCGGCGCGCTGGCTTTTGTCGGCGGCCTCGCGATCTGGCACTCGCGGATGGCGCCGGTCACAGCCTTTTCTTGGGACTGGTTCTTTCCAACCGCCTTTGGCTCGTTCGATTCCTTCAGCGCCGGAATGCTGGTGGCAATCTTTTATTATTTCGGCTGGGATGTATCGGCCAATCTCTCGGAAGAAACGGCGAATGCCAAGAAAGTGGCAGGGCTCGGCGGTATCGTTGGGGTGGTTGTCATTGTCGCCCTGTTTCTTCTGGCACAGGTCGCCATCCAAATGGCGCTTACGCCAGACCAGATCCAGGCGAATGCCGCGAATTTGCTTCCGGCCCTCGGCCATGTGGCGCTCGCAGCGCCTTGGAGCGCGATTGCCGTGCTCGCGGTCATGGTGAGCGCGGTCGCGACACTTCAAACACAACTCCTTCAGTGCACGCGGCTGTTGTTCTCGATGGCGCGCGACAGGGTCATCGGCGAGCCCATGGGCTGGTTGCATTCGCGCTTCAAGACGCCCTGGCTCGCGGGCTTTGCGGTCGGCTTGCTCTCGCTTCTTCTCTTCGCCGCCTCGGCGACAGTGCCAAGTGTCGACCAATTGATGAGTGATCTCATCAATGCGATCGGCGTGCAGGTCTCATTCTACTATGCTTTGGCTGCTATCGCCTGCGTTCGATACTACCGCGGGGTGATATTCACCAGCTGGAGGATGCTTGTGTTCGCCGGGCTTGTCCCCCTGGCGTCGGCGTTCTTTGTTGCCAGCGTCGGGATTTACGAGTTGCCGCAGCTCGGTTTGCGCGTTTCCGTCATGAGCATCGGCACGATCCTGACCGGCATTGTTCCCCTTTATTATTACCGGCGCCGATATAAGAGCTGTTTCTACACGGACCCCCATGAAGCCGCGAAAGCAATGTGAGAAGCACCCGACTTGAAGTTTGACCGCCCTCAAGCAAACGCCATGATGATCGCGTCGACAGCGAGGGAGTCGCCCGGCTTGACGCGTATTTCCGTGACCGTTGCATCAAACTCGGCGCACAGAGCGGTTTCCATTTTCATCGCCTCGATGATGCAGAGGGCTTCACCTATCCTTACCGCCTGCCCCGCAGCCACCAGGATCGATTTGACGAGGCCTGGCATCGGACATCGCAGGACATTGGCGCCGCCCGCTGCCTTTTTCTCCGGTATGAGCAAAGCAAGTTCAGCCTCTCGCCTCGTGTAGACACGCGCCTCGGCTACAAAGCCGCGATGGGATAAATGAACGCCGTTGAGAATGGAATGCAGCCCCGCCACGATTTTTTTGCCATCGATCGTGCCGCTCCAGACGGGCTGGCCGGGGACCCAGCTCGAAACGCAAAGTCGCGCGCGGCCGGTCTTCTCAAACCCCACGCTGAGACCTTCATCCGTATCATTAAGCTGGACGTCATGACGGATTTTGCCGAGCACGACCGAACGCTCTCGTGTGAATTCAACCGGACGGGAAGTCCGCATCTGGCCTGAGATCGCGCGTTTGCGTTGGTTCATCACATGATCACTCGCGGCCGCGATGCAGGCGAACAGCTCCGCCACCTCTCCCTGCGGCGCAAGC
>Ga0335081_10004827_pt1 | contig 21303 bp, 22 predicted proteins | sample Lox_Sample_35_FD_206713 | JGI IMG/M metagenome (GOLD analysis project Ga0335081, IMG submission 206713) | Soil microbial communities from Loxahatchee National Wildlife Refuge, Florida, United States - Lox_Sample_3.5 | ecosystem: Environmental > Terrestrial > Soil > Wetlands | place: USA... | reverse complement strand
CTCAGCCGTTCCCAAGCGAGACGCTCGTCGCGAGGTTCTGGCAGGAGCAGCCAGCTTACGATGGGCAGGCGGAGAGCGATCTTCTCGATCTGGCGAACCGGGCGCGGCGGCGGTCGGATGCTCCGCCGCTCGAAATGCAGGATTGCCTGACGCTGGCGGCGCAGAAACACGCGGCGGCCATGGCGGCCCACCGGGAAATTTCGCATCAGTTTCCCGGCGAGGCGGGGCTGGCGCAGCGCCTGGCGGCAACGTGCAGTTTTCCCGTAGATGAGGCGGCGGAAAACGTCGGCCTTTCCGACAGCAGCGATCGTATGCATGACCAGTTCATGCATTCGCGGCCGCACCGGGCGAACCTGCTTTATCCCAGCTACAACATGGTGGGAATCGGCGTCGCGCGCAGCGGCGCGCAGCTTTATGTTGTGGAAGATTTTGTGCATGGCTTGCCGCAGCGCTCAGCGCAGAACGCAGGCTCGCTGGTTGCGGCAAGCGTGGCTAAGACGCGAGAGCAGGCTGGGCAGCCGAGATTAGAGATTCGCGACGGCCACGTGCTTGAGGCTGAGGCGTGCGCGCTCGCCCGCGCCGATTCGCTGCGGCCGGCGGCGACTGAGAGCAGTGGGGCGCGTTATATTTTGCGTTTTACCAGCATGGACCCGCAGAATCTTCCTGCGGCGGCGGCGAAGGCGATTGATGATCCGGCGACGCGTGCCTTTGCGGCCGGCGCTTGCTTCGGCCGCACGCCCACCTATCCCAACGGCGCGTATTGGATTGTGCTGGCGTTGTATTGAGCTGGCATCGTATTGAGCTGCATTTTCTTTCCTGCACTCCAGCCCTTGGTGCAAATCGCCAGGGGACCTGCAGCTTGTGAACTACAGATCCCTGGCTTCGTTTGATACCCGGTTGCTCGTGCACCGCCTTATCGCGTGCGGGCGTTGTGCTTGTCGCGGTAGATCTGGCGTGATGTGCGGTTCTGCTGCCGATTGACCTGCGCCTTTTCTCCCGAGGTGAGCTTGCCACCGTTGGCGGCGCGGTCGTTGCGGATTTCTCGATTCTCGGCAGCCTCGCGGCCCTCGAGGTGCGCAGTCTCGCCGGCGGTCAACTGTCCGTTCTTGACGCCCTGCGCAATTCTTTCCTGCTGATTGCGCTGGCGTTCGCCGACTTCGCTCTTCGGATTGCTATTCTGCACGGCGGCGTTGTGCTTATCTTGATAAATCTGCTTCGAAACCTGGTTCTGCTGCTGATTCAGAGTGGCCTTGTCGGCCGCGCTCAGGTGGCCGTTGTCCAGCGTTCGCATGTCTTTTTCTTCGCGATTGATGTCGGACTCCTTCCGCTCCAGATTGCCGGTTTCGCCGGCGGTGAGTTGCCCGCTCTGAACGCCGTTGGCGATGCGGTCCTGTTGGTTGTCTTTGCGCTGTTGAATGCTGGCCCCGGTGGGTTGCGTGGTGGATGTAGTTTGCGCTACTGCGGGCAGCCCAAGTGCAATCAAAGCCGCCGATAGACACACTTGTCGAATGGTACGAATCATGATGTTTGCCTCCGTCGCTTCTGCTCAGTTCCGCCGGATTTTGTTGTCCCCGGCGGGTACAAGATCGAAACCCGGTTTGTAAAGAAATGTTGCGCAGATGGGAAAAATGCAAGGACGAAGCGGGGCAACCAGTTGCAGGGAGTACAAGCTCTTGATCGTAAACTACAGACCGGCTTCAATGCGCGAGCGCGGATCGAGATAGTCGCGCAGGGCGTCACCGATGAAATTGAAGGATAGGACGGCGAGCATCACGGCGGCTGCGGGAAAGATGACCAGATGCGGCGCATCGAAAAGGTGTACGCGGCCATCGTTAAGCATGGAGCCCCAGCTGGCCGTAGGCGGAGGCACGCCGAGGCCGAGAAAACTCATGGTGGCCTCGGCCAGAATCGCGCCGGCCATGCCAATGGCCGCCTGGACGATGACCGGCTGGATGATGTTGGGCAGAATGTGGCGCACGACGATGCGGAGATCGCTCGCGCCTAGCGCCCGCGCGGCCTCTACGAACTCACGCTCGCGTGCGGCAAGGACCTGGCCGCGCACGAGGCGGGCATAGCCGACCCAACCGCCGAGCGAAAGGGCCACTACAAGATTGAAAATTCCCGGCCCGCGAAAAGCCACAAAGGCAATGGCCAGCAGAATTCCGGGAAACGATAGAAATGCGTTCATCAGCACGACATTGACGAAGCGATCGATGCCTCCGCCGTAATAGCCGGCAATTGAGCCGATGATCAGGCCGAGGGTGAGCGAAGCGGCCACGACGCAGGTCCCTACCAGCATGGAAATGCGGGAGCCGTAGATCAAGCGGGAAAAAATGTCGCGGCCAAGTTCGTCGGTGCCGCACCAGTGGGCGACGGAAGGCGCGTGCAGGCGCGTGGGCAGGTCAATGTGAGCGGGATCCTGGGGCGCGATCCAAGGCGCAAACACAGCGCAGAGAACGAACATGACGACCAACAGTACGCCGGTGGCGGCGAGCGGATTTCGCCGGGCGGCCAGCGGGAGCGAGATGGAAATGGCGGACAAGAATCAGCCCCAGCGTCAGGAAATTACCATACGTCAAGTTCGAATTGGCAATAACGGTGAATGAGGGCAAAATCAGCCCGGTTCGAAGTGATCAGCCGGGCGCCGTGCGAGCGCGCGGTCAGCGCAATCAGGACGTCGAAATGTAGGTCGCGCAGTTTGGCGGGCTGGAGGCCCTGATCGGCGTGAATCCTGCTGAGAATTTGTCCTGACTCCAACCAGTTCCTTTCTGTCGGCGTCAGGAGCGGATGGTTCCTGGCCAGCGCGCGCAAGAATTCGCGCTCTGCCGACTTGGTGGCGCCTCGCCACAATTCCGCCAATACCACGGCAGAGTTGCGCAAAAAGCCGCGGAGTGATGCGATTCGCTGCTGATGCCGAGCCGTGCGCAGATCGTCCACCAAGATGGATGTATCGAAGATAATGAGGTCACTTGCCATGTCCCGTGAAGGCAAGCTTGCCTTCGTTTTTCTTCATCAGAGCTTTAAAGCGCTGCAGGGCGACGATTTCCCGGAGCGCGACGTGAACGGCCTCGGTGCGGGACTTCACGCCAATAATTTTCGCGGCTCTGTCGGCAAGCCGGGTGTCGAGGCGGATGGATGTCAAGGTCACAGCCATGAAAATTGTACCTTTTTATCGTATATATGATATTAATTACACGTATATACGTCAAGTGTTCGGTGGATCGAAGGCGGGCGAAATAATCATGGCCGTGGTAAGGCTCAAAATTGATGTTTCGGGCACGGTCGGGGACGAGGCGTGGCGCGAAATTCGCCCGTACGAGGAAATTCAGAGCGCCGATTTCGGCCCGCAGTTTGGCAGCGGCGGCCGCTGCAACCATGCGCCTGACGCGCCGCACAACAAAGGCGAATGGATCGGCGCTGAAGTCCGCCTGCAAACGCCGCTGCTGGCGCAGTATGCCGTTTCCCACTATCTCGAACAACCCCGCGTGCTCGATGCCGACGTCGTCGAGTGAGCTCCGTCTTCCCGCCTTCCCTTCCTTGACAGCGCGTTTACCGGGGGCGTAACTTCGTGCCGTCTCCGGTCGGCTTTGTATCATTTCACTATCTTGGAGGAAATTTATGTCTGCAGCGGCAACTCAGCCCGTCAATCAGGAGAGACTTCACGAATTCATCATGAAGGCGGTCGGCGAAATGGGCGCGGCGATGAACGCCGCCCTCATTCTGGTCGGCGATAAACTCGGCCTCTACAAGGCGATGGCGGGCTCTGGTCCACTTACTTCCGCGGAGCTTGCGGCAAAAACCGCAACCAACGAGCGTTGCGTGCGCGAATGGCTCTCAGCCCAGGCCGCCGGCGGCTTCGTCACCTACGATGCCGCCAGCAACCGCTATACCCTGCCGCCGGAGCAGGCCATGGCCATGGCGGATGAAAACAGTCCGGTCTTCCTTCCCGGCTTCTTCGATATCGTCGAAGCCTGCGTGAAAGATGTGCCCAAGATCACCGATGCCTTCCGCACCGGCAAAGGCGTGGGCTGGCACGAGCATGACGCCTGCCTGTTCGCCGGTACAGAACGCTTCTTCCGTCCCAACTATCGCGCCAATCTGACTTCCAGCTGGATTCCCGCGCTCACCGGGGTGGAAGCGAAGCTCAAAGCCGGCGGACACGCCGCCGACGTCGGCTGCGGCCTGGGAACTTCCACGGTGCTCATGGCGCAGGCCTATCCCAAATCCACCTTCGTGGGCTTCGACTATCATCCGCGCTCGATCGAGCTGGCGCGCGAAGCCGCCGACCGCGCCGGCGTCTCAGACCGGGTGAAGTTTGAAGTGGCCAAAGCCAAAGACTATCCCGGCTCCGGCTACGACTTCGTAGCCTTCTTCGATTGCCTGCACGATATGGGCGATCCCGAAGGCGCGGCGCGCCACGTGCATCAGTCGCTCGCTCGCAGCGGCGCGTGGATGATCGTCGAGCCGTTCGCTCACGATGACCTGGCCGCCAATCTCAATCCCATCGGCCGGGTTTTCTTCGGCGCTTCCACCATGCTGTGCACGCCGGCTTCGCTTTCCCAGGAAGTAGGTCTCGCCCTGGGAGCGCAAGCGGGCGAAGCGCGCCTTTCCAAAGTGATGCGCTCGGCCGGATTCAGCAAGGTGCGCCGCGCCGCGGAAACGCCCTTCAACATCGTGCTGGAGGCGCTGTTATAGCCCGATCGTTCCCCATTGCCAGCCGCGGGCCATGCGCTCGGCGGCTGGCCATCTCAGCCTGGCCGATGAAATACTGGAAGCATGTCGAGTAACCCGGCCTCCGCCCCTGCGGCGGAATCTACCCGCGTCCGCCGTCGCATGTCCGCCAACCAGCGCATCCTGTTTTTTGTCACCGGCTGGCTGATTGTGCTCATGCCGTTCCTGTTCTGGTGGAACACATGGTTCGGACGGCAACTTTCAGACAAGCAAGTCTCCGAATACCTGCAGGATGACAAGAAGCCGCGCCACATTCAGCACGCGCTGGTGCAGATTGGCGAACGAATGAACCGGCACGATGCCGGGGCCGCGCGCTGGTATCCGCAGTTGGTGCAGTTGTCTTCTTATCCGGTCGAAGAGGTCCGCAACACCGATGCGTGGGTCATGGGGCAGGACACATCCGGGCCCCGATTTCACGAAGCGTTGCTGAAGATGCTCGGCGACGCTTCGCCCATGGTTCGGGGTAATGCCGCGCTCTCGCTGGTGCGCTTTGGCGACGCGAGCGGCCGGCCGGAGATCGTGCAGCTGCTACAGCCGGCGAGCATCACGGCGCCGCAGGGCGGGAAAGTTGTTGATACCAGCAGTGCAGGCACCGCGATTCATCAGGGAGGAATTATTGCCAAGCTTCAAGCCGGGAAGCAGACGATAGAAGTACGTTCGCCAATCAGCGGGCGGATTCGAACCCTCTCAGTTGCCCCGGGCGCGGTAATCGCCGCCGGGGCGCCCATCGCCACGATTGCGCCGGCGGAAGATCAGGTGTGGGAGGCGTTGCGGGCGCTGTATCTGGTCGGTCAAGCCGACGATTTAGCTGCGGTTCAACCCTATGAGCGGGAGTTGCCGGACATCTCCGACCGCGTGCGCCAGCAGGCGTTGCTCACCGAGCAATCCATTCGCGCGAGGGCTGAGGCAACTCGGTAACAGCTCAGCATCAGCATTCGGCGCTCAGGCTGGACATTCATTGAAAACAAAAGCAGTTTTGCGAAGCTCGCGTTTGCGCCTTGCGAGCAAAAATTTCAGCCATTGAAAACAAAGAGCTTACAAATTCGATTGAACTGGGAGCGGTCCGGCAAATTTCTTTCGCTCTACGGGCCTCCCAGGGGCCTTGGCGTTGGTTTTATGCGGAGGTCGGACCGAGGGTCGGGAAATTGTCCTGGAATCGTACTTCTGTGCTGACGATATCGTCATCACGTCTCTGTGATCACGAATGTGTGATGACAAAATCAGATCGGCATGGCGCCGACTTCTTTTTCCACTTCCGTGGTTTCGACCATCGCAATCGCATCCCAGGGGCAGCCATCGAGGAAGCAGCCTTCCGGTCCTTTGCTGACGCATTTCTTGCAGCCGATGCAAAGCAGCGGGTCCACCTGAATTCTGCCAAAGGGAGGATGGTCTTCATCGGGGACCCAGAACATGCAATCTTCAATGGGGCAGTATTCCACGCAGGCCGGCGAGCCGGCGCAGCCGGTGCAGCATTCGGTGATCACGGCCAATTCTTTTGGCTTTTTCTTTCGCGGAGTGACGATGCCTTTGGACCGGGGTTCAAACTTCAGCTCATCGGGAACCAGGCCAGGAGCCTTCGTTTCAGCGGACATGGGCGGCATTATACCTCGGCCGCGGCATGGCACGCGGCCTTGATCGGTTACCGCCGGGTGCTGGCGACTGAACCGGGCGCGGCGGCTTCTTTGGACTGTACACTTTGCCCGGCATCGGCCGCGGCGAGCTCGGCGATCGCAGACCAATCCACCGACTCGTCACCCCGCGCCAGCAGGGCGAGAAAGCGGTCGCGAATCAGGCTGGCGAGCGGCAGAGGAACCCGCAGCGCTTCACCGGCGGAGAGAACGAGGCGATTATCCTTCAGGCCCAGGGGAACGGCGAAGCCGGCGGGCCGGAATTTCTTATCGGCGATGATTCCCCCGTAGGTCTTGTAAACCGGCGCGTTGAAGAGAGTTGAAGTGAGGAAATCGAGATACTGGTGCTGATCCAGACCACCCTTGGCGACCAGGGCCATGGCTTCGGCGAGCGATTCGATCACGACAGAAATAAGAAAGTTGCCGCTGAGTTTCACCAGATTGGCGAGTGACGGTTTTTCTCCAAAGTGAAAAGTGCCCTGGCCGATCGCCTGGAAAAGCGGCTCGCAAGTCTTGACTGCCTGGGGCGGGCCGGCCACCGCAACCGCCAGTTTGCCGGCAGCCGCAGCCTCGGGCCGCCCAAACACCGGCGCGGATACGAATCGCTGTCCGGCCTCAGCATGGGCGGCGGTGAGCCGGTCGGAGAGCGCCACGCTAATCGTGCTGCAGGAAACGTGAATGGCATTGCTGCCAAGGCTGTTGAAGATGCCGGAATCGCCGAATACAGTGCCTTCGACGGCGGCGTCATCGGCGAGCATGGTGATGACAACATCGCCGCGGCAAGCATCGGCAATTTTGTCGGCTGCGTGCGCGCCCTGATCAATCAAGGGCTGCATTTTGGCGGGCGTGCGGTTGTAAACCGTGACCTCGTGGCCAGCCTTAAGGAGATTGGCGGCCATGCCCGACCCCATATTGCCCAACCCGATGAATCCGACTTTCATGTTTTTTCTCTCCGTGCAGCGAAAACCATTTGGATGCGCGGGGTTGAAGACGGGTTCCGGAAAAAGGGATGGCAGACTTGAAGCCCGGGCGGGCAAATCGTCGGAATGACTTCCCGCTTATTGCGGCGAGATCTGGGTGACGGTCTGCATAGCAGCGGGCGAGCTGAAGCTTCTCGAGGTTGCGGCTGCAGTCGAAGGCGATGCGAAGTAAACCATCCTGCAACAGCGAAAGCACGCAAGAAGTTGATTGCAGGTGAAAGGCCGCTTCCGCTAGTGCCGAAGATTTTCAGGTGCGATTTTGTGAATGCAGGCAGCATCGCCGCGCATCTGTAAGGGCACCATGACTTCTGCACCGACTGCCCTGGTCACTGGCGCTTCCGGCGGCATTGGATACGAACTAGCCAAGCTGCTAGCGAAACACCACCACAATCTGGTTCTCGTCGCCCGCAGCGGCGACAGACTTTCGCAGATTTCGTCGGAGCTGCAAAGCCAGTTTGGCGTCTCCGTCAAGACCGTTGCGCTTGATCTTGCCGCACCGCCTGCGCCTCAGTTTCTATTCGATCAATTAGCGCGGGAGAACATCGCCATAGATGTTCTTATCAATAACGCGGGCTATGGCCAGTACGGCGAGTTCGCCAAATCCACTTTGGAGGAAAGTCTGGGGCAGATTCAGCTAAACATCACCGCGCTCACGGCGCTGACCGCGCTCTTTCTTCCGGGAATGCTGGCGCGCCGTTCGGGGCGGATCATGAATGTGGGTTCGACAGCGGGATTTCAGCCGGGGCCATTGATGGCAGTGTATTACGCAACGAAGGCATATGTGATTTCGTTGTCTGAAGCATTGGCGAATGAGCTAGCCGGAAGCGGCGTAAGCGTCACCTGTCTTTGTCCTGGCGCTACTGAAACGAATTTTGCGGGCCGCGCGGGCAATGATCGCTCACGACTCTTCCAGAACCTCAAACCCATGGACGCGGCTACGGTTGCGCGCGACGGATACCGCGCCATGATGAAGGGCAAGACTTTGGTGATCTCGGGATTCCGCAACTGGCTGGCGGCCGAGTCCGTGCGATTTGCTCCGCGAAGGGCAGTGACTGCGATTTCGCGATGGGTCTCCGAGCGGGTAAGTTAACTTCACCAGCTCAGGATTGCGGGTTAAACCATCCGCCGTCTGCGGCGATTAGCGCATCCGCTTCCCGAGGGCCCCAGGTGCCGGGCTTATAGCTGTGGATCGGGGTCGTGTTGCCCAGGACCGCGTCCACAATACGCCAGGCCTCTTCCACATAATCCTGACGAGCGAAGTGAAGCTGATTGCCGTTCATCGCGTCGCCGAGTAGCTCTTCGTAAGCCAGCATCTCGTCCTCGTCGTGCGATTCCGTTACCATCAGCTCGGTCAGATTGCCGCGATACTCCTCACCGGGGGCTTTCACCAGGGCCGAGGCGGCAATTTGGAGATTCGGCGTCACGCGGAATCGGAAATAGTTGCACGCGGGGAGATAACCCAAGATGTCGGGGGCTTGCCGCAGCTTCACAATCGCTTCGGTCACGGTAACCGGCAGCGACTTGCCGGCCCGGATGTAGAACGGAACGCCCTTCCATCGCCAGGAGTCAATCGAGAGGCGCAGCGCAACATAGGTTTCCACCTGCGAGCCTTTCGCCACGCCGGGTTCGTCACGATAGCCCTCGAATTGCCCGCGGACGACCGCCTCCGCCCGCAGCGACGGAATACTGCGCAACACTTTGACTTTTTCGTCGCGCATTCTTTCGATTTCCACATTTGGCGGAGGCTCCATGGCCAAATTGCAGAGCAGTTGCAGCAAGTGATTCTGGACAACGTCGCGAATGGCGCCGGCTTGCTCGTAAAAGGCGCCGCGGCCCTGCACGCCGAAGTTCTCCGCCATGTTGAGCTGGACACTTTCTACATAACTGCGGTTCCAGATCGGCTCCAGAAAAGAATTGGCGAAGCGGAAGAAGACGACATTCTGCACAGCGTTCTTGCCCAGGTAGTGGTCAATGCGAAAAATATCGGGCTCGTTGAACTCGCGATGCAGGGTCTGGTTCAGTTGCCGGGCGGAGGCAAGGTCCCGGCCGAAGGGCTTCTCGACGACCACGCGCGCACCTGCGGTACAGTTCGCGCTCTTGAGCTGCTTCACCACTTCCTCAAAAAGGCTGGGAGGAATCGCCAGGTAATGCAGTGGATGCCGGGAGGCGCCCAACTCTTTCCGGACTTGCTGGAATGTTTTGGAGTCCGCGTAATCGCCATCTACGTAACGCAACACGCTCATGAGTTTCGCGAACCCGTCGGGATCCAGCCCGCCCGAGTGTTCTACGCTGTCTTTAGCACGCTGTTTGAGTTGATCGAGGTTCCAGCCGGCCTTCGCCACGCCAATCACTGGCATGTTGAGCCGGCCGTGTTTGGCCAGGCTTTGCAGCGCCGGGAAGATTTTCTTGTGGGCGAGATCTCCGGTGGCCCCGAAGAAAACGAGAGCATCGGAGAGAGTTTCGGTCATGGCGCACCTTCAGTAGAGTTCGGAACATCACTGGGATGCATAAACTCGGGCGGAAGAAGGCCTGCCGATTTCTGAAATCAACGGCGCATCGCGGTATGCGCAATCTGCGATGGAAATGCGGCTTATTCCCACTCGATCGTTCCGGGTGGCTTGGACGTAATGTCGTACACAACGCGGTTCACGCCCTTCACTTCGTTCACGACGCGGCTGGAAATTGTTTTCAGCACTTCGGGCGGCAGCGCGACCCAGTCGGCGGTCATGCCGTCCTCGGAGTACACGGCGCGGATGGCGCAGGTGTAAGCGTAGGTCCGCTGATCGCCCATAACTCCAACCGACATGACCGGCAAAAGAATCGCGAATGATTGCCAGATTTTGGTGTACAGGCCGGCGTGTTTGATTTCGGTCATGACGATATCGTCACACTCGCGCAGAATGGCAAGGCGCTCGGGGGTCACTTCGCCGAGCACCCGCACCGCGAGACCGGGGCCGGGAAATGGCTGGCGCTGCAGGATTTCCTCTGGCATACCGAGATCACGGCCGATGCGGCGCACTTCATCCTTGAACAATTCTTTCAGCGGCTCGATCAGTTTGAGCTTCATCTTTTCCGGCAAGCCGCCGACATTGTGATGCGACTTGATGACCTGCGACGGCCCGCGCACGGAGCGTGATTCGATCACATCCGGGTAGAGAGTTCCCTGCACGAGCCATTCGACTTCGCCTTCCTGCTTTGCAATGCGGTGCGCTTCCTCTTCGAAGACAGCAATGAACTCATTGCCGATGATTTTGCGCTTGCTTTCGGGATCGGTCACGCCTTTGAGTTTGGCGAGAAAACGCTGGGAAGCATCTACCGCATCCACGTGCAAGCCGAGTCTATCGCGCAGGTTCTGCTGAACTTTTTCAAATTCGTTCTTGCGTAGCACGCCGTTGTTCACAAAGACGCAGGCAAGCCGCGAATTTCCTCTTTCACTTCGCAGCGCCCGGTCAACCAGGGATGCCGCAACCGCCGAATCCACGCCACCGGAAAGAGCGCAGATGGCCCGTCCGTTGCCGACTGTCTCCCGAATCCCGGCAATCGTGTCATCAATAAACCGCTGGGCCGTCCAGTCCGGCCGCGCGCGGCAAATCGTCAGCGCGAAATTACGAAGAATCTCTGTTCCCTGCGGCGTATGGCGCACTTCGGGATGAAACTGCACGGCATAGAGATTTTTCTCGCGGTTTTCAATGGCGGCGACGGCGTTCGGCGATTTTGCCGTGAGATGGAAACCGGGAGGAAGGTCAATGGCTTCGTCGCCATGCGACATCCAAACCTGAAGCTTTGCGGGAAGGCCGGAAAAAAGCGGCGAGTGGTCCTCAAGATTGACGGTGGCGTGGCCGTACTCGCGTTTTTCCGCCGGGCGTACCTTGCCGCCAAGCGCATACACCATGAATTGCAGTCCGTAGCAGATGCCCAAAACCGGCACGCCGAGTTCAAAGATGCGGGAGTCGGCCGCCGGCGCGTCCTGGTCATAAACCGAGCTGGGGCCGCCGGAAAGCACGATGCCAGCGGGAGTATAGCTTCGGATTTCTTCGAGACGGGCGTTGCAGGGCAGCACCACGGAAAAAACATTCAGCTCGCGAATGCGGCGGGCGATGAGTTGTGAGTACTGCGCGCCAAAATCAAGGACGACGATGGTTTGACCAGAAGCGGACTGAGCGGGGACCTGGGCGAGCTGCGCTTGGGTTTCCACGGATGAGTTTCTCAGAATCGAACGACAGTGTAAAGAAGGAACGCAAGCGCTTGCCGGTGGTCTTTCCTCCGCTGCTGCCGGTTCTTGCTTTTCAGCATTCTAGTTTCCGGGTTCGGGTGCCCATGGGACGTCACTGAGGATGGCCTCGCTGTGGTCTATGGTTGGCGGCGGGACATCTGTTGCCGCTTGCGACAGCTGAGCGCCAGCCGGGCGCGGATGCAGAATGATATAGAGATACGCCGTCAGCCGACCCATATAGAGGAAATCCACGACAAGGAAATAGAGCAGCGCGACGAGCAAGAGTCCGCCGAAGACGACCGCGGCTGGCAACATGCCCGCAAATGCAATAGGGAATGCCACCACGGAGCTGGCGATGAAATAGGCCACGCCGTGGGCGAGGCCGAACCAGGTGCTGGCGGCAAGCACGGGACCAAGTTGATCGCGGCAGAGGCTGACTGCCGCGACGATGGCGCCAAAAGAGTCGAGGCCGTCGCTGACCACGAGAAGCGAGGCCAATGACAAGAACCAGTTCGCCACCGCCCATGCCGCAAAGACTGCCATGAGCACGGTAAGAAAAACCAGCATGGCACTGCCCGGCGAGGGGTTGGCGTGGGGCGAAACGATTCCAGCGAGAGACACTGCACCCAGGATGCCGATCACAGCCGCAAGGCTGACGGCGACGCGGAGGAGATTCAGTCCTGCCATAGACCGTAAGCGGAAGGCAGGGGAATTTGTCGAGAAATAGTCCAGCACTGCGCTGGCCGTTGCCGCGCGGCCGAGGGTGGCCAGAATCGTCCATGCCAAGGCAAGCAGGATGACGAGCAGCACCGCCGCGTGAGCGGCGCGCGGCCCGCTGCCTCGCAAGATATGGGCGATTGCCTGTCCTATCAATGAAGGCTGGCGGGTGCGCAAAAGAAAGAGATCAGAGGCGCTCACGGGCAGAGTGGCGAGGTATTCGACGATGGCGAACATCATCGCGGCAAAGGCCGTGGCCCCGAATACCCAGCGCCAGGAAACTTCCGCGAAGGCAAGTGACGGTCGCCGGAAGATGGCTCCGAAGCCTTCGAGTGTGGGTGAACGCCGCTTCAAGCAAGGCCTTCCGAAAGAACTGGCAGTGCGTCATGCAACTGCAAGATTTCGTGACACAGCTTTCCACTACAGTTTACCCCGTACAACGAGCCGATTTGCGGAAGGCATCTCTCCACATGTGGGCCAATTCTGCGAAAAGCGGGCCTCCCCAAATCCACCTATCCGGAGGAAACAATGTACAGGAAATTTTGGATAATTTTGGCCGCCGTTTGCATCGTGCTGCCACTCAGCGCATTCGGCAAAGACAAAGATAAAGACCAGGGTAAGTTTACGCTGCCGAGCTCGGCCGAGATTGGCTCGACGCAATTAGCTCCCGGTGACTACACCGCGGAATGGACTGGCAGCGGCCATAACGTGGACCTGAATATCCTGAAGGACAAGCAGGTAGTGGCCAAGACGCAGGCGCAACTCAAACAGATGCCGGCTGCAGACGCGCAGAACGCGGTTGGGGTCAACTCAACCACTCATCAACTGGAGGAGATTCAATTAGGGAAGTCAAGAGCGGATTTGGTGCTCCAGCCGGCACAACACTAACGCGGAGAGAAGCGGCAGAATCACAAGCGGGCGAGCCCGCTTGTGATGACTGCCCTAGCGGAGCACGATGTTGATCAGCTTGCCCGCCACGACGATGATTTTGACAATCTGCTTACCAGCCACTGCGGCCTGGACTTTCGGCTCGGCCAGTGCACGTTCCTCAATCAACTCTTTGGTGGCGTCGGCAGGCACAACAATCACGCAGCGCAGTTTCCCGTTGATCTGCACCGGAATTTCGAGTTCTTCTTCTTTGGCCAGCTCAGGATCGAATTTGGGCCATGCCGCTTTGAGCAAATCGCCTTTTTCGCCAAGCATCTCCCAGAGTTCGTGAGCAAGGTAAGGCGCGAAGGGTGCGAGCAGCAACACCAGCGTGCGCTGAACTTCGGCGGCCAGCGGCCTGGGAAAGACTTTCTCTGGCGCCCGGGCCGCGCGATCTTCCACGGCGTACAAGGCGTTCACCAGTTCCATGATGGCGGCGATGCTGGTGTTGAAGTGCCAGCGGCCCTGAAAGTCGGTGCTGACGCGTTTGATCGTCTGGTGAAGCTTGCGTTGAATGGCGCGCGCTTCGGGCGGCAGCGACATTGTCTCCAATGTATCTTGAGTCGTGGGAGAGGCAGGGGGCATTTCTACAGACGAATTTCGGACAACAAAGCGATACACCCGCCCGAGGAAGCGCTGAATGCCCTCAATGCCCGCATCCTGCCAGTCGAGGTCACGATCAGGCGGCGCGGCGAACAAGCTGTACAAACGCGCGGAATCAGCGCCATAGCGGGCGATCATCTCATCCGGCACCACAACATTGCCGAGGCTCTTGGACATCTTTGCCCCGTCTTTGATCACCATGCCTTGGGTGAACAGGCGTTCGACCGGTTCGCCGTTCCTGATGAGGCCCATGTCGCGCATGAACTTAGTCCAGAAGCGCGAGTAGATGAGGTGAAGGATGGCGTGCTCGACGCCGCCGATGTACTGATCAATGGGAAACCAGTAGTTCGCAATTTGCGAATCGAAGGGCGCACGGCCGTTGCGGGCGTCGGTGTAGCGGTAGAAATACCACGATGAATCCACAAAAGTGTCCATCGTGTCGGTCTCGCGGCGCGCCGGGCCGCCGCACTTCGGGCAGGTGGCGTTCACGAATTCCGGAACGCGGCCGAGCGGCGAGCCGCCGGTCAAGCTAATTTCGACTTTCTCCGGCAGAATCACCGGCAAATCTTTCTCGGGCACGGGCACGATGCCGTCTTTTTCGCAATAGAGCATGGGAATCGGCGTGCCCCAATAGCGCTGGCGGGAGATGCCCCAGTCTTTAATCCGGTAAGTGACGGTCGCTTTGCCAAAGCCGTGTTGCTCGGCGTAGGCGGCCATTTTCCTGATCGCGTCTTCGCAGCTCAAACCGCTGAAGGGACCGGAATTCACCAGGGTTCCATTCATGGTGGTAAAAGGAAGGACCGGTTCCGCTACGGTGGCCTCGGGATCGTCGCCGGCGGGAACAATCACGAGGCGAATTTCCAGTTTGTATTTCTTGGCAAATTCGTAGTCGCGCTCATCGTGCGCCGGCACGCTCATGATGGCGCCGGTGCCATAGTCCATGAGGATGTAGTTCGCCACCCAGATGGGCACTTTCTCGCCGTTGTAGGGATTGATGGCATAGCGGCCGGTGTTTACGCCATGCTTCTCGATCTCGCCGATATCGCCGGTTTCTTTGGCTTTGCGCTGCTCGGAGATGAGGTTGGCGACGCTTTGCTGCAAAACCTGATTGTGGGCGGCGAGATCAGCTACGAGTGGATGCTCGGGCGCAAGCTGCACGGAAGTTGCCCCGAAAATCGTATCCACGCGGGTGGTGAAGACGGGGATGGTCGAACCGGCAGGACCGGCGGCGCCATCGAGCTTGAAATCCACCAGCGTGCCCTCGCTGCGGCCGATCCAGTTGCGCTGCATGGTGCGCACTTTTTCCGGCCAGCCGGAGAGCTGTTCGAGATCGCGCAGCAATTCTTCGGCATAGTGGGTGATGCGCAAGAACCACTGTTCGAGTTCGCGCTGTTCAACCAACGTATCTTCGTGGCGCCAGCAGCATCCGTTTGCCAGTACCTGCTCATTCGCCAGCACGGTGGCGCATTTGGGGCACCAGTTGACCTTGCTCTTTTTGCGATAGGCCAAACCCTTTTCGTAGAGCTTCAAAAAGAACCACTGGTTCCACTTGTAGTATTCGGGAAAGCACGTGGTGACTTCGCGCGACCAGTCATAGGCGAAGCCGAGGCGCTTCATCTGCGCCTTCATGTTGGCGATGTTGTGCAGGGTCCATTCGCGCGGCGGGGTATTGTTCTGGATGGCGGCGTTTTCCGCCGGCAATCCGAAGGAGTCCCAGCCCATGGGATGAAGCACGTTGTAGCCGTTCATCCACATGTAGCGGGCAAGCGCGTCGCCGATGGCGTAGTTGCGCACATGGCCCATGTGCAACGCGCCGGAGGGATAGGGCAGCATTTCGAGGACGTAGTATTTCGCCTTGGTGGAATCGCGCTCGGCGGCGTAGAGCTGAGGGTTGGCCTGCCAGCGCGCCGACCATTTTTCTTCGATCTGGCGAGGGTCGTAACGTTCGTCGCGCATCGTGGCAGCAGTCTTTTGTTCGGGCGGCATAAAGCAAATCCGGGCCGGATAAGGGTTTTATTTTACACGCTGCGGAAATATTGCATGCACTGTTGGCGGCGTTCAGCCGACGGAATTGATCAAGGTTCCGATGGGCGGGATGGTGATGCGGATTTCATCGCCGGGGTGCAGCGTGAATGAATCCGGGGGAACGATTCCAGTGCCGGTCAGAAGGAAGCAGCCGCTCGGAAAGCTGTTATTGCGGTAGAGGTAGCGGACCAGTTCGGCGGGAGTGCGTTTCATTTCCTTGAGCGTAGTTACGCCGGAAAATTCCCGCTTTCCGGCGCGCAAAATCTCCAACTGGATTTCCGTGGACGGGGGCAGAGGATTGCCGGCGATCAGCAGACATGGCCCGAGCGCGCAACTGCGCTCGTAGACTTTGGCCTGCGGCAAATACAGAGGATTTTCGCCCTCAATGTCGCGCGAACTGATGTCGTTGCCGATGGTGTAGCCAATGATTTTGCCGGCGGGTGAAACCAGCAGCGCGAGCTCCGGCTCGGGCACGGACCAGGAGGCGTCGTCGCGGATGGCGACCTTGCCATTGGGGCCGACCACGCGATGCGGCGTGGACTTGAAGAAGAGCTCGGGACGGTCGGCGGAGTAAACGCGGTCGTAGAAGTCGCCGCCGCCGGCGCTCTTCGATTCCTGCATGCGCGCATCGCGGCTGCGGTAGTAAGTGACGCCGGCGGCCCAGACTTCCTGGCTGCCGATGGGCGGAAGAATTTCTGCCGGTGCGGCCGCCGCCTTTGCGTTTTGCAACAAGCGATCCAAGTGCTGGCGGAGATCTTCCCGCGCGATCAGCTTGTCCCACGATGAGCTTGCGAGCGCGAAGAACTTGCTGGCATCTTCAGCAATGCAGCCGCGCGCGGTGCGATAGAGTCTCATCTTGAAATCGCAGAATAACGGGCGGAACTATCTATAAACATCTTTGCGATGCCCTACCCGCAGCACCAGCACCGTGATCCGCTCATCGTGAATATCACAAATCAGCCGATAATCCCCGACGCGATAACGCCACAGCCCGCGCTTCTCGCCATGCAGCGGCCTTCCCCATTGCCGCGGATTTTCGGCGCTGGCTAACCGCCCACGAAGAAAGTGCACAATGGACTGTTGTGCCTCGCGCCCCAGCTTTCTGATCTGCTTTTCGGCGGTGCGGGTGATCTCAATCGTCCAGGCCAAGCCGCCGCTCCAACTCCGCGAGCGTGATGGTAGGTTCGCGACGCTCCAGCACAGCGATCCCCTTCAGATAATCCTCGCGGTCTTCCAGGTACTGTCGGATGGCTTCGCGGGCGTAGTAGCTCTTGCTGCGGCCGGTTTCCCTGGCGAGGGATTCAAGTTTCTCTTCGAGCTCGGGGTCGAGACGGATGCCCAGCATGTTTAACAAGTTTAACACATCGCCAACAGGTAGAGCCGAAAAAGGGATGTTCGTTCTTGGGGATACAATTTTGATCATGGCCTATGAACCACACCCCCACTGCGACACCCCAAACGATGATGCCGTTGTCTGGCGCTACATGGGTACCCTTCAATTCATGTCCCTGCTTGAAAACAAAAGCCTTTGATTCGCCCGAGCCGATGCTCTCGACGATCCGCGTGAGGGACGACTGACTGAGCTTGAGCAGCACCAGATTCGCGATCAACAAGCTGAAAACGACGACGACTTCGTGCAAAACCTCGAGTGTCAGCGACACGCGACCTTCGCGAACTGTTGGCATGAGAACGGTTGCGAGTCCGCTGCGATGTGGGAGCTTTATGGTAAGCAACCCGGCGGCGTTGCCATAAAGTCGACCATAGGAAGTCTTAAGGCTGCTCTGGTCGGCGAGAGTCGCCCCGTCTACATAGGACGGATTCGGTATCTGGACTGGGCGCAAGCCTCGTTCTGGCCAAACAACGTGCTGGGTATGGCGGTCAGAAAATCTCAGGGGTATAGACACGAATCTGAGGTCCGACTGATTACCTGGGCTTGGGATCTCTTGCGATGGGATTTCGGTCGGCGGCCGTGGGTATTCCATCCTGGACAAATAAAAGATGCCATCGTGCGTGTACTGAGGAAAGATCCTATATTTTCCGATACCTTTGAAGAGGACCTGAGAAAAGCGGTTCCTTCGGCACTGAGCGCATGGATGCGGGACCTGCAGTTAAGCCAAGTCCCTCGAGGCATTCCCGTTAGGGTCGATCTCGCATGTCTCACCCATGAAGTAGTAATCGCTCCAACGGATCCAAAATGGGTTGGAGAACTATTGGCCAGCGTGATTGCGGAACGGTATTGCCTCGCGGTCACGGTTCGCCAATCGGAGCTTCGTGCTGCCAGCGAGGCGGAGTGAACTGCTCGGCCTATGGCTAACGCGATGCTAGCCACTGCCCGCGGTTCGTCCTGCCACCAAGTTTCTCAACCTCTCCACGTTCCTCCGATCATCTCCGGGCTCGTCAATCGGAGTCTCCGCAATAAAGGCGGCGTGCGCCAGCCGCGGATCGTTCAGCAAGCGGCGAAAAGGCTCAATCCCAATGCTTCCCTTCCCGATGTGCTGATGGCGGTCAAGCTTCGATCCGCGCGCGGCCTTGGCGTCGTTGCAGTGCCACACGCGCACATTTCGCAGACCGATAGTGGCGTCGAGCTGGCCCAGCGTGTCTTGCATGCCAGCTTCGCTCACAATGTCGTATCCGGCGACGTGCGTGTGGCAAGTATCAATACACGCGCCAATCGGCACGATGCCTCGCAGCAACTCGAGGACTTCGGCGACCTGCTCGAAACTTGCTCCCAGGGAAAACTCCGCGCCCGCAGTGTTCTCGATGAGAATGGTCAGCCCACCTTTTGCGAGATCGAGGCCCTGCGTGGCCGCCGCGATTGCAGCCGAAGTGCGCAACAAACCCTGTTCGCGGTCGGCGCCGCGAAACGATCCCGGATGCAGCACAAGATAGTCGGCGCACAATTCGAGGGCCCGCTCGACTTCGCCGCGAAACGCTTCGACCGATTTCTTCAGGAAAACCTCGTTTGTGGCCGCCAGGTTCACCAAATAGTTGGTATGAATCACCAGCGGCTTCAGGTCGTACTGCTGGCGCAGGCGCAGCATATCGGCGCACTGGGGACGGGCCAGCTCGTAGGGCGCCCACTGCCGCGGACTGGTAGAAAAAATCTGCAGAGTGTTGCAGCCGAGGCGGTAGGCGCGTTCCGCCGCATTGTGCACGCCACCCGCGATCGAGGTGTGGATGCCGACGCGGCGCAGGCACGGCCGCGCCGGGCGGCGTGGAGCTTTTCCGCGGATGTTCTGCTCACGCGCAATGGAACGTGGCACGAGAAGCAGTATAGCGAGAGTGACGGAGGGCTGATTCCGCGGCGGAGCGAACGCTTCCGCTACAATCGGATGTTCAATTTCCAACCCAAGGTCCTCCGATGATTCATCCCTGGCATGACGTAACTCCCGGTGAAAAGCTGCCGAAGGAGTTCAACAGCGTCATCGAGATTCCCTTCGGCTCGAGCGTGAAGTATGAACTCGACAAGGCGAGCGGCCTCATCAAGCTGGACCGCGTGCTTTATTCCGCGGTTTACTATCCGGCCAATTACGGCTTTATTCCGCAGACCTTGGCAGAAGACGACGATCCCCTGGATGCCCTCGTTCTATGCCAGGAAACGGTGGTTCCGCTGACTATCATTCACGCCCGCACCATCGGACTGATGACCATGATTGACAGCGGGAAAAAAGACCACAAGATCATCGCCATCGCGACGCAGGATCCGGAGTTCAACAGCTATCACGAGGCGGACGAGATGCCATCCCATCGCTTGCTGATGCTGCGGCGGTTTTTTCAGGACTACAAGCAACTCGAGGGCAAGGCGGTGGAGGTAGATGAGATTCGGCCGGCAGCCGAGGCATACCCTATCCTCATGGATTCGCTGAGCCGCTACAGCGAACAGCGCCGCAAGGGATTCAAGCCGGCGGAAGAAAAGGGCTGAGGGTGGCTTGCACGCGGAACTCTTGACACGATTTCGGGCGCAATCGTTCAATGATGCGTCTCTTGCCTTGGGGCGCTTCCATCCCAACGGGCTCCCCGGAAGCGGAATGCCATGAGAGAGCTTGATTTGAGACGGCGGTCTTTTCTTGGAGGCCTGGGCGCATCGGTAGTTCTCCCTTTAGCCCGCGATATGAATCGGGGAACGTTCAATTCTTCGGCGAAGGTTACGGCGCAGTTGAGATTTCCAAGGCCGATTGGCAGCCCGGTTCTGGATAGCCTTCCCCCGGTGATTGAAAAATCGCGCGATGTGAGGACGAGTCTAGCGAAAATTGTGGAGTGCGCCTCGTGGATGGCCTACGAAGACCTGCCGTTGCCGGAGTTCGCGCTACCCTTCGGATTAGGCCCGGAGAATCCTGATCTGGCGATTGATTTTCTGCTGGTCGCCGACTCCATTGACTTCGCGTTTACGGATTTCAACAGCAATATAAAGTTTCAGGTAGATTACGCGGGGCAACACTGGTCCGATTCGGATGCGATGTTCGCGTGCCTGAAGCGCGGCATGGACGAAGGACGCCCGCTGCTGGACGGTGGCTGCCTCGCCAAGCTCGACAAAGCCGAACTCGAGCACATTTTCCGCGGCAACATTGAAATGCCTATGCTCGAGGAGCGGGTAGCGATCTTCCACGAGATCGGCGGCGCGCTGACCGCACGCTACGGCGGACGATTTCACAATTTTGTGCATTCCTGCTCGCCCAGGCTTTATGACAACGGCAAAGGCCTGATTGACAAGCTGGTGGCGGAGTTCCCCCGCTTTCGCGACGTCAGCTTGTACGACGGCAGCGAGATCAGAATCTATAAGCTGGCACAGCTTGGGGTGTGGATGATGTACAGCACGCTGCGGCCGGGCGGGAAGTTCCGCCTGGAAGACGCCGACAAGATGAGCGCGTTTGCGGATTACATCGTGCCGGCCGCGTTACGCGTCCTGGGAATTCTGCAGTACTCGCCGGCGCTCGAAAGCGCGATCAATCAGCATCAAATGGTCCCGCGCGACAGCACCCAAGAGATCGAAATCCGCGCGCATACGCTATATGCGACGGCGCTCCTGCGCGAGGAGATCAACAAACTTCGCCCGCCTGATATGCAGGTGATCATTCCGCAGATAGATGCGCGCCTGTGGACCCATTATCACACCACTTTCTGGCCGCATCACTTGACCCGCACCATCATGTACTAATTTCGCATGGCTGCCGGAAAATGCCGAGCACATGCGAGAAGCAGATTCCTCGTCGCCGCGCTCCTCGGAATGACACGGGGTTGGGCGGGAATAAAAAACGGCGCGGGGGCGAGGCTCGCACGCGTAAGGGCCGCGCCCTCCGCCGGATTTCTTTTGAGGCGCGGTGCCGTACAATAACTGCGGGTGGCTGCTGCACCGGCCGCCGAAAATGGCATGCCTGTAGAACACAACCGCGGCGGCCTCAGCCAGGAGGTAAGCGAACCGACCGGCTACGGATCCGCGCCAACCCTGGCGCGCTTGTCTGGGCAGGATCTGCAGCCCAAC
>Ga0335081_10004826_pt1 | contig 21307 bp, 18 predicted proteins | sample Lox_Sample_35_FD_206713 | JGI IMG/M metagenome (GOLD analysis project Ga0335081, IMG submission 206713) | Soil microbial communities from Loxahatchee National Wildlife Refuge, Florida, United States - Lox_Sample_3.5 | ecosystem: Environmental > Terrestrial > Soil > Wetlands | place: USA... | reverse complement strand
TTTCTCGGGCCTCGACGTGAGCTACCTGACGCACGCGGCCGACGGCAAGACCTACCTGGCATCGACACTGCCACGGGAGCTGCGGCCGCGGCTGTATTCGATCCCGCTCGCCGGACTCGATGCCGTCGCGCCCCAGCTCGTCGACCTGGGCGGCGAGCCGTACTTCTTCGCGTTGCTGCCGCTCGACTCCGCGACCGGCGCGATCCGCGCCGTGGTGCAGCTGCCGATGCGCGACACCACCGCCCGCTTCGAGCGGCTGCGCCTGGAGATGCTGGTGATCTCCATCGCCGCGCTCGCGGTGGCCGCGCTGATCGCGCTGTTCGCCAGCCGGCGCGCGCTCCGGCCCATCGATGCGCTCGTGCTTGCGGCGCAGCGCATCGAGCAGGGTCACTACGGGGAGAAGGTCGTCGTCCGCGGCGGCAAGGAATTCGAGCGCCTGGCGGCCGTGTTCGACAGCATGCAGCGCCGCATCGCCGAGCGCGAGGCGCGCATCGTGCATCAGGCGCGCCACGATCAGCTCACCGGGCTGCCCAACCGGCTTGCGGCGCGCGCCAAGCTCTCCCGCCTGCTCGGCGAGCGCGTGCCGGTCGGGCTCGTGCTCCTCGACCTGCGCGGCTTCAAGCATCTCAATGCCTCATTCGGCCACGAGCTCGGCGATCAGGTGCTGCGGGAGATCGCGCGGCGCCTGTCGGGCGCGGTGCGCCTGGATGACTGCGCGGCGCACCTGGGAGCGGATCAGTTCCTGCTGCTGCTGCGCGGCAGCGGCGTCGAGCACTCCATGGCGACCGCCGCGCAGATCGTGCGCGGTGTGCGCCAGGGCGTGCTGCTCGGGGCGATCGAGGTCAATCTGGACATGCACGCCGGCGTGTGCGCGGCGCCCGAACACGGCACGGAGGCGGAGGAGCTGCTGCGTCGCGCCGACATCGCGCTGCAGGAGGCGAAGGCGAGCGGGACCGCGGTGTGCCGCTACGAGACCGGGCGCGATGAGACCTACCGCAAGCGGCTGCGCCTGCTGACCGATCTGCATGCGGCAGTCCTCGCGGATCAGCTCTCGCTCGTGTATCAGCCCAAGGTGCAGATGGGCGACCGGCGGGTGCGCAGCCTCGAGGCCCTGGTGCGCTGGACGCACCCGCAGCTCGGCCCCATTCCTCCGGCCGATTTCGTTCCGCTCGCCGAGCAGACCGGAGCGATCGGCGAGCTCACGCGCTGGGTACTGCGCAACGCCATTGCCCAGCTTGCGAAGTGGCGCGCGGCCGGTCTCGACTCGGAGCTGGCCATCAACCTCTCGGCGAGCGACCTCTCGGACGCCGAGCTGCCCGAGGAGATTCTGGGGCTGCTGGCGCGCAACGACGTGCTGCCGCGGCAGCTGCAGCTCGAGATCACCGAGAGCGTCGTGATGCGCGAGCTCGACAAGGCGGTGCGCGTGATGCGCAGGCTGCGCGAGGCCGGGATACGCTTTGCCATCGACGACTTCGGGACCGGACACTCCTCGCTCGCCCAGCTCAAGGCGCTCCCCGTCGACGAGCTCAAGATCGACCGCTCGTTCGTGCGGGATCTCGAGCAGGGCACCCGCGACGATGCGATCGTGCGCTCGGCAGTCGAGCTCTCGCACAGCCTGGGACTGAAGGTTGTGGCCGAAGGGATCGAGACGCCCGCGGCCTGGACCGCGCTGCTGCGGCTGGGGTGCGATTACGCGCAGGGTTATTTCATCAGCCGCCCGATGCCGCCAGAGCAGGTGGTGAGCTGGATCCACGAGGCCAATGCGCGCCTCGCCGGCGCCGAGTCCGGCACTGCCCAGGTTCGCGTACTCACCGAGTTGCGCGGCGCGCGACGCTAGACTCGCACCAAGTTGGCGCACCAACGCGGGGCGAGTCGGCCTGAGGGCTGCTCTAGAACAGTGCAAACTGGGGGCCGGTACGCTCGTCAATGCTTGAAAATACTCGGTTTTAAGCCATGGGCCGGCATGGCACGAAAGCTGCAAAAACGCCTTGGCCTGTTAACATGGCCCAAGCACCCGACGGGGAAGACACAACATGAAACTGGTCACCGCGATCATCAAGCCCTTCAAGCTCGACGACGTACGCGCCGCGCTCTCGGACATTGGCGTCTCTGGAATGACTGTCACGGAGGTCAAGGGCTTCGGTCGTCAGCGGGGTCACACCGAGCTGTACCGCGGGGCCGAGTACGTCGTGGATTTCGTCCCGAAGACGCGCATCGAAGTGGCCGTGCGCTCGGACCTGCTCGATCAGGTGGTGGAGGCGATCCTGAAGTCAGCGAAGACCGGCAAGGTCGGCGACGGCAAGATCTTCATCACCGACATCCAGCGCGTCATTCGCATCCGCACGGGTGAGACGGACGACGCGGCACTGTAGGAACGCCTCGCCGATGCGGCTACAGTGCGCCGCATGGATCAGCCGGAACTGCTCGCCGCTGCAGTCGAGAAGATCAAGCTCGGGCGCGCGGCCCGCCACATCTTTCTGTGCACCGGCGGCAAGTGCGCACCGCAGGAGGAGCAGCAGCTCTCCTGGGAGTACCTCAAGCGTCGCTTGCGCGAGCTCGGGCTCGCGGACGTGGCGGGGGGCGTGCTGCGCACCAAGGCCGATTGCCTGAGGATCTGCACGGGCGGGCCGATCGCAGTGGTCTATCCCGAAGGGGTGTGGTACCGCGCCTGCACCCCAGCTGCGCTCGAGCGGATTCTGCAGCAGCACCTGATCGGCGGCGTTCCCGTTGCGGAGCTCGAGTTTGCCCGGGCGCCGCTGCCTGCCCCCGGCAAGGAATCCGCCTAAGGCGTCAGCACGCTCTCGAGCGGCACCGGCTGCCCGAACAAGAACCCCTGGGCGCGATCGATGCCGAGCTCGCCGAGGCGCACCCGCACGCTCTCGGTCTCCACGCACTCAGCGACCGTCTGGATGTTCATGCTCTGGCCGAGCTGGGCGATACCGCGCACCAGTGACTCCGAGCGGGTGTCGGTGAGCAGATCGCGGGTGAAGGAGCCGTCGAGCTTCAGCATGCTCACGTCGAAGGCCTTGAGGTAGGCGAACGAGCTCACGCCGGTTCCGAAGTCATCGAGCGCGAACTCCACGCCGCGTGCCCGCAGGCGCTTGATCATCGACTGGGTCTGGGCGACGTTCGCGACCGCCGCGGTCTCGGTGATCTCGAACTGCAGCCACTCGCCCGGCACCGTATTCGGGCCGATGCTCGCGCTCAGCCACTCGAGAAACTCCGGATTGCCGATCGTCGGTCCGGAGAGATTGATCGAGAAGCGCATGTCGCGGCCCTCGAGCTGCGCGCGCGCCGCCTTCAGCCGATCGAAGACCCGGATCAGCATGGCACGATCGAGATCGATGAGCAGCTGGTAGCGCGTCGCGGCCGACATGAAGTACGCCGGCGAGACGAAGGTTCCCGTGTCGCTCACCATGCGTACCAGGAGCTCGTGATACACGCGCCCATCGCCCTTGAGGCTGATGAGCGGCTGGGCGACGATGCCGATGCGCTCGGTCTCGAGCGCCTTGCGCAGCCGGTTGGCGATGAGCACGTCGTCGTTACGACGCACGATGCTCTCGTCGGCGTCCTGATAGATCTCGACGCGCCCGCGGCCGCGATCCTTGGCGGCGCGGCACGCGGTCTCGGCGGCCGACAGCGACTGGGTGAGCTGGGTGTCGCCGGGCGCGACCTCGGCGACGCCGAAGGAGATCGACAGCCGCGTGCGCAGTCCGCCGATGTTGGCGCAGCGCTCGGTCACGCTCTTCGAGAGCACCTCTGCGAGGCGGCGCGCCTGCGACAGCGTGGCCTTGGGCAGATACACCGCGAAGCGGTCGCCGGAGATGTGGCAGACGCTCGCCCCCGTGGGCAGCTCCTCCTCCTGCAGTGCCTCGCCGGCTGCCGCGATCGCCTGGTCGCCGGCGGTGAGACCGGCCAGCTTGTTGAGCACGTGCAGCTGGTCGACGTTCCCGTAGAGGATGCAGCCGGGCGCGCGCTCGGATCTGAGCTCTGACTTGCGCACCTGGGCCTGAAAGATCGTCCAGCTGAGCAGTCCGCTCGCGGGGGCCTCGGGCGCGGCGAACAGCCCGCCGTACTGCGCGGCGAGATCGGTGAGGAGCTGCGACTCGCGCACGCCGAACTTCTCCTGCTCCGTGGTGCGCAGGGCCACGAGCAGCCCATACATCGTCTCGCTGCGGTCGCGCAGGACCGCCGCGACCATCTTGGCGCACACGGGCCCCTCGGTGCGCGCGCGCAACCGGTTGGTGCCGATGACGCCATCGTCGGAGGCGGCTGCCTGCTCGAGCAGGCCGTCCCGGCCATGCCGCCACAGCTCATCGAGGATCGCCCCCGCCGCCTGGTCGCGCGCGATGAACTGCAGCGAGTCCGCTCCGGCTACGAATACCCCGACGGCGGCGGCCTCCATCTGCTCCTGAATGCGCGTGAAAGCGGCCTCGATCGGCCCGGGCAGGGCGGCGGTCCGCTCTGCGCCAACGGTGCCGGGGGAGGGCTGGGACGCTGTGCGCGCCATGGTTCTCTTGGTCGAGCCGCCGAAATAGGACGACTGTACGACCGAGCAGCGGCCGGGCTCGGAACCGGTTCGCACCCTGCGCCGGAGACCTTATGATTCGGGGCCACCGCAGCCGCGTTTTGAGACGTAGGTCACGTAAACATGCCGAAAGTCGTCCGATTGCATCAATACGGCGGCCCGGAGGCCTTGCACATCGAGGAGCTCGATCCCGGACCGCCGGGAACGGGGGAGCTGCAGATCCGCCACACGGCGATCGGGCTCAACTACATCGACGTGTACGACCGCACGGGCCTGTATCCGCTCGAGCTGCCCGCCGTGCTGGGCCGCGAGGCCGCAGGCGTCGTGACCGCGGTGGGCCGCAAGGTGCGCGGCTTCCGCACCGGCCAGCGCGTTGCCTATGTCCACGGACATCCCGGTGCCTACAGCGAGCTGCGCAACGTGCCGGCCGAGCGCGTTGTGCACGTGCCCAAGGGCATCTCCGATCGCGAGGCGGCCGCGCTGATGCTGAAGGGGCTCACCGCGCATTATCTGCTGCGCAAGACCCACCGCGTGCAGCGCGGTGATGCGCTGCTGGTGCACGCCGCGGCCGGCGGCGTGGGGCTGCTGCTGTGCCAATGGGCACGCGCGCTCGGCGCGGTCGTGATCGGCGTGGTCGGGAGCGATGCCAAGGCCGAGCTCGCCCGCAAGAGCGGCTGCCGCCACGTGTTGATCTCGGGTCGAGAGGAGCTCGTGCCGGCGGTGCGCAAGCTCACGCGCGGGGCGGGCGTCGCCGTCGTGTACGACTCCGTGGGGAAGGACACCTTCATGGAGTCGCTCGACTGTCTGCGGCCGCGCGGCCTCATGGTGAGCTACGGCAACGCCTCGGGCCCGCCGCCGGCCGTGAGCCCGCTCGAGCTCTCCAAGCGCGGCTCGCTGTATCTCACGCGGCCGACGCTGTTTCATTACATCGCGACCCGCAAGGAGCTCGAGGCCGCGGCGCGCGAGCTGTTCAGCGTGGTCAAGAGCCGCAAAGTCAGGGTGCGGATCGGGCAGACCTACCCGCTCGCCGAGGCCGCCCAGGCGCACCGCGATCTCGAGGCGCGCCTGACGACGGGGTCGACGGTGCTCGTTCCCTAAGAGGACAGGGGCAGACGCACGCTGAACGTCGCGCCGCGCCCCTCCCCCTCGCTCTCCGCGCTCACGGTCCCGCCATGCAGCTGCGTGAGGTGCCGGACGATCGTGAGCCCGATGCCAAGACCTGCGTGTTGCGGACTCGAATCGTCCTCCGCGCGCAAGCGCTCGAACACCCGCGGCAGCACGTCGGCGCCGATTCCCTTGCCATGATCGCGCACGCGGATGCAGGCGAAGCTCCCGTGCGACTCGAGCGACACCTCGACCTCGCCGCCGGAGTCGCTGAACTTGATCGCATTCGACAGCAGGTTGCAGACGACCTGCTGCAGCCGAGCGAAGTCGCCGCGGAGCATCGCCGCGCCGGCCACACTCCGGGACTGCAGCCGAACGCCCCGGGCTTCGGCCGCGGACAGCATGGTCTCGAGCGCAGCCTCGATGACGCGCTGCAGGTCCACCACGCCCAGCTCGAGGGTGAGCGTACCGGTCGCGATCCGCGACACCTCGAGCGCATCCTCGAGCAGGCGCTTCTGCGCGCGCGCGCTGCGCTCGATGATCGCGAGCGCACGCTCCTGTGTCGGCGCATCGAGGCGCCCGGCGCGCAGCAGCCTGATCCAGCCGAAGATGGCGTTGAGCGGGGCGCGCAGCTCGTGCGCGAGCGTCGCGAGGAAATGATCCCGCTGCGCGCTCTCGAGCTGCAGTCGCGCCGCGCCCGCCTCGAGCTCCGCGAGCCGTCGCTCGAGGGCCTCGCGCTCGAGCGACCCGGGTGCGACACGGTCGGCTGGCAAGCGCCCTCGCCTTAAGGCTCGCTCGATGACTTGAGCGCCCGCGCGCCGCGGCCGATGCCGAGAGCGCCGCTGCGCACCACTTCCAGGAGCTCGCCGTGAGCGGCGATCTGCCGAATGAAGGCGTTGATCTCCGCCTCGCTCGCGGTGAGCTCGACGATGAAGCGCTCCGGCGCCGGATCGAGCACCCTGCCGCCCGAGCGCACCACCAGGCCGCGCAGCGCATCGGTATGCTCGGGCTGTGCTTTGACCTTGAGCAGGGTGAGCTCGCGCTCGATGTGCTCGCCGAGCGTCATGTCATCGACCCGCACCACGTCGATGAGCTTGTGCAGCTGATTGACGATCTGCTGGATGACGGCGTCCGAGCCGGTGGTCACCAGGGTGAGACGCGACACGGTCGCATCGTCGGTCGGCGCGACCGAGAGTGACTCGATGTTGTAGCCGCGAGTGGAGAACAGGCCCGCGACGCGCGACAGCGCGCCGGCCTCGTTCTGCAGCAGAATGGCGATGATGTGGCGCATGGACCGTGGATGCTCGTTTTCCCGCCGCAGGATACCGTAGCGGCAGCTCCTCCCGTACTATAGGTCGAGGCGGTGCCCGCGCGTGCCGCCGTTTCAGTCAAGCAGGTCTTGCAGTTCACATGAGCGACACGGTGATAATGGCCCGTCCGGCTGGACACCCACTGGCCGGACAGCGGATGACCGGCGCGCAGATGATCGTCCAGGTGCTGGCCGATGAGGGCGTGACGGCGATCTTCGGCTACAGCGGCGGGGCGATCCTGCCGACCTACGATGCGGTGTTCCTCTACAACGAGAAGCAGGCGGCCGAGCGCGGCCGGCCCGTGCCGCTCATCGTGCCGGCCAACGAGCAGGGCGCGGGCTTCATGGCGGCGGGCTACGCCCGCTCGAGCGGCCGCGTCGGCGTGTGTCTGGTGACCTCCGGCCCGGGCGCCACCAACACCGTCACGCCGATCCGTGACTGCATGGCCGACTCGGTGCCGATCGTGGTGATCTGCGGCCAGGTGGCGCGGGCGGCGATCGGGACGGACGCCTTCCAGGAGGCGCCGGTGCCCTCGCTCATGGGTGCCGTGGCGAAGCACATCTTCCTGGTCACCGATCCTGCGAAGCTCGAGGCGACCGTGCGCACCGCATTCGAGATCGCGCGCACCGGCCGCCCCGGGCCGGTCGTGGTGGACGTGCCGAAGGACGTGCAGAACTGGGAGGGCACCTTCACCGGCGAGGGCACCCTGCCGATTCCGGGATATCGCGGCCGCATGCTGGAGCTCGCGAGCGAGAGCCTGAGTCCACAGGACGCCGCGCGCTTCTTCGAGATGCTGGGCACGGCACGCCGGCCGCTGATCTACGCGGGCGGCGGCGTGATCAATGCGGGGGCCGCCGAGGCGCTCACGCAGTTCGCGCTCACGTACGGCATTCCCGTCGTGACCACTCTCATGGGCATCGGCGCGTTCGACACCACTCAGGCGCTCTCGCTGCGCATGCTCGGCATGCACGGCGCGGCCTTTGCCAACTACGCGCTCGATGACTGCGACTTCCTGATCGCGGCCGGCGCGCGCTTCGACGACCGCGTCGCCACCGTGCCGGCCAAGTTCGCCCCCAACGCGCGCCGCATCGCGCATCTCGACATCGACCGGGCCGAGATCAACAAGGTGAAGCGCGTGCACTGGAGCCACGTCGGCGCACTCGCCGATGCGCTCGCCGCGCTCACGGCGTACGGCCGCAACGCCGGCTTCAAGCCGGACTATGCCCAATGGCACGCCGAGCTCGCCGAGCTCAAGCAGCGCTACGCGATGAACTACGACCGCGCGAGCGCCCTGATTCAGCCGCACTACGTGCTCGAGGAGCTCAATCGCCGCACGCGCGGCGAGGCCATCGTCACCACCGGGGTCGGCCAGCATCAGATGTGGGCCGCGCAGTACTGCGATTTCCGCGCGCCGCGGCTGTGGCTCACCTCCGGCAGCATGGGCACGATGGGCTTCGGCCTGCCCGCGGCGATCGGCGCGCAGGTCGCCAATCCGAATCGGCTGGTGGTCGATGTGGATGGGGATGCGAGCATCCGCATGAACATCGGCGAGCTCGAGACTGTCACGACGTACGATCTGCCGGTGAAGGTGGTCGTGATGAACAACTTCGGCGACGGCATGGTCAAGCAATGGCAGAAGCTGTTCCACAAGGGCCGCCTCTCCGCAAGCGACAAGTCGCTGCACAAGAAGGACTTCGTCAAGGCCGCGCAGGCCGACGGCTTCAAGCACGCCGTGCGCTTGAGCCGCAAGGAGGACGTGCCGCGGGTGATCGAGGAGCTGATCGGATTCCCGGGCCCGGCGTTCGTCGAGGTGCTCATCGACCCCGACGCGGGCGTCTATCCCATGGTAAGTCCGGGCCAGTCGTACGATCAGATGATCACGGGCGAGTACATCGCCTCGCGACGGCCCGTCGCCATCAAGACCCCCGGACCTTCGGAGATGTTCTGAGGACGAAAGTACGTGAAATACCTCCACACCATGGTCCGCGTGACCGACATCGATGCCTCGTTGCGCTTCTATCGCGATGCCCTCGGCCTTGTGGAGCTGTCGCGCAAGGACTATCCGCAGGGGCGCTTCACGCTCGTGTTTCTGTCCGCCCCCGGGGATGAGTCCGCGCAGGTGGAGCTCACCTACAACTGGGATCCGGAGGCGTATGCCGGCGGCCGCAACTTCGGCCACCTGGCCTACGAGGTCGACGATATCTACGCCACCTGCCGGCGCCTTGCCGAGCACGGCGTGACCATCAACCGGCCCCCGCGCGATGGCCGCATGGCCTTCGTGCGCTCCCCCGACAACATCTCGGTCGAGCTGCTGCAGAAGGGCGGGGCGCTGGCGCCCGCCGAGCCGTGGAAGTCGATGCCGAACACGGGCCAGTGGTAGCACCGCTCGCGGAGGGTTGCCGCGCGTGGCGAGCGTATTGATCACCGGAGCGAGCCGGGGCATCGGGCTCGAGTTCGTACGCCAGTACGGCGCGGCTGGCTGGGAGGTCATCGCCGGCGCGCGCGCCCCCGAGGGCGCCGCGGAGCTGCGCGCTCTGGCGGCCGGGTCCGCCGGGCGGATCACGGTGCACCCGCTCGATGTTGCCGAGTTCGGCGCGATCGATGCGCTCGCGCGGCAGCTCGATGCGCGTGCGGTCGATGTGCTGATCAGCTGTGCCGGCTTGCTCGACAGGCGAGGGGGCTTCGGCGCGAGCGATTTCGCCGAGTGGGAGCGCATGTTCCGCGTGAACGCGCTTGCGCCGATGAAGATGGCGGAGGCGTTCGTCGCGCACGTCGCCCGCAGCACGCACAAGAAGATCGTCTCGATCAGCTCCGTCATGGCCTCGATGGGCCGCAACGCGATCGGCGGCTACTACGCCTATCGTGCGAGCAAGGCGGCCCTGAATGCGATCGTGGTGTCGATGGCGCTCGATCTCGGACGGCGCCACGGCATCAGCGCGGCCGCACTGCACCCGGGCTGGGTGCGGACGGACATGGGCGGCGCCCGCGCCGACATCGATGCCGCGACCAGCGTCGCGGGCATGCGCAAGGTGATCGAGGGCCTGGGAAGGGCCGAGTCCGGGCGCTTCTGGGCCTACGACGGCAGCGAGCTGCCTTGGTAGTGGGGACGGCCCCGCCGGGGAGGCCGGCCGGTACAAGCTGCAGCGTAGACTAGAGCGTTGAGAGCTGCCACAGGCCCGGGCTGCGCTCGCAGGCGGTGCCATGGCGCTTGGACTTGCCGAGCGCCGAGCGCGCCTTGAGCTTGAAGTTGCGGCACAGGCCGGCGATGTCGCTGTGCCCCTCGTCCGGCACGATCTCGTAATGCACGCCCGTCACGGGGTTGTCCCAGGCGACCCGGCGGCCGGCGCGGCCGATCTCCAGCGCATGGCCGAGGCAGGCGCGATCCCCGTCATCGATCGCCTCACCGACCTTGCGGCCGACGAGAGCGCCGACCTTGGCGCCGATCAGCGTCGCGGAGGCTCGGTTGTCGCGCGGCACGTTGCTGTGAGTGAGCAGCACCCCGGTACCGGTGCCGAGCACCGCCCCGCCGATCGCGGCGCGGTCGCACCGTCCCGATGACACATCGAAGTCCTGCGGCCAGTGCGCCCCCGAGTACCCGACGTAGTCGACGTGCTTGATCGGGGGCTGCGTTGCCGGGCCGTGACTCGCGCAGGCCGTCGCCAGCAGTACCAAGAGCGGCGCGCAGTGGCGCATCGTGTCACTCCTTCGAGACAGTTTCCGCGGTGCTCGCAAGGCTTGCATTCTGACTTAAGTCCCCGGGAGCTGGCTGCTGCAGCTTGCCAAAGCCCGACCGGCTTCACGTCCCTATTTACAGAATGTCCCGGCAGTGGAGAATGGCGCCTGACCCACACCCGCGAAGAAGCAAAGTAATCACCAACGGGGAGACACACGATGACCAGTGCCGACGTTCACGGGAAATTTCTCTGGCACGAGCTGGTGACGACCGACCCGAGCGCAGCGAGCGCGTTCTACGGCAGCGTCCTCGGCTGGAAAGCGCAGCCTTGGGACAAGGACCCCTCGTACACGCTGTGGATGGCGTCCAAAGGCCCGGCCGGGGGAGCCGTGCGACTTCCCGCGGGTGGGGGTGGACCAAGTTGGGTGGCCTATATCGGCGCGGCCGATATCCAGGCAACCGTCGCAGCGGCGCAGCGGCTCGGCGGCCGCGTGCACACCGGAGTGACGCCGATTGCCTCAACCGGCAGCCACTATGCGGTGCTCGTGGATCCGCAAGGCGGCGTGTTCGGCGTGTACACGCCGGCGGCCGCCGGCGATGGCGGAAGCATGGCGAGCGAGTTCATGTGGCACGAGCTTGCGACACCTGACTACGCAGCCGCCCAGCGCTTCTACTTCGAGCTGTTCGGCTGGAAAGAGCTCGCCACCCACGACATGGGAGGCGATGTCGGCAAGTACTCGCTGTTCGGCGTCGGCAGCACGCAATACGGCGGCATGTTCAACCGGCCCGCACACCTGCCGGGCTCGTTCCCACATTGGCTTGCTTACGCCAACGTGGCGAGCGCGGCCAAGGCTGCCGAGGCCGCGAAGGCCGCGGGCGGACGTGTCCTGAACGGCCCGATGCAGGTTCCCGGGGGCGGCTGGATCGTACAGCTGCTCGATGCCCAGGGTGCCGCGCTGGCCGTGCATCAGGCCCCGGCAGCGGCCTCCGCAGCCGCGCCGGCAAAGCCGAAACCGGCTGCCGCCAAGCCTGCGGCGGCCAAGCCCGCCGCTGCCAAGCCCGCTGCGGCCGCCGCAAAGCCGGCCGCGCCGGCTGCGAAGAAGAAATCCTCGGGCAAGAAGCAGGCGGCCAGAAAGAAGAAGGCGGCCCCCAAGGCGAAGAAGGCGGTTTCCAAGGCGAAGAGGACCACCCGGAAAGCGGCCGCGAAGCGCCGCAAGCCTGCCCCGAAGAAAGCGGCGAAGAAGCGCCCGGCGGCACGCCGCAAGAAGTAGCCAGCGGCACGTCCCCGGGGCCCGATGGCGGGACCCCGGGGCACGCCCGGCCGCGGTCTATCGGCTTTGCTGATCCGCCTCCTGCTCCTGCTGCTGCGCCGAGCGCTGCGTATCGGCCTCGACCTGCTGCTTGATGGCCGTCTCGGTGCTCTTCGCCTGCGCAGCCTGGTCAGCCTCGGTCTTGCCGGCCGCAGCGCCCGAGGCGGCCGTCCCGGCGAGACCGCAGCCGGCGAGCGTGAGCAGCGTGCACAGCGCACCGGCTTGCAACCATGCTGAAGCGGAGCGAGCGGCGGTCACGTGTGTGTACAGCTTCACGGGAGGATTCCTTATGATTGCGTGCAGGCGCGAGGATTATGCTTGACCCGTAGAAGGAGCTCATGGCGAAAGGGTCTGTGAAGAGCCGGGTCGTGGACGCGGAGCCGCGTGTGCGGCGCGGCTACTTCGAGAGTCGCTACGGCCAGCTGCACGTCCACAACGCCATCCCGCCGGGCGGCGGCTTCGATGAGGCGACTCCGCTCATCTGCCTGCACGGCAGCCCGGCTTCGGGCCGGGAGTTTCACCGCCTGCTCGCAACGGTCGGCCGTGATCGGTCGGTGTACGCACCGGACCTGCCGGGCTTCGGCGCCTCGGATCCGCCCCCCACGCGCCCGCAGATTGCCGACTACGCCGCGGCGATTGGCGACTTCTGCGACTCGATGCGCTTCCGCCAGATCGATGTGTTCGGCCGCCAGAGCGGTGCGTTCGTGGCCCTCGAGCTCGCGCTCGCCAAGCCCGCGACGATCCGGAAGATCGTGCTCATGAGTGTGCCGCTGCCGACGGATGCGGAGCGCGAGGCCTTTCGCCGCACGCCGTGGCCGCTGCCGCCTGTCGCTGACGGCGGCCACCTCATCGTTGAATGGAAGCGCACGCTCGAATCGGCTCGCCCGGGCACACCGCTCGAGGCCCTCTCGTGCCGCTTCGCCGAGAAGCTGAGCAATGGCCCCAACGCCTGGTGGGGCATGCACGCCGCACTGCAGTATCCGGCTCGCGAGCGGCTCGGCCTGGTGAGCCATCCGACGCTGATCCTGCGAATCAAGGATGCGGAATGGGATGCGACGCAGCGCGCCCGCGACCTCATTCCACGGGCGCGCATGATCGATTTGCCCGAGCTCGGCGAGGATGCGCTCGAGACGGACGGTGAGCCCATTGCCGCCGCGCTGCGTGAGTTCCTGCACGGCTGAGCTTCAGCTCGACGCAACTTAATCCTGGCAGTTCGTCCCTGTTCGGCGCGCGTTTGCGGCCGGATGCTAAAATTGCCGCTCCAAAGAAGAAGGAGCGCGCCCTGATGAGCGTGCAGCGCCGAACCGCATCCCACGGACCCTCAATTCCGCCGACCATCGCTCACGGCGCGTCGGATCTGGAGAGCACGGCCGAGCTGCCGACGCTGGAGATTGCCGCGTACGACCCGCGCACGGGCGAGGATCATCTCGCGAGCACGGACACCTGGACGGTGCCGCAGCCGACTGCCGTGCCAGCCCCCGAGTTCGATGGGATCGCGGCACAGCAGCTGCGGGTCCGTCTCGAGGAGGATCTCAAGTCACTGTCGTCGAATCTGCGCGACGTCGAGGAACGGCTGGCCTCCAAGGGCCAGCGCCTGACACTGCTCGAGAGCGAGCTCGCGAGCATGCGCGGAGCGCACGCCGAGGCGGAGCGGCGCGCGCAGGGTCTCACGCAGGACCTGAGCAGCGCGAACGGCATGCTCGCGGCCGCGCGCGCCGAGATCACCGCGCTCACCGAGCGCATCGCGGTCCAGGACAACGCGGCGCGCGCGGCGCAGTCTCGCGACAGCGATCACCTGAGCGCACTCGATGCCCGCGAGCGTGCGCTAGCGCAGGCGCAGGAGCGGATTCGCGAGCTCGAGAGCAGCCTCGCTGCGCACCTCGAGTCATTGCAGTCGCACGAGGGGCGACGTGGCGTCCTCGAGGGGCTGCTGCGCGGTCTCGATGGCAACGTCGGCGCCACCGAGCGCCGTTGCGAGGATCTGCAGCACCAGCTGCAGGCGCGTGCTCAGGAGGTGCGGGATCTCACGAGCGAGCTCGCCGAGCGTGCCGCGCGCGGGCGCAGCGCCGAGGCCGAAGTCGGTGTGCTGGGCAGTGCGCTTGCCAAGCGCGATGCGGACCTTGCGGCAATGACCGAGGCGTGGGGTGAGCTCAAGGCGAGGGTTCGCACCCTCACCGAGCACGGCGCCGCGCAGGCCGAGCGCCTGAAGAGCCTCGAGGCGGATCTCCTTGTCCGCACGCAGGCGCATGCCGAGGCGCTGCGCGCGAGCGGCAACCTGCGCGCCGAGCTCGAGGCCGCAGCCACGAGCCTCGGTCAGCGAGTGACCGGTCTGGAGGCGGAGCTCGCGGAAGTCCGGGCGCTCGCACAGGAGCGGGGTCGGGCGCTCGAGGAGGCCCTCGCGGCCCAAGCCGAGCATGCCGAGCGGCAGGCCGCGGCCGATGCCCGCACGAGCCAGCTCGAGGCGCAGCTCACCGAGCAGGAGCTCGCCGTGCGCACCCTGCACGAGGAACTGCGCGAGCGCGCCGGGCGCGCCGAGGCTCGCGAGTCGGAGCTGCGCGCTGCCGCGGAAACCATTCAGCGTCTCGAGGCGGAGGCGCGCGCCAAGGCCACGCAGGTCATCGAGCTCACCAAGCTTGCCGATGAGCGGCGCGCGACGGTGGAGGCGGCGTGCCAGGAGCTGGCCGACCGCGATGCGCTCATCCGGCGCCTGGAGAGCGAGGCGTCCAACAGCGCGGCGCTGCTCGACAACATCCAGCATCGCATCGGCTTCCTCGAGCCTCCAACCCTCGGCGTGGAGCCCGCGCCCGAGGGCGCCACGCGGCTGCTCATCCGCGCCGAGGGCGAGGGAGAGGTCGTGCATGTGCTCGGCCGCAAGACTGCCGTCGGCCGCACGCCCGATAACGATCTGCAGATCGACACCAAGTACATCAGCCGCCACCACGCGGTGATCCTGGCCGGTCCCGTGCACACCATCATCGAGGATCTCAACAGCACCAACGGCGTCGTGGTCAACGGCCGCAAGATCACCCGGCAGACCTTGAAGGACGGCGATGCCGTCACGATCGGCAAGACCCTGTTCCGGTTTGCGATCCGCCAGCCCCCCGAGCGGCGCTGACCGGCGGCGCGGTCGCAGCGCGTGCACTATCTGATGTTCTATGAGTTCGTGCCCGACTATCTCGAGCGTCGGGCCGCGTTCCGCGCCGAGCACCTGGCACTCGCGTGGGCCGCGCACGAGCGCGGCGAGCTCGTGCTCGGCGGGGCGCTCGCCGATCCGCCCGATCGTGCCGTGCTGCTGTTCGCGGCCGACTCGCCGGCAGTCGCCGAGCGCTTTGCCGCCGCCGACCCTTACGTGCGCAACGGCCTCGTCACCGGCTGGTACGTCCGCAAGTGGACCACGGTCGTCGGCGAGACTGCCGCGACGCCGGTGCGCTGATTCAGTTCAACGTGGCCTGCAGCTTGCCGAGCTCGATCTCGTTGATCGAGATCGCAAGCTTTGAATTGAGCTGCGCGAGGTACACACGCTCGAGATCCTGAGCGCGGCGCGCACGCAGGTCCGCGACCAGCCGCGTGCGCACCTCGGCGAGCGGCGGCAGTGCGACCGGCCGCGACTCGAGCAACTTCACGAAGTGAAAGCCTTCGGCGGTCTTCAGCGGTCCGACGACCTGTCCGGGGGCGAGCGCCTGCACGCTCTTCAGGATGTCGGGCAGCATCCGATCGGCGCCCACGAAGCCCAAGTCGCCGCCCTTCGCCGCGCTGTCGGCGTGCTCGGACTGCTCGCGCGCGAGCTGCGCGAAGTCTGCCGCCGGCACTCGCGCGGCGACTTCAGTCACCTTGCGCAGCGCCGCCGTAAGGCGCGCGGGATCCGCGCCGCTCGGGGCGCTGATGAAGACTTGCGCGATGTGATACTCGAGAGGCCGCGCGGCGCGCGCCGCATCGTAGGCGGTCTTCACGTCCGCATCGCTTGGGTAGTCGGCCGGGACGCTCGCCTGGCTTGCGAGCCACAGGCGCACCACGAGCTCCTGCTGCAGGCGCTCGAGCTGGCGGGCGGTGGTCGGATCGCGGTCGAAGTTCTTGGCGCGGGCCTCGGCGAGCAGCGCGCGCTGGGCGATCTCCGCGCGCAGCAGCTGCTCGAGCGCAGGCAGGTTCGAGTGCAGCGCCTTGCGCGAATCCTCGGGAAGGGCGGCGATGAGCGAGCGCACCTCCGGGGCGGTGAGCTCGATGCTGCCTCCCTTGGCGATGATCTGGCCCCCACCGGTGGGCGAATCCGCAGCCTGGGAGAGGCGCAAGCCGCTTGCGGCCGTGGCGACCAACGACCAGGCGAGGAGTGCGAAGAGTGAGCGATTCATTGACATATTTTCTGTGCTTACTTGTTGATTTGAATAACGAAAATCCCCTGCTGCCGGCCAGCCTCCACCGACCCGGAAACTCGATTGCAGAATAGCCTCGACAGCCGCATAGTTTCAAACAAGAGCACCGTCGCTGCATTGCAACAGGTTCACCGAACTGTCGTAACGGCAGTCTAGTGTGCGACAAGAAAGTTCTCGGGACGCTCGTGCAACTCTTTCTGGCATTCGTCGTAGCGCTCTCCAGCACGACCGCGCTCATACCGCTTCTCATGCGGTGGGGGCCGGCGCTCGGATTCACCGATCCGCCCGGGCCTCGCAAGCTGCACGCGACGCCGGTGCCGCGGATCGGCGGGCTTGCAATGGCGGTCGGGATTCTCCTGCCGGCCCTCCTGACCGTGCCGCTGACGGCGCCCGTGCGCGGCACGCTGCTCGGGCTCATCGTGCTGCTTGCGTTCGGTTTGTGGGACGATCGTACGACGCTTGGCTACCGCGCCAAGTTCCTCGGCCAGATCATCGCCGTGGTCCTGTGCATGATCGTCGGCGGCATCCGCGTCGGCGACGTGAGCATCGGCGGCGTCACGCCGCTGCATGGCACGGCATCTGCGGTGGTGACGTTCGTCTTCTTGCTCGGCATCACCAACGCCGTCAACCTCACCGACGGGCTCGACGGTCTCGCCGGTGGAATGGCGCTGCTGTGCCTATGCGCCATCGCGCTGTTCGCCTACACCGCCGGCAACCTCAGCATCACGACGCTGTGCCTCATCGAGGCGGGCGCGGTGCTCGGCTTCCTGCGCTTCAATACGCATCCCGCCCGCATCTTCATGGGCGACAGCGGCAGTCAGGTGCTCGGCTTCACCGTCGGCGCGCTCGCGCTGCTCGCGACCCAGAGCGATGACTCGAATCTGAGCGCCGCGCTGCCGCTGCTGCTGCTCGGGCTGCCGATTCTCGATACCGCGACCGTCATGGTCACCCGCACGCGCGCGGGCCGCTCGCCCTTCCTCGCCGACAACACCCACCTGCATCACCGCCTGCTCGCACTGGGATTCGCGCATCGCGAGGCAGTGGCGACGCTGTATCTGCTGCAGGTCGGCCTGGTGCTGGCGGCGTACTTTCTGCGCTTCGAGTCCGACCTCGAGGTGGTGCTCACATTCTGCGGCTTCGCGGCGTTGGTGCTGGGACTGCTCAGCTGGGCGGCGCACTCGAGCTGGCGCGTGCGCGAGGCCGGCCAGGTGGGCACGATCCACGCCGGCGTGCGCGCACTCGTCGCCTCGCCGCGGCTGCCGCAGTGGGCGCTCATCGTGATGATCTCCTGTCTCGTCGTGTATGCCGTCACGGTCATCGCCTCGAGCCGTCGCGTGGGGATCGACGTGGGGGTGCTCTCGCTCATCATGCTGATCGTGCTGCTGCTCGGCATCTGGCGGACCAACCGCATGCTCGAGTGGTTCGAGCGCACCGCCGCCTACGTGAGCGTGGTGCTCCTCGTGTACCTCGACCAGACCTCGACCGGCAAGGCGCCGTTGCTGACGGAAGCCTCATGGTCGCTCATCTGGATCACGGCGGGTGCCGCCTTCGTGCGCTTCTGGCTGTCCCCCACGCGGCGCTTCGAGGTGACGGCGCTCGATCTGATCGTCATCTTTCTCGCGGTCGTCATGCCGAACCTGCCCGGCTCGATCGCGCTGCCCGCCGATCTGCCGGGCGGCATCATCAAGGCCGTCATACTTCTGTATGTGGTCGAGATGCTCTTGACCGTCGATCTGAAGCGGGCGATGCCGCGCGTGCTGCTCGGTCTGACACTCGCGGTCATCGCCGGCCGCGCCTTCCTCGGCTTCCCCGCCTAGAAAATAGCAGCGCTTCCCGCTCGCGCGTGTGGTGCGTCTGTCATGCGCACGTCATGCACGCTCGGGACAATCCCCCTCGGGGAACTAACAACATGCCCTGAGCCCGCGCGGCTCACAAGGGATTTTGAATGCGCTACACCGCTCGAGCGCGATGGATCGCCCTCGCGGCCTCGCTTCTGTGTGCATCTGCCCACGCGCAGGCGCCACTGCTGAGTCAGGTACACACCGTTGCCGCGGCTGATCGCGCGGTGCCCGTCGAGCACAGCGTCGCGATTACGACCGCGGGAACCTACCAGGTCACGCTGACCGATCTTGGCGCCGCACAGAGCGTTCCGGGACCTGCGCCGCTCACCGCAGTGAAGCTCGCCGTCACGAGCGGCAGCACGGTCGTCGCGATGCTGGCGGCGGCTGGATCGACGACGTTTGCCGCGACGGCCGGAACCTACGCCATCCATGTCATCGGCCAGCCCGGGGCAACGCCGGGCTCGGGGCCGATCGGCGTGCAGGTGACCAACATCGGCACGAGCAGTGTCGTCGCCTCGTTCTCGGACACCCTTGCACTTGCGGCGAGCCCGCTGCCGAGCAGCGAGGCCGCCGTCGACGACACGCTCACCGTCACGGCAACCGACACCTACACAGTGTCGCTCGGTGATCTGCAGCTGCCCTCGAGCCTCGGCACATTGATTCTCGCGATCGCCCAGCCGGGCGGCTCGATCCTCGCGACCCTGCCCGGGCCGGGCTCGACGCAGGTCCAGCTCGCACCCGGCACCTACAGCCTGTTCGCCATCGCGCAGGCCGGCAGCAACGCCGCGGGCGGCCTGTTCGGCGTCACGGTCACCGGCACATCGGCGGGCACCATCTACGCCAAGACGGTACCCCTCGGCGGCGTACAGCTGCTCGGCAGTCCCACGTTGGCCGCGGGAAACTACACACTGACGGCCACGGATCTCGTCCTGCCCGGTGCTCTGGCACAGCTGGGTGCGGTGATCGCACTCGGCGGCCAATCGATCGCGGCCGTCGGCGCCGCAGGCCAGCAAGGATTCGTGGTGGCGGCAACCGCTAGCTACCCGGTCTTTGCGCTCGCGACGCCTGGTGCCGGCGGCACGGGCAGCTATGCTCTCGCGGTTCAATCAACGGCCGCAGGCGCGCCGGCCGCCTTGAGCGTCGCACGTGCGGTGAGCACTGCGGGAGGTGCGGTCAGCGCCTACAGCTTCGATACCACCGTCACGGCGCCCGGCACGTACGCGCTCGATCTCACGGACTTTGCCTTTCCGGCGCAGCTCACCTCGCTGCAGGCTGCGGCCGTGCAGAACGGTGCTGTCCTAGGCGCTGCGCTCACCGCTGCGGGCACAAAGGATGTGACGCCCGCGGTAGGGCCCGTGTCGCTCATCGTGTTCGCTCAGGCAGCGACGGGTGGCGGCCTGTTCGGCATCGATCTCACGAGCACGGCGGCCAATGCGATGCCACTGCTCACGACGACCCAGGGCGTGGGTCAGCTGTTCTCACAGCAGCAAGTCAGCATCACGACGGCGGGCAGCTACTCCGTGACCGTGACCGATCTGCAATGGCCTGCGGGGCTCAGCAACCTGGCCGTCATCGTGACTCAGGGCACCAATCAGGTCGGCTCGATCTTCGGCGGCGGAACCTTCGCGTTCATGGCGACGCCGGGGAATTACTTCATCAATTTCATTGCCCAGCCGGGAGGCACCGACCACGCCGGTACGTACGCGATGAGCGTCGCGCCCTCGCCGGCCCCGCCCACAGTGAACCTGACGAGCGATGCCCCGTCGGTTGCATCCGGCGGAACCGTGCACCTGGTCTGGAGCAGCCAGAACGCCACATCGTGCACAGCCTCGGGAGGCTGGACGGGGAGCCAGGCGCTGAGCGGGACTGCGACCACGAGTGCAATCACGGCGGTCACCACATTCACGTTGGCATGCTCGGGACCCGGAGGCAGCACGTCGCAGTCAGTGACCGTGACGATCGCGGCTCCCACCAAGGGAGGCGGCGGCGGTGGCGGCCTGGACGTGGTCTCGTTGGCGCTGCTCCTGTTCGCGCTTGCGTGGATGCGCCGTGCCGCCCGTTCCTCGGACCCGTCTCAGCGCGCAATGCGGTGTCATACAAACCGCTGACACTCGCTGACGTGCCGGCGCCCACTCGGGCGCACGGTGCGCCGGCGTACTGTTAAGTAAGGGATTTCCCGACCCGGCGGCCGATGGAGCAACTGTCAACGATCATTAACGCAAGCGTCATGTGCGGCTCCTAGTCTGCTTGACGCAAAGAGCTTCGGACTGCGCCGCGCATGAGGCGCGCGCGTCACGCGGGCTCATAAAGAGCTCTTGCAGACGAATGGATCAATCAGGGGATATTTGAAATGAACACTCTGTGCAAGTCGGCCATCGCGGCGGCGCTGCTGGGTGCAGCCTCAGTGCCTACCCTCGCGGTCACCATACCAACCTCTGGCCCCGCTCCCGTGCCATCGGCAACGGTTGACGGCGGCATGATGCTCGAAATCTGGGATACCAACTCCACCGTCTCCGAGACCGTATGGCTCGGCGGGGACCTTTCCACCTTCGGCTCGCCCGCGGAGAGTTCCGCCGGACGCACGCTCGACTACGGCGTCATCGGCGGGACCTCGGGTGCCGGTGCGTTCAGCTCGTTGTTCAGCTCCTCGGACATCACCGCAGGTGACGTCCTGTTCACCGTCTCCTCCGCCTTCGGCAATGGCGCCTCGCCCATCATCGACACGACGCTCTCCAAGACTGGCACGGTGCGCAACAGTGCGCTGACCGGGGTCTACAACCAGCAGACCACCGGCATCGCCGCAGTCTTCAACGCTGCGACTGGCTGCAACAACGTCAACCCGTGCGTGGCGCTCAACGGCGCCACGGACCCCAACTACGACTTCGGTCATTTCAATCAGACACTCGGCGGTGGCCTGCCGATCAGCGTGAGTGCCGCGGGGACCGCGGGCGGTGCGGCCGTCAACTTCTATCAGCTGGCGACGGCACCGGGTGGTTCCACCACTCTGGTCAACACCACTGCATTCAGCAATGGCAACCCCGGACAGTGGACGCTGTCGAGCAGCGGCGACCTCACGTACTCGGTCGCGCCCGTGGCCGCGGTGCCGCTGCCGGCCGCCGTATGGCTGCTGGGCTCCGGCCTGCTCGGCCTCTTCGGCATCGGGCGCCGCAAGCT
>Ga0335081_10004824_pt1 | contig 21311 bp, 16 predicted proteins | sample Lox_Sample_35_FD_206713 | JGI IMG/M metagenome (GOLD analysis project Ga0335081, IMG submission 206713) | Soil microbial communities from Loxahatchee National Wildlife Refuge, Florida, United States - Lox_Sample_3.5 | ecosystem: Environmental > Terrestrial > Soil > Wetlands | place: USA... | reverse complement strand
ATGTTTTTGCAATCGACTCAACTCACCTCAAGATCATCGAGACGGATGGACTGGCGATCTTGGTGGGCGATGTACTGTATTCTCCAACACCCTCCTTTCCTTCTGGCAACCTGGTCTTCACCATGGCCGGACTGGATTCCACCAGTAATTTCTTCGCTTCGGGTGGTGTTGTGACTTCTGATGGCGCCGCCGCGCTGACGAACGGCGCCCAGGATGTGAATGACAATGGCGTGGTCGATGGAGGGGGTACGACACCCACAGCGTTCACCGGCACATTCATCGAGCAGCCCACCGGCAGCGGGAGATGGATCGTCGCGTTGAACGGCTTCTTCGGAGGCTCCAACTTCGTCGCTTATCCTTCAACTGGCGGCTTGTTGATGCTCGAAGAAGACACCTCCAACGCATTAGTGACTGGGGGCGTTGCTCTTCAGCAGCAATCCGGCGTCACCGATCTCGCTTCGCAAGGATATGGCCTGAATCTTACCGGCGAGGACCTTGTAAACGCGACTGAAACTGATCAGATCGCTGAGTTCAAGGCGAGTGCTGGCAAGTTGAGCGGAACATTTGACATCAACGACGGAGGGAGCCTCGCGACTCAGAGTCTCACCGGTAACTACAGCGCTACGAATGGAATTGGATCAGCCACGCTGAACGCCGGGTTCGCCGGAATGTTCTACTATGTCGTCGACGATTCCACCGCGATGTTCATCTCGACCGATTCGACCCTTCCGGGGCTAGGCTCGATGCAGGTGCAAACCACTCCTTCCAGCGCTGCTTCCAAATCGGCTCACGCGCCACACGTTTTGCCCATGTTTCGCGTGATGCCTCGCGGAAAATTGACGTTGAATCAGCACAGCACTTCAAAGCTGGGAAAGAAGTAACAAATCGGAAACTAAGGCGCGCGGCTTGCAGGAACAGTGAGCCGCGCTTGTCTTTTTGGGATGATCAACCATTGACTTCTGGCGCTCTCACCTTCGACACAACTGCCACGTTGTTCTTCACCCACCCGACCACGCGGTACAGTAACAAAAGACCCAAGACCGCCGCATACTCCAACGGCTTCTTCAAATCCGCCTTCACCAGCCAGATATAGTGAATGACCCCTGCCGCTGCACTGAAATAGATCAGCCGATGCAGATTCTGCCAGTGCTTCCCCAATTTTCGGATCGACCATTTTGTCGATGTGAGCGCCAGCGGAATCATCAACGCAAACGCCGTCATCCCAGCGGTGATGAATTTTCGTTTCGCGATGTCATGCAGCATTTCATGCACATCGAAGAACTTGTCGAGCCACACATACGTCATCAAATGCAGGCAGCCATAAAAGAACGCAAACAGCCCAAGCATCCGCCGATAGCTGATTAGCCAGTACTGCCGCGAGAGCTTGCGGAGTGGGGTGATCGACAATGTCACGAGCAGGAAGATAAGAGTCCAATCACCCGTGGAGTGCGTGATGAACTCGATCGGGTTCGCACCGAGCTCCGAGTGAAACCCAAGCCACACTAGCCGACCCGCAGGAATCAGGCTAGCGACGAAGACGGCGGGTTTGAAATAGCGACTCATGAATGTTGCTGATCCTTGAAACAAGCCGTTGTCATTCCGGAGCGGAGCGAGGAATCTGCTTTCCGCTGGCGGCGCAACAGCAGATTCCTCGCGCCCGAAAAAAGGTCGCTTCGGAATGACAAGAGCTGAAACGCACGACAACTCGCGAGAGATTGAATTTCCTAAAACTCTTTCCTCAGATCCATCCCGCTATACATGCTGGCCACCTGATCGGCGTATCCGTTAAACATCAGTGTCGGACGCTTTAAAAATTCGCCAAGCCGCCGCTCCTTGGCCTGACTCCATCGCGGGTGATCCACATTCGGATTCACATTCGCGTAAAAACCGTATTCCTGCGGGGCCGACTCATTCCAGCTGTTGATCGGCTGCTTCTCGGTAAACCGAATCCGCACGATCGCCTTCGCGCTCTTGAATCCATACTTCCATGGCACGACAATCCGAATCGGCGCTCCGTCCTGGTTCGGAAGTTCTTCTCCATACATGCCGAAGCAGAGCAGCGTCAGCGGGTTCATCGCCTCGTCCATACGCAAGCCTTCCACGTAAGGCCAATCCAGCACCTTTCGTTGCTGACCGGGCATCTGCCTCATGTCCATGAGCGTTGTGAATTCCACGAATTTCGCCTTGCTCGTCGGATTCACTTTCTTGATCAGCTCGCTCAGCGAGAAGCCCACCCATGGAACGACAATCGACCACCCTTCCACGCATCGGTGCCGGTAAATCCGCTCTTCCGGCGCGGCCATTTTGATGATCGCATCAACATCCAGTTCCTGCTTCTTCTCAACCTGACCGTCGATCTTCACCTTCCACGGCCGCGTTTTGAAATTCTTGGCCAGCTCGGCAGGCTCGTCTTTTTCCGTCGAGAACTCGTAATAATTGTTGTAGTGGGTGACGTCTTTGTAAGGGGTGATCGTCTCCGTCGTGCTGAACGAACTTTTCTTGATGCCGTCGATCTTGTTTCCCGCAAGAACAGTTAGTCCGGGCGCAATAATTTCGCGCGCGCCGACGCCAACCGCTGCCGCTGCACCCGCGATACCCATGCTCGCCAGAAATTTCCGGCGGTTCAAATACAAGCTCTTCGGCGTCACTTCCGAGAAACGAATACCTTCAGCCTTCTTGATCAGCATAGGAATCCCCGGTACTATGCGCGCACCAGCAGCGGATTGGCGCGGCAATCCTTCTTCCTTCTATTTTCTTCCCAATGTGAGTCGGAGCGATGTAAAAAGTTTCAAAAATCGCCACTTAGTGCTTTCCCACTAATCGCTTGGCTGGAATCAGGATTAAATGAAGAGACTTACGTCAGGACTTCTCGGACCTTGCGCGTCAGGTTCTGTAGTGTGAAGGGCTTTTGCAGGAACGCCGTCCCGCTTTCAATGGAACCATCGCTGATGATGGCATCCTCAGTGTAGCCGGAAAGATATAGGACTTTCGTCCCGGGACGCGACGTGGCCAGTTGTTTCGCCATTTCGCGCCCGCCCATGCCCGGCATAACCACGTCGGTGATGACCAGATCGATTTTTCCGGTGTGGCGGGTCGCGGCCGCGAGACCCTCCTCGCCGTTTTCTCCTTCGATCACGTTGTAACCCTTGGCGACCAGAGTGTCCCGGACCAATTGCCGAACCGATTCCTCGTCCTCCACCAGCAGGATGGTTTCGTGCCCTCCACAGGCCGTATCAGGGACCGCCACCGGATGCGGCTCCGTCTTCCCTTCCGTGAGTGGCAGATAAATGTGGAATATCGTGCCGCGACCGATCTCGCTCTGCACCATCACATATCCGCCGGTCTGCTTCACGATCCCATATACCGTGGAAAGGCCCAGTCCGGTTCCCTTTCCTTTCTCTTTCGTCGTAAAGAACGGCTCGAAAATACGCGACTGCGTCTCGCGATCCATGCCCATTCCCGTATCGCTCACCGATAGCAGCACATAGTTCCCCGGACGAATGAATTGCGGACCTCCGCGGTGATGCTGGTCCACAACTACCGTCTGTGTCTGGATCACTAGTTTTCCGCCATTCGGCATCGCGTCCTTGGCGTTCACCACCAGATTCATCAGAACCTGCTCCAGCTGTCCGGCATCCGCCCGCGTTTGCACCGCCTGCGGAGCCAGTGCCGTCACCAACTCTACGTTCTCGCCAATCAGTGGGCGAAGCAGTCGCTCCATGTCCTGCACAATTGCGTTTACATCCACCACTTTCAATTCGAGGAGTTGCTTGCGGCTGAAGGCTAACAACTGCCGCGTCAGAGTAGTTGCCCGATCGGCGGCAAGCTGGATGGCGCGTCCCTTTTCGTGAAGTGGATGCCCGCTGTCGAGCTCCGTCAAAATCACTTCTGCGTAGCCGCTGATGACCATCAGAAGGTTGTTGAAGTCGTGAGCCACGCCTCCGGCAAGGCGGCCAACCGCTTCCATCTTCTGTGCCTGGCGGAACTGATCTTCCAGCGCACGGCGGTCGGTTATGTCCTCGGCGATTGCTTCCAGAACGTCCGCTGGTTCATCCGCGCTGCTGACGGCCCGGCCGCTGATCCGTACGGTTATCGCCCGTCCGTCTTTGCGCTTCCACTTGACTTCAAATCCGTCGAGGCGCCCAGTCTTACGGAATTCATCGATCAAGCGCGCATGCTCGGACGGCTGCGCGAAGACGTCTTTTTCTGGATCAAGTAGCAAAACTTCTTCCGGACAGGAGTAGCCCAGCATCGCGATCAGAGCTGAGTTCATATCCAAAAATCGACCCTCGAGGCTCGAGCGGTAAATTCCGTACACCGAACTCTGCACCAGCGATCTGTACCGCGCTTCGGAGCGCCGCAGCGCCTGCTCGTTTCTCTTGATCTCCACCGCACTGGCCAATTGCCGCGCCACAAAGGTGAGAATCTCTTTGTCGCGTTCCCCGAAGCGGATGTTCTGCGAGTACGTCTGCACTACCAGCGCGCCAAACGTATGACTGTTGACCTTAAGCGGCACGCCCATCCAATCGAGTGACCGCGAACCGTTTCGTGCCACTTCTCCACGGTCCTCCATCTCCTGCAACACCTCAGGAGTGGCGAGTAATGGTTCTCCCGTTCGGATCAGATAGTCCGTCAGACCTTTGCCCATCTTTTTCGTCGGCGGCGCCGTGTCCTGCTCATCGACGAAATACGGAAAACTCAGCATCTCGGTCGCCGGATCATAGAGCGCGATATAAAAGTTACGGGCATGCATCAACTCGTCGACAATGCCGTGAACAGCCGCGAAGAACTGCTGTAGGTCATGCGCGCTGCTGCTCTTCTCGGCGACTCTGTACAACGCCGAACTCAGCGCTTCAACCCGCTTGCGGTCGGAAATGTCGTGGTAGCCCGCGTAAAATCCGCTCGGCTTTCCGTCCAGAATCAAAGGCGCGCAGGAAATGGACACATCCAGCAAACCGCCGTCCTTCTTCCTTCGCTTGGTCTCAAGCGTTATGCGCTCGCCTTTCTTGAGTGACTCCGTGACCCAGTGCGATTCAGCCAGCCGCTCTGCCGGAACCACAAGATTCTCCAGGGGCTGTCCTAGGATTTCCGAAGCGGCATACCCAAACATCCGGCTGAATCTTTCGTTCGCCCACAGTACGCGGTGCTCGTTGTCCGCAATGCTGAGCCCATCCGGATAGGCAAGGAACATCTGTTCCAGAAAATCCAAACGCACTGTTGATTTGTTTTTTTCCTGCAGGTGTTCTGACGGGACGGGACAAGAGCTAACCGAGCACTTGCCGTTGGCTGGCGGCGGTGAGATCGGCGGCTTCTGAGTGGATGGGGCTTCGCTCTCTGGCGCCTTTTTCATCCTTGCGGCGCCCGCGAACTCTCCTCCACCCGTTCGGGTGACACGTTCCCCCATCCGCGAATTCCCCCTCCGAATCGCAGCTGCAGAAAATATGGTAGAGGTGGGATTCGCGCCGAAAAAGGTTACTGGGGTAATCCGAACATTCCGTTTGTTGCACAAAGTGCAAGTTGTCACCTGCTCCTGCCGTCGCGTTACCTTCGTTAGCTTTTCGCGCTGACTTGTCTCATGAGCTGCATGGTCTTCATGGGACAATGGCGGAATCTCACGCACGTTGCAAAATTGAAAAACCTCAAGCGAGTGTAGCCCAGTGCGGGGGAAATACTTGTCGCGAGGAAAACATGAGCAGTCTCTGGACGAAAGTTGCCTCTGGATTTTGTAGTGCAGCTCTGCTGATCGCGCTTGCCCCATCTGCTTCGGCCGAAACACCAGGCGTTACCGATACGAGCATCCTGATTGGTTCTTGCTCAGCTCTCGACGGTCCAGCTCACTTCCTTGGGCGGCAGACCGTTCTCGGCGCCTCTGCCTATCTCCACATGATCAACGACGACGGTGGAGTCTTTGGGCGGAAGATTCAGCTTGAGGCCTTCGACGACGGCTACGATCCCGACAAGGCTCCCGCATGCTTCAAGCGCATGACCAAGGAAGGTGTCTTCGCGCTCGGATTTTTCGTGGGCACTCCGACGGCAAAGGTGTACGTTCCTCTCGCCCAGGAAGACAAGATCCCGGTCGTCGGTCTCTTCACCGGCGCGCAGTTGCTGTACGAACCGCTGAAGCATGAAGTCATCAACGTGCGCGCATCCTACTACGACGAAACCCGCGAACAAGTCGAGAAGCTCTGGGCGGCGAATATTCGCAAGATTGGGGTCATCTACCAGGACGATCCGTTTGGCAAAGCGGTACTCGACGGCATAAAGCTGGCATTGCAAAAACACAGCGCCGCACCTGCTGCGCTTGGCACGTTCATGCGCAACAGCGTTGACATACAGGCTGGTCTCAAACAGATCATGATGGGGCGGCCTGAAGCCGTCATCATCGCTGGGCCGTACGCGCCAGCTGCGGCGATCGTGAAGCAGGCTCACTCGGACGGCTGGAGGCCGCAATTCCTGACAGTCTCATTCGTAGGCACGGAGGAATTCATTAAAGAAGCTGGATCGGACGCGGATGGCACGATCATCACTCAGGTGATGCCGCCTTACGACCGCATCGAATACCCGACAGTCGCTCTTTATCGGAAGTGCCTGAACAAATATTCTCCGGGTGAAGCGCCCACGTTCGTAAGCCTCGAAGGATTCGTGGACGCAATGGTTCTCGTGGAAGGTTTAAAGCGCGCCGGAAAAGACCTGACTCGCGAGAAGTTTATCGAGGGGATCGAATCCATCCACGAAATGAATGCGGGTCTTGGCCCGAAGCTCGTTCTGAATTACAGCGCATCGGATCACAAGGGATTCGATAGCGTGTATCCCACGATGGTGAAGAGCGGCGAAGCCGTGCTGTTAACTGATTGGTCCAGAGTAGGAAAATAAAACCAGAACAAAGACTAAGTCTTTCCTCGCGACCTTAGCGGATTTCTTCACGACCTTCGCGGTCATTTGCCCGCACACGCACTCCTATTGTTAACCCAACCCTGCGTGAAAAGTTGCGATCTCGCTGGCGACGAAATTCCTTCACATTTCTTCAGGCTTCTTCAGACTCCTTCATCCCGCGCATGCATCTTGCCCAATATCGCCTGCATCGAATAATTAACTGGATGGTTAATTCGTAAAATTTCGTAAATGGGGTCAGGAGGTGACCTTATGAAAGGCAAGATGAATTTCAAAACGCTGGCGGGTTCGCTGCTGGCGGTAGGGCTTCTGAGCACGACGCTCTTGGCCGACACCGGCGCGGCGGCCCGCTATGACAGCCAGGTACAAACTGCGGTGACTAAGAAACTGGCGTCCAAGAATCAGTTCAACAATGTGAAGGCCAATGTCGAGGACGGCATTGTAACCCTCACTGGAACGGTCGATCTGTATCAGCGCAAGCTCGATGCAGGCAAACTTGCGAAGAAGATTCCGAACGCGCAGGGCGTACGCAATCTGATCGCGGTAGCCGGCCCCAATGTGTCCGACGAGCAGCTCGAACAGAAGCTCGCAACCAAGCTGACGTATGTCCGCTCGGGCTATGACAGCACGTTCGACTACTTCGCTCTGGAGGTGAAAGACGGCGTGGTGACGGTCGCTGGTCAGGATCGCACTGGCATTGGAAAAAATGAGGCGTTAGCCGAAATCGCCAATATGCCCGGGGTGAAAGATGTAATCGACCAGGTGTCAGTAGCGCCTGTGTCGAACTACGACGATGGGCTGCGGCTTCGTGCGGCTCGCGCAATCTACAGAGATCCCGTACTGGCGAAGTACGCGATCGATCCCGCGCGGCCGATCCGCATCATCGTCGAAAACGGACACGTCACGCTCTACGGCGTAGTCAACAACGCCATGGACAAGCAGGTAGCCGGACTGCGGGCTGGACAGCTCTTCGGCGCCTTCAGCGTGAACAACCAGCTGGAAGTAGCAAAAAGCTGAGTGCTATCGAGTAGGGCGGGGGCCTGGTCAAAAAGTGTGGCGCGGGCGCCCCGCCCGCGAGAGGAGCCAAGCGACTCAGCTGTTGTTGGTGGAGGGGCGGACGCCTTCGTCCGCCCCGAGAAGCGAAGCGACGAGTAGGTGTGCACAGTTCTGCCAAGAAGCGCGGAGCAATCCGCGCCTTTTCATTCCTGTTCGGCAGAACACGCTGAAATGCTAACCAACAAGGCACTGAGAGTGTCTTGGGAAGGGCTCGGCTTCAGCCGAGCCATTTGAGGTCACCAACAGTCCGGGGCTTTAGCCCCTGAGGTAAGCGAGCCAAATATCCGGAATCGACTTCTCCGGAGAATCACTTCGATGCCGGCGTGTGCTCAAACGGCAGCTTCGTATACCGCACTTTCTCCACTTCAATCATCAAAGCCACCCGCCCCTCCGGACTCCGAAACGGAAACGGTTTCCCCGTGTACTTGTGCGAGATCGCATCCATCATCTTGAAATCCGAATCCGGACGCCGCTCCACTACCCGCCCGCGAATCTGCACTTCCTCATACGGATTGTGAAAGTCCACCACCGAAATCGCCACCCGCGGATCCCGCTTCGTATTCTTAGCCTTCAGCGACCCCTCGCCCGTACAAATAACAAGTCGCTCACCCTCCCGTCCAATCCACACAGGCACAGACTGCGGCGACCCGTCGGACATCAACGTTGCAAGATGCGCGAAATTCGCGCGGTCAAGAAGTTGTTTGACTTCAGCAGAGAGTGTCATGGCCATTAATCCTCTCTTTCACACTTATACACATACAGCCCTCCCCAGCGGGAACCCGACGGACCAAAATCACGACGTTGGTTGATATTCGTTCTCAGCCAGGCGATATGGTCCGACCGAAACCTTCTTTCGTCCTCGTTCAAATTGGGGGTTTGGCTTCTAACGCCTGGCGACAGTAATCGGGCGCTGAATCGAGACGGCGATTGGGCCTACATTGCCTAAAATTCTCCGACGCCACCTATTAATGCGAATCTGAAGCTGGTGAAGAGAGCTTCCAGATGGTTCCGCAACCACCGTGGGAAAATGGGCAACCATCTTTCACGCCGGACTGGGTGGTGCCATACATGTTTAGTTGCTCATCGATGAGTACCGCCCCGGTAGGCTGTGCCCCATCCGTAGTTCCGTTGAACCTGTATAGGACTTTCTCGTTTCCGAGCTTGTCGGCCTCAAAAATCGTGCCGCAACCTCCGGAGAGTCCATAGCAGTTCAGGTCACCTCCGGTGTAAGTTGTGCCGTAGAGCTTTCCATCTAGACCGGACACAAGTTGGTTCGGGGTTGCTCCGTCTGGTGGACCGGCGAAGCTATAAACGATTTTTTCTTTGCCGGTTTTTGGGATTTCGTAGATGGTCCCGAGGTTCCATCTCCCGCCACCGCTGGTCGTGCCAAATAGATTACCAGCTGAATCCAAAACTACGCCTCTCACGACAAACCACCCGTCGTTTTCTCCACCGGTGAAGCTGTGCAGTACGCTGAATTGTCCAGAACGGTCGAGCTTGAACACAGTTCCACAGCCGTATGGGGCGCAGAAGTGATTATCGCCTCCGCCTTCGGTTGTTCCATAGAGATTGCCGAACTTGTCGTGAATTACGCCGGCAGATGGATAAGCGCCGTCTGGTCCTTGAAATGTGTGAAGAACCGTTTCGTGCCCGAACCGATCAAGTCGGAATATGATGCCGCATCCGCCAGGGCACATGCCTCCTCCACCTTGCGGCGCCGTACCGTACAGTGCCCCATTTGCGTAGTCCAAGCCTGACGGAAAGGCTCCATTTGCACCGCCGCGGAAGTCGAAGGCGCCGGTGAATTGGGAGTTCTCTATCTCGAAAACCGTTCCGTTTTCAGCGTAGCCTCCGAAGATAGTGGTGCCAAACAGGCTGCCATTGGGGCCTGGCACTAAGGGGGCGCAGGGGTTTTCCCCATCCGTACCACCGACAAAGCTGTGCGCCACCGTTTCAGACCCGCCACTATCGAATTCAAATGCGATTCCGTAGCCCGACTGACCTCCGAATTGAGTTGTTCCAAATAAACTGCCTGTGATGCTCTTAGTAACTCCCGCGCAAGGCCAGCTTCCATCTGTAGGCGGCCCCTGGAAGTTATAGACGGTTGTTAGTGTCTGGGCATGCATAGTGCTATGGACGCATACGGCTGCGGATAGTAGCCCTAGACTCCATAAGTATTTGAGTGGCACTTTGTCCGGCCTCAATCTTCAGTAGTTGGCTGCGTTGGACATCTGGTTCAGAATTAAGGGCATCCCAACCATCTCAACGTAGAGTTGGCTGAAACTGCCGTGTATGAGCGTGGAGACGTTGTTCAGATACGTGGTCTCTTTCGATACGTTTGTGACAAATTGCAGAATCGGATTTGTGCTTGCATGATTCGTGACGGCCCAAACCGTGTACCCATTAACCGTTGAGAGGTCGGCATAGCTCGCCTGCCCGGACACAGCGGTAAGTTGCCACGTCAATCTGTCATTTCCCCTATCGTAGCTTGCATTCTGAACGCGCCAGCAATTATCCACACCCGTCTCGACCTCGGTGCCTTCCTCGTAGTCATTCCATGTCGGTGTTTGAACGTAGCGCGGAGGGTTTCCCAGACCCCAAGCCGTGTTCGTAGCATTCGCAGAGTAGACTAGTACTTGACCGCACTGCTGCGCGATTATTTTCTCAGGCGAGTGCCACGTGTAGGCGTTCGAGTTGTCAAACCCTTTTAAAATCTCCCCGAATACAATTTTGGACGAGTGACTTCCCTGAGCGTCATTGTAGAAGGAAACGAGATACTGATAGGTACCATTGCCGGTGGGCGAAGCGGTTTGATTCCAATAGAACTGCATGCAACCGGGTACGTTTTGGCCGCTGCAGTCGCCTGCGACGCTCGGAATGGCGGGAAAAGTCCAGCCCCCGTTGTTGCTATCCACATAATACTGTCCACTTGCGTTGGGGCCTGCAATTTGCGGCCAGGCGTAGGCACCCGAGAAATAACTGGTATCGAACGGGTTTGGGTCGGCATTTGTGTCGAAGCTTCCGTATTCCTTCACGAACACCATTGGAGTTTTATAAATTGAAGTGTGCTGGGTGACTGATTGCCAGATCGAATCCCAGTCTGTCGAGCCGTTGGTTTGTTGTCCGGGGCAGTCGGCGTGTATGCTCGGCCAGGCGCATTCATCAATGAAAACGGAAACTAGGCTTGCGCCTGATGTGGAGTCTTGCGCGTAGTAAGGATTCTCTGCCCAGTTTTGGTCTATGTAGTCGATGTCGGCTTCCAGGTTCTGAGTGATGCATCCCGTCTCGTTGTTGTAATCCTGAGGGCACCCCGTTGAGGGTCTGCGTGCCTGATAGGATCGCCCCTTGATCGATCATGATGAGGAGCTTCAGTGGGTACCCCGATCGGGCGCTTAGATCGGCGGCCTCGGCCTGTACCGTCAGATTGAGGAACGTATGGGCTTGGTTGATCCCATACCAGTCGGGTGAGACAGCCCAGTAGCCGAGGCTGACCATCTGGTTGTGTTGCGCCGCAACAACTTGCGCCGTGCTCTCGTCGTAGCCGACAACTTCGTGACCGCCCGAACTCGGAATGTTACAAAATTGCAGGGGGCTTCCGTTGTAAGGTCCGCTGCCCCCTCCCGCCGTGCAAAACCATGGTTGATAGGGTGCGATAAATTTGGTGGATGGCCCGGCAGGCAGCCAAGTACTGAGGGGCAGAGTGGACATGTGGCCGGCAATTGCGTCAACGAGCTGCGTCTGAGTGTGGGTGTTAGTGGAAGCTGTGGAGAATCCAATCAAGTTCCCCGTGCAATAGGTATGGTTTCCTAGCGGGTCGCTCAGTCCTGAACAAGCGGGGGTATCATTCCCGGTTTCGGCGTCTAAGGTGGTGGCGCTTTGGGCTTGTGAAATTTGACTAGCGAGCAAAAGACACACAACAAATACTGCCGCTACTGCAGCTCGGGGCGAAGGCATTGAAGTGGCTCCAAATCTAAGAAGTGGTACGGCGGGCCCAGAAGCGTGCCAAACGTAGCATTCGTTCAGGGTGACTTGATATAGGGTGTAGGCCTCATCTACGACTAGTTAGCGCTGTATTAAATGAGCCTAGACCTCCGACTAACGATAGCAAGCATCGGGTAGACACAATGCCGCCGAGGTCGATTGGACGGTACAAAGAACAGGTGGCATCCTCGTTCGCAACTCCGAAGATCAACCTGAGACCGCCCGGCCTCGGCTTATTCGTCAGAGGAATCTGAGAGGCTGTGATCCCAGTCACTGCAATCAAAACCGAAAAAGCAGATGATTGCCAAGGCGAAAGCGGTGCAGGGCAATATCGGTCGACAAGACCTAAGTCCTTTAGGCTGAAGATTTTGCCCCTAACTCGCTGAGCCACTTAGATTATTTTGCAATTTTCCGCTAAGTTGAAGATTCCACTAGACCGAAGGGGAGGGGGGATACCCCAAGAAAAGCCGCAATTCCCAAAACGGGAACGCAAAAACCGAGCGAAACAAAAGCGATGCGAAAGAAAACTTAGCGGAAGCGCCGGATTTCAAATTACCCAATTACCAAATTACACAATTACTCAATCCCTACTGTCGATTGATCAAAGACGCGACATATCCCGCTCCGAAGCCGTTATCGATGTTCACCACGCTCACGTTCGAGGCGCACGAGTTCAGCATTCCGAGCAAAGCAGCCATTCCCTTGAATGAAGCTCCGTAACCAATGCTCGTCGGAACGGCGATCACAGGAACGCCAACCAGACCTCCAACTACGCTCGGTAAAGCGCCTTCCATTCCCGCGCAGACGATCACCACCCGCGCGCGCGACAGCGCCTCGCGATTCGCCAGCAGCCGATGAATTCCCGCAACGCCGACATCGTAGAAGTGCTCAACTTCATTTCCCATCATCTCAGCAGTTACGACAGCTTCCTCCGCAACAGGAATATCGCTGGTTCCCGCGGAGACAACGGCAACAATTCCCTTCCCGTACTTCGTTGGATCTTTGTGCAGGACGATCGTGCGCGCCAGTTCGCGATATTCCACGCCGCGCACTTTCTTCTTCACCGCCGCGAACTGCTTCTCGTTCGCCCGCGTAGCGAGAATGTTTCCACCGTGCTTCGCCAGCCGCTCGAAAATTCCTGCAGTCTGCGAAGGAGTCTTCCCTTCTCCGAGAATAACTTCAGGCATTCCGTTGCGCAGCGCGCGATGATGATCGACCTTGGCGAAACCAAGGTCTTCAAATGGAAGATGACGAAGCCGCATGACAGCGTCGTCAGGCGTGATCGAGCCTTTTCGGACTTGTTCGAATAATTTGCGGATCTCGTCGGCGTTCAAAGGCAGCACTCAGTTCGAAGGTTAGGCAGCGAGTTCTAGATTAGCATCAGAACCCAAAGTGAGTTATCGCGCAGCTGGATTTGAAATCACCGCGTGAGAGACCGTTGTGGCGGAGACTTGTGGAAGAAGCGCGTAAGAGTCTTGCGCACTCCATCCAATGATCTCCAGGCATGCAGCGTCGTGGAAGAGCGGCGCTTTAGCGCCGCGTCAAGGCTTACATATGATGTGGGCTTTAGCCCCAGTTCAGGCGTGTGCAGCTTTAGCGCTCGTTCGCGAGAGCGAACGCAACTTCGAGATCACCGCGCCGCAAACCTTCCGAGCCATTCCAGGTTCGTGCAGATGCGCAAGGAACAACCTGCGCAATCCCTTCGGAGCGACTTTGCCGCTCAAGTAAGCCTGATAAATCTGCTGTCCAATGCGCTCGCCAAGTTCAAGCGCTGCAGCTTCGAACTTAGACTCGTCCGATCGCAATGCGGACTGCGCCGCTTTCTCGCACGTGGCGCGAGTCAATGCAATGTCGTCAGCAGCTGGAGAAGGCCGCGATGGATACAACACTCGCGAACCGAAATACGCGACCGCATGTTCGACGACACGCGCGTAGAAACGGTCCGCGGCGCGTTCCGGCGAGACCGGAGCTGATGCTGCCGAAGGATGACCGTTCACGCGCTGCGGCAATCCCTGACACGCCTGATGCAGAAACCGCGTCGCATCTTCGGCCGCATGCACCATCTGGAACTCGCGAACGTAGAACGCGTTCACCTGCGGAAGATACGCGCTCCCGCAGTCTTCCACTCGCTTCATCAGACTCTGCAGTTCCGGCGCGTCCAGCCCCTTACGCAACACCAGACGCCCAAACGTCTGGCTCGTCGAGCCGCCGTAAACCTCGGGTAAGAGATCGACGAGAAACTTCGGCTGCGTGCTGTTGTGCGGTGAGTAGCGATTGATCTCGAGGAAACTCGCCAGGCTGTCGATCAGGTTGTAGATCGTCGGCGCGTAATCCGGACAATCATCGCAGCGGCTCCACTGATCCAGGAAGAGCCGATAGCTCTCGTACTTCTCCAGCGGCGTCGCGTTGAACACGCAGACAACATCATCCTTCACGCGCACCGCTTCCACTTTGTCCACCTGCTCTCCCGCAGCGCGCCAGTACAGCGCATCCACGTTCTGCAGGACAGTCACGACTTTCGTGTCCGCATTGTGCTTGCGCACCGCACGCGGCAAATGGCTCGGAGCCATGTGCGACTCGCCGAACAGGACGAATACAACCGCATTCGGATGCCGTTGCCGAATCTCGGAGATTTTCACCGCTGCATGTGAGTCGCGAGCACCAATCTTGCGGAGATCTTCGCGAGGCATGCAGTCCAACCCATAAAGCGCTTCGGCGCTGTCGCGCGCGCAGACGAGCAGTTCGTAGAACGGAATCCAATCGTATCCCCAATCGAGGTCGAAACGGATTCGCTGCCGCAGTTCCGCTTCGTCGATCTCGCGCCGCCACCACTCGTCGAGAATGTGCTGATCGCGCGCAAAGATAGTTTCCACTCCGAGGACAACGGGACGATCTCCAACCAGCGCCCGTTGCTCCAGCAACGACGCAGCACAACGCTGCGATGCCGGAAGAGCGTGATAATCCCCGATCAAAACGATGTCCGCAGGACGAATCGCGGCCTGCAATTCCTCGCCACTTAGCACCGACTCGTAGGTGCGAAATGCGTGGCTGAATTCGCGAAGGTACTTGCGACGGCCGTGAGAATCCTGCGACCGGATCTCCCGCTCCACTTCCTCCAGCGCGTGCAACTGCGCCGCGCTGCGTCGAAACCGGAGATTGGCGGTAGATGCCATGTTCAGCTTCTAGCTACTAGCTTCTAGCTCCTAGCGAACCCTTGACTTCTGGTTCATCAAATCCCTATGCTCCGGAGTTCGTTGCAAAGAACCTGCCGGAGATCAACTTGCCCAACCAGCCGCCGGAGAATCTGACGATCGCGACCACTGGCGCCAGCGGTGCTATCTTTCTGCGGCACTTCCTGCTTGCCGTTGAGCGCGAAAAGCGCATTCAGACCGTTAATTTCATCGCATCCGATAGTGCCTTACGCGTGATGGCCGAGGAACTTGAGATCAAGGGCAGGAGCGATCTCGTTTCTCAACTTCTCGGCAAATCTGCAAAAGCTTCAAAGAGCAAAATTCAGGTGCAGGCCAACGCCGATATCGGCGCCAACGTGGCCAGCGGTTCTTACCCCACAGACGCCATGGTCGTCATCCCATGCAGCGTGGGCACTCTGGCCCGCATCGCCAATGGGGTCGCAGCGCAACTCATCGAGCGCGCTGCTGACGTTTCGCTGAAAGAAAAACGCCCCTTGGTGCTCTGCGTCCGCGAGACTCCACTCAACAAAATCCACATTCGAAACATGTACCGAGCAGCCGACGCCGGAGCGACCATCTTCCCCTTGATCCCCGCTTTCTACTATCGTCCTGCTTCATTAGATGAAATGGCACGCGAGTTCGCTTATCGCGTGCTCGCCCATCTTGGTCTTCCGCAGCCTGACGCATTCCGGTGGAAGCTCTGAAAGATCAAGGGCTTAGCTGCCTAAAGGAAAAAAGTTTGCTGCTTACGTATATCGGCTTTTTTCCGGCAGGATTTCAGTGTAGAGACCCAAAAGTGCAGACGTCAGATATCCCCCGGACATGTCCGCACGGGAGAAGCGAACCCAAGAACTCATCACATCGCTCGACGAAAAGCCGAAGACGGCGGCTGTCCTCACACAAATGCTGTTTGGCAAGATTTCCAATGCTGCGAATTTCCTACCTTGTCGTAGAATGCGGCACATTCCGCAAGGGGAGTTCATGTTCAGAGCACTGTTTCTGGGATGCTTCGTCTCTCTCGCGCTTTTTTGTTTCGGGCAAGATCAAAACCCTCTAGCGCACAATTCCAACGCAGCCAAGGCTGGGGAATACGAGTTCCGGATAAATTGCGCGCTCTGTCATGGACTCGGCGCCCGCGGCGGTGGACGCGGCCCTGATCTGACCCGCGCTCAAAAAAAGCACACTCACAATGACGCGGAGATGTTCCAGGTCATCAGTAATGGAATCCCCGGGACTGCGATGCCTGCGAATGGAACGAACGGCCAAGGTGTTGGCATGACCGACACCGAGATTTGGCAGATCATTACCTACATCCGCAGTCAGGAGGTAAAAGCCTCAGCAGGCTCTTCGGGCGATGCCGCGCACGGCAAGGAACTCTTCTTCGGAGATGGAAACTGCTCGATGTGCCACATGGTGAATGGCAAAGGCGGACGGCTTGGGCCGGATCTCACGGGAGTTGGTGGATCGCGCACTCGCGCGGCGCTGATCGACTCGATTCGCAATCCCAGCCGCCGGCTGGCATGGGGGCTAACCGAGGCCACGAAAGAATTCCCGCAGGAATACGAGACTGTCACTGCCGTAACTGCGGACGGCAAAGAAATCAAAGGCGTAGCGATGAACGAAGACAGCTTTACGGTTCAGATCATGGACTCGGGAGAGCACATTCATCTGCTCGAGAAAGACAAGCTGAAGTCGTTCCAGAAATCCCGCGGATCGATGATGCCGAAATACGACGCGGATGTTTTGAGCGACAGAGAAGTAGATGACATTGTGGCCTTCCTGGCTGGATTGGGGGCGAAATGAAAGGAAGGTCAAACGATTTTCGACGCCCAGATCGTAGAGAAGGGCCGCAGAGGGCGCGGAGAACGTCGAATTTTCCTGCGCGAGATCTTGTGCGCGGACGGTGCGCAAAGAGTCTAAGTTTGAGGCCCGGCTCGGCACTGGGCCTAAAGGCCATCAAGTCTCGAAACTTTTACGCGGCCCTTAAAGGGCCGCTCTTCCACGGGATGGTCAGACATGAGTTGGGCCGGGCGATCGCGCTACTCGCTATCTTTCTTGCGATCGTCACGTACACGAGCGCACAGGTCACTTCCGAGCGGCTTGTTAACTCTGGCAAGGAGCCACAAAACTGGTTGATGTACTCGGGCGATTATTCAGGGAAGCGGCATTCTTCGCTTGATCAGATCAAAACTTCGAACGCTAAGACGATCGTCGCGAAGTGGGTTTACCAGACCGGAGCCACCGGGAAATTCGAGAACACTCCTCTTGTGGTGGATGGAATACTTTACGCGACCGCGCCGGACAATCGAGCGTTTGCTCTCGATGCGCGCTCGGGGCGGCCGATTTGGATGTATCAGCGGCAAGTTCCGTCGGACATTCGTCCGTGTTGCGGACGCGTGAATCGGGGTATGGCGATTCTCGGTGACAAGGTTTTCTTTGGCACGCTTGATGCGCACGTCGTTGCGCTCGATGCGAAAACCGGGGCTGTTCGCTGGGACGTGGAAGCCGCCGACTACCGCGCAGGGTACAGCTTCACAGTGGCTCCGCTGGCGGTGAGAAATCTCATCATCATCGGGGTTTCGGGCGGCGAATACGGAATTCGCGGATTCATCGATGCCTACAACGCCGAAACCGGCCAGCGGAAATGGCGCTTCTATACAGTGCCCGGCCCGGGTGAGCCCGGGCACGAGACGTGGGAAGGAGATTCGTGGAAGGTCGGTGGAGCTCCGGCGTGGAATACGGGAACGTACGATCTGGCGACGAATCAGATTTTCTGGCCGACAGGAAATCCTGCACCGTCGAATCGAGGGACCGGACGTGCAGGTGACAATCTTTATTCGAATTCCCTGCTGGCGCTTAATCCCGACACGGGCAAACTGAACTGGTACTTTCAGTTCACCAAGCACGATGAGCACGACTGGGACGCTACGCAGGTTCCAATCCTGATTGATGCTAACGGGAAGAAGCTTATTGCGCAGGCCGACCGTAACGGCTACTTCTATGTCATCGATCGCACGAATGGGAAGCTGATCTCTGCAACTCCGTACGGGAAGACCACGTGGAGCGATTCGAAAGATGCCGAAGGCCGGCCTGTCGCCAATAAAAACGCATCACCCACGCTCGAAGGACACACCGTTTGTCCTGGCGCGCTGGGAACGACGAATTACATGCCTCCCTCATATGATCCGCAAACTGGATTGTTTTATGTGACTGCGCGCGATCAGTGCGATATTTTCAGCACTGCTCCGCAGCCGTACGAGGCAGGGCACGCTTTCTACGGCAGCGCGTATTTTCCGTCGGAAGAGGCCGAACCTTATCTTGGATTTTTGAAGGCAATTGATCCCGCGACGGGTGAGATCAAGCAGAAGTTTCAGCACACGTCGCCGACGTGGTCGGGCGTTTTGTCGACGGCGGGTGGTCTGGTTTTCAGTGGCGATGCCGAGGGAAACTTCATTGCGTTCGATGCGGCGTCTCTCAAGCCGCTTTGGCATTTTCAGATGGGCGGCGCTGTGTATGCTGCTCCTGTCGCTTTTGCCGTGGATGGAAAGGAATACGTTGCCATTGCGGCGGGGAGCGCCATCTACGCGTTTGGTCTGCCGTAGGGCGCGGCAATTCCGAGTACGTGGCACAATAGAAACTGGGGCGCCGGGCTAGCCAGTTATGAGGATTCGAAGAAATGTATTCGCGCGCCTCGTCCCGTTATTGATTGCAGTCGTGATACTGATTGGGATCGCGCGGTCTTCAAAGCGATCCAGTTTCCCGTTCTCACCGGTCGATCTGACGCTTGACCTGAAAGTTCCGTTTCGCTTCGTCGCGTATGGCGATGCGCGCTTTCACGATCCGCACGATACTGACGCCGCGAATCCACCAGTGCGCCGTGCATTGGTACAGGCTGTTGCGCAGGCCGACCCTGCGTTCGTGTGCTTCACTGGCGATCTGGTTTTTAATGGTGACGATGCCAACGACTGGAAGGTCTGGGATTCCGAAACTCAGATCTGGCGCGACAAGAAGATCCCGATTTATCCGACGCTGGGAAATCACGACATCCGCAGCAATGAACGGGTTGCCCTGGACAACTACTTCCAGCATTTTCCTGAGTTGAAGAACAGCCGGTACTATTCGGTGCGCGCGGCCAATGTGTTGGTGCTGGTAATCGATAGTTCGATCAATGAAGTCGCCGGACCCCAGGGAGTCTGGCTGGCGGACAAATTCGATCACGTTCCTGCAGACGTGAACTTTGTTCTTATTCTCGACCACCATCCGCCGTACACGAGTTCCGGCGGCAGCATGATGTTTGATCATGGGCACTCGGCACGGTCGAACGAGCAGGCGCTGGCGAAAGTTTTGGAGACGCGGCAGGCGCATGCGTCGTACCGGATTGTGATGTTTTCGGGGCACGTTCACAACTACGAGCGGCACGAGCATGGGGGCGTTGCGTATTTTGTGACAGGTGGGGCGGGCGCGCATGCGTATCCGGTTGTACGCGCTCCGAGCGATCCGTACCAGAGCACGGAGATCAATTATCACTACCTGCTGGTGGAAGATGATGGTCCGCAGATCAAGGTGACAATGAACCGGCTGCAGCTTGAGGCGGATGGGAAAGAGATTTGGACTACTCCGGATCAGGTGCAGATTGCGATTCCGACGGCGACGAGTACGGCGCGCTGATCCACCAAAGCGGTTGCGTTGTTGCTTATCGCGGTACTCCGAAATCCCCCGATTGACGCGCGGTTCGTTTTCATATTAGTCTGCGCTTACACCGGAAAGGAGGTGGTCTGATGACAAGTTCTGAAGGCAGTTGTAGAAAGACCCATAGACCAGGTGAGGTGGCTGAGACTTAGAGCTGGTTGCTCTAAGCGGGGCTTTGAGGGCGGAATCTGCAAGGACCGCATTCGAAGCTACAGCCCGCGTACTTACGGTGAGTAAGGATTGTATCCGCCTGACGCAGGTCGGTCAGGAGCCCGGAGTTGCCGAAGAGGCCACGTAGAGTGACCACCTCTTGGTCAATCCACAACAGTCCACCGGACGGCCCGCAGCGCGAGCTACGGGCCGTTTGCTTTTTGTGGACGCCTCCCGCCGTCAATTTTGTGTGTCGAAGTAGAAGACGTGCTGCAGGTTGCCGATGGCAAAGCCTTTGATGTCGGCGTAAAGATTGGCTTGCCCGGCGCCACCGGTCAAATTTTGCACAGACCAGGCGATGCCGTTGAAGTAGAGCTGGTAAATATCCGATCCTGGCGCATAAAAGATGTGGAATTGACCGTTCGGCGTCGTGGGGAAGGCTGTGAGCCCACCGTATGTTTTGTCCGGCGCACCGACAGATGCAGACAGATCCAAGTCAGTCCAATGACCTCCTGCGTAAGTGAACTGATGAACGTGGCTGTCGTCGGTCACAGCGTAGATGTGTCCCTGATTCGCCGCCGCAAAGCCCGAGACACCGCTATCTGGGAAGATCGGGAGCCTGGAACCGCCGGCCCGGTACGTGATGTCTTCATAGACCCAAGTGTAATTGTTGTAGTAGATGTGCATCAGGTCCAGGTTGTTGGAGTAAGCCCCGTATCCCGCACAAATAATGTGCTGCAAGTTTCCCGTGGCGACGCCCAGCCACCACTGGCCGCCGGGACAATAGGCGCCCGTCGCAGAAGTGAGGTCCGAGTCGCTCCACGAACTGCCATTGAAATACAGCTGGTGCATGTCGTGGGCATTCGAGTCCTGATAGTAGACGTGCAACTGATTGTTCGGCTTGGTCGGGAATGCCGATATGACAGGATTGGCAAGGACGCCGTCTCCCAGCGAAGTCACGTCGGTATCGGTCCAGCTCACATTGTTGTAGTTCAGTTGGTGAACATGCTGGTCGACGGTGACGTAGAAAAGATATTGCAGATTCCCTATTGCGAACCCCGATAACCCTCCGACCAAAGCGAGGGGCGAGCCAGTCAAGGCAGTAAGATTCGTATCGCTCCAGGTGGTGTTCTTGTAATACAGCTGATGAATGTACCCGTCGGTGTCGGCGTAATAAACGTGCAATTCCTGGTTGGGCGTGGTGTAAAAGGCTGCGACCCCGGCGCCATAGGAACTGGCCCCGCCTGTCAGAGTAGTAAGGTCCTGATCCTGCCAGTTTGAATTGTTGTACCAAAGGTGGTGAAGGTGACTGGCAAAGGCGGGTATCGGCAACAGGGGCAAAACCAGCAGGAT
>Ga0335081_10004823_pt1 | contig 21311 bp, 17 predicted proteins | sample Lox_Sample_35_FD_206713 | JGI IMG/M metagenome (GOLD analysis project Ga0335081, IMG submission 206713) | Soil microbial communities from Loxahatchee National Wildlife Refuge, Florida, United States - Lox_Sample_3.5 | ecosystem: Environmental > Terrestrial > Soil > Wetlands | place: USA... | reverse complement strand
GGTGCGCTGGCGCCACCTGGCGCCGCTGGCGATGGTCTCGACGGTGTGCGTTTGCGCGCTGGCGGGCTTTTACTGGCCCGCGGTCGCCTACGCGGCCGCGAACCTCTCCGCCTCGGCGTGGATCGCTGCGCGAAAAAAACGCTGGAACTACGTGCTGACTTTGCCGGTGGTCTTCGCCTCCCTGCATTTTTCCTATGGAACCGGCAGCCTGTGGGGTCTGGCGCGGATCGCGGCGATGAGCCTGGTGCGTTCGCGCGCGGTCCGGGAGCTGGATATGGAGGCAACGCGATGATCGCCGTGCAAGCGCGCTCCGTTGCGTTCTTCGATTATCGCCAGCTCTTCCTCCCCGAAGAGGAGGAGCTGACCGACATCTTCCGCGACGTAGGACGAAGAGGCGCGTTCATCCTGCAAGGCGACCTGGCGCGTTTCGAAGCGCACCTGGCCGAGTTTTTGGAGGCGCGCCGGGTGCTGGGGGTCGGAAACGCGACTGACGGACTGCTGATCGGGCTACGCGGAGCGGGAATCCGCCCGGGCGACGAGGTCATTTTCTGCTCCCACACCATGGTCGCCACCGCCGCCGCGATTCACTTCGCGGGCGCGGTGCCGGTCCCGGTCGACTGCCGGGCCGACCATCTGATCGACCCCGCCGCGGTCGAGGCGGCGATTACACCGCGCACCCGCGCCATCCTTCCGACTCAGTTGAACGGCCGCACCGCCGACATGGAAGCGCTGTCATCCCTGGCCGCTCGGCGCGGATTGATCGTGATCGAGGATGCTGCCCAGGCCCTCGGATCGAAGTTCAAAGGGCGCTCGGCGGGAACCTTCGGCGCGGCCGCGGCCATCAGCTTTTTTCCCGCGAAAGTCCTGGGCTGCCTGGGAGATGGCGGCGCGGTGGTCGCCGGCAACGATGTCACTTTCGAAAAAATGTGCCAGCTTCGCGATCACGGCCGCAGCTCCCAGGGCGAGATCGTGAGCTGGGGACTCAATTCGCGCCTGGACAATCTGCAAGCCGCGATTCTCGACCGGCGCCTCGCGCGCCTGACGGCTGCGATCGACCGCCGGCGCGCCATCGCGCGCCTGTACCGCCAGGCTCTCGAGGATCTCCCCGAGCTGCTCCTGCCGCCCGGCCCAGACCACGACCCGGATCACTTCGATGTTTATCAGAACTATGAAATCGAAGCCGAGCGCCGCGACGCGCTGCGCGATCATCTCCAATCCCGCGGCATCGGCACGGCGATTCCGTGGGGCGGCAAGCTGGTGCATCAATGGGAGCGCCTCAATTTGCGCGCGTCTCTTCCCTTCACCGAAAAAATAATGACCCGCTCGCTGCTGCTGCCCATGAATACGGCGCTCGCCGACGCCGACGCCTCCTACGTCGCCGAGTGCGTTCGCGAGTTCTACCGATGACCACCCCCTGGCTCCGAAAACAATGGGCCGCGATGCTGCGCATCCGGCTCGCCGAGGAAGCCGTCGCGGCCATGGTCGAATCGGGCGAGGCGCGCTGTCCCTGTCATCTATATATCGGCCAGGAAGCTGTCGCGGTGGGCGTCTGCGCGGCGCTCGAAGCGGAAGACACGATCTGGGGCGGGCACCGTTCGCATGGCCACTACCTGGCAAAAGGCGGCTCGCTCGAAGCCATGTTCGCCGAGATTCTAGGACGCGCGGGCGGCTGCTCCTCCGGACGTGGAGGCTCGATGCACCTCCGCTCGCGAGAGAACGGAATTTTGGGAACCGTCCCCATTGTCGCGGCCACGGTCCCGCTCGCCGCCGGCGCAGCCATGGCCAACAAGCTGCGCGGGGAGCCCCGTGTCGCCGTCAGCTTCCTGGGCGACGGAACCATTGAGGAAGGATTGGTGCAGGAAACGCTCAATCTCGCCGCCCTGTATCGCCTTCCGGTGGTCTTCATCTGCGAAAACAATCTGTACGCCAGCCACATGCACTGGTCCGAGCGCCGGGTGCTCGATAACCTCGACCGCGCCGGCGATTTTCACGGCGTTCCGGGCGAGCGCGTCGATGGCAATGACGTAGCCAAGGTTTATCGCGCGGCCGCGCGTGCCATCGCCCGGGCGCGCGACGAGCAGGGGCCCTCCTGGATCGAGTGCCGCACCTTCCGCTGGCGAGGCCACGTCGGCGCGAGCTTCGACATGGACGTCGGCGTACGCCGCCGCCCTGAGCTCGTCGAATGGCTCGAGCGCGACCCCGTGCGGCGCGCCGAACGCGAACTCCGAGCGCGCGGCACCACCACCGATGTTTACGATCACGCCACAGAAATCGAGCGCGAGGTCAACGATGCGCTCGACTCCGCGCGACGACAGCCTCCACGCCCCGCCGACGCGACTTCCTCCGTTTACCAGGAGTCCGTGTGCGCACGCTGAGCTACGTGAGCGCCATCCGCGAGGCTCATGCCCAAGCGCTCGCCTCCGACCCCCGCGTCTTCCTCATCGGCCAGGGACTGTGGAGTCCCTGGTACGCCGGCGCGAGCCTCGAGGATCTCGACAAGGAATTCGGCCGCGAACGAGTCCTCGACAGCCCGGTCTCGGAAAACGCTGTCACCGGGTTGGCCGTCGGCGCCGCGCTCGCGGGAATGCGTCCCATCATCTTTCATCCGCGTATGGATTTCATGCTGCTCGCGATGGACCCGATCGTCAACCAGGCCGCCAACTGGTCATACCTGTTCGAGACCGGCGTCCCGCTGGTGATCCGCTCGGCCATCAATCGCGGCGGAGAGCAGGGCGCGCAGCACTCCCAGGCGCTGCACGCGATGTTCATGCACGTCCCGGGGCTCAAAATCGTCATGCCGTCCACGCCCTTCGACGCCAAAGGGCTGCTGCTCGCCGCGCTCGACGATCCCAACCCGGTGCTGTACATCGACGACCGCTGGCTGTATGCGCACACCGGCCCCGTTCCGGACACAATGTACCGCGTGCCCATCGGAGCGGGAGTCGTACGCCGCGCCGGCGCCGACGTGACCATCCTGGCGATCTCCTGGATGGCGGCGCAAGCGGCGATCGCGGCCGAGCGCCTGGAAGCCGAAGGCATTCGCGCCGAGCTGATCGACCTGCGTTCGCTCAAGCCCTGGGACGCGGAGCTGGCCGTCTCTAGCGCGCGAAAGACCGGTCGAGTGATCATCGCCGATGGAGGCTGGAAAACCGCGGGCGCCTCGGCCGAGATCGCCGCCACGGTTGCCGCCGAAGCTTTTGATCGCCTGCGCGCCCCCATCGAGCGCGTGACCCTCCCCGACGCGCCCGCGCCCGTCGCGCCAGCCGAGGAACGGGTCTATTACCCCGACGCCCAAACCATCTGCACCGCCGCGCGGAAGCTCATGGGCCGCAGAAGCCGGGAGGCCGCGGCATGAAGCGCGCGCTCGATTTCACGCTCGCGCTCATTGCGCTCGTTGCGCTCGCGGCGATGCTGCTCGTGATCGCCATTTTCGTCTGGATCTCCGATTTCCACGCGCCCTTCTACACCGGGCGCCGCATCGGCCGTTTCGGGCGCGAATTCAAAATGATCAAATTCCGCAGCATGCGCCCGGACGCCTGGAAGACCGGCGTCAACTCGACCGCCGGAAACGACGCGCGCATCACCCGCTTGGGAAAATTTCTGCGCCGCTTCAAACTGGACGAACTTCCCCAATTGGTCAACGTGCTCACCGGCGAAATGAGCCTGGTGGGCCCGCGCCCGCAGGTCCCTGACGACGCCGCACGGTACACGCCCGAGGAGCGCCACATGCTCGATGTGCGCCCCGGCGTCACCGACCTCGCCTCCATCGTCTTCGCCGACGAAGGCGCCATTCTCGAAGGCGCTTCCGACCCCGATCTTCTCTACAACCAGATCATTCGTCCCTGGAAAAGCCGCCTCGCGCTTCTTTATGTGGACCGGGGTTCGCTCGCGCTCGACCTGCGCATTCTGGGCTGGACCACGCTCGCGCTGGTCTCGCGCCGCCGCGCGCTCAATCGCGTCGCCTCCGCCGCCGCGCGCCTGGGCGCCGATTTGCCCCTGCTACGCGCGTGCATGCGGAGAGAGCCGCTCGTCGCTTATCCGCCGCCAGGCGCCGCGGAAATCGTCGACAAATATTCCGCTAAGGCGACGAGCGCATGAAACGGGCGCTGCTCGAAAAGAATCGCCGCTTGATGGCTGACGCGCTGCACGCCTCGGCCGCCGCTGCGGCTCTGGTCATCTCCTTTCTGCTGCGCTTCGAATTCACCCTGGCCGGCTACCGGCACATGCTGGCGCTCGCCGTGCCCGTGCTGGTGTCGATCAAGCTCGCCGTGTTTCGCGGCTTTGCGCTGCGCGACCTGGCCTGGCGCTACATCGGCTTCCCCGACCTCAAGCGCATCGCCTGGGCCAACCTGATCGCGTCCCTGCTGGCTTTCACGGCGCTGCGCGCGATGTTCGGCGCGGCCTTTCCGCGCTCCATCTACATCCTTGACTTCATCCTGTGCCTGAGCCTCACCGTCGCGGCCCGCGGCGCCGCGCGCCTGACGCTCGAGGGCCGCGCCTCGTCCTCGCCGCCCGCGCGCGTCATCCTGATTTACGGCGCCGGATCGGCGGGCGTGCGCGTGCTCTCCGAGATCCGCGCCAACCCTGCAACCGGGTTTCGCGTGGCCGGTTTCATCGACGACGATCCCGCCAAACGCGACCTGCGCATGCACGGCGCGCGCGTGGTGGGCTCCGGCGCAGAACTCGCCGTGTTGGCGAAAAAGCATCGCGTCGCCGAAGTGCTGATCGCGCTTGCCTCCGCCACCGGCCCCCAGATCACGATGATTCTGGAGCGCTGCCGCGCCGCCCAGGTCCCCGCCCGCCGCGTCCCGGCGCTCGCCGAGCTGATCGACAACCGCGTGCTCGTCGACCAGATCCGCCAGGTCCGCCTGGAGGACCTGCTGGGCCGTGCATCCGTGCACCTCGATGAAAGCGAAATCCGCGAGCGCCTTGCCGGCCGCGTGGTGCTGGTCACCGGTGCCGGCGGCTCGATTGGAAGCGAATTATGCCGCCAGATCGCCCGCTTCCGTCCCGCCGCGCTGGTCGGCTTGGACCAGGCCGAAACCGCTCTATACGAGATCGAGCGCCACATGCGAGAACAATTTCCGCGTATCGCGTTTTATCCCGAGATCGGCAGCGTGCAAAACCGCCGCCGCGTCGAAGAGATTTTCGAGGACCACCGCCCCGAATCCGTGTACCACGCCGCCGCCTATAAACACGTTCCACTGATGGAGTCGCACCTGTCCGAGGCCGTCGAGAACAACGTCTTCGGAACGCGCACGCTCGCTCAGACCGCGCTCGAAACCGGCGTCGAGGATTTCGTGCTGGTGAGCTCGGATAAAGCCGTTCGTCCGGCGAGCGTCATGGGCGCCACCAAGCGCCTGGCCGAGCTGGTGTGTCTCGACGCCGCGCGCCAGGGCGCCACGCGTTTTCTCGCCGTGCGCTTCGGTAACGTACTGGGATCGAACGGCAGCGTGGTTCCGCTGTTCCAGCGCCAGATCGCCGCCGGAGGCCCGCTCACCGTCACTCACCCCGAGATGCGCCGCTTCTTCATGACCATCCCCGAAGCGGCGCAGCTCGTGTTGCAGTCCGCGGCCATGGGCGAAGGCGGCGAGATTTTTGCGCTGGAGATGGGCGAGCCCGTGCGTATCGCCGACCTGGCGCGAAAGATGGTGCTGTTGAGCGGCCTGCGTCCGGACGAGGACATTCGCATCGACTTTACAGGAATCCGGCCGGGCGAAAAGCTGTTCGAGGAGCTCAACGGCTCCGAAGAGGAAACGCTTGAAACGCGTCATGCGCAGATCCGTATTTTTGCCGGACGCCCGGGCCACGACGACATCGCCACCGCGATCGAAGAGCTGCGCCGCATGGTCGAGCTGGGCGACTGGGGCGCGGTCGTACTGAAAATGACGGAGCTGATCCCCGACTACACCCCCAGCGCCTGCCTGCTCGACCGCGCCCGCAGCGCCGCCGCCGTGGTTGCGTGAAAACGCTCAAAACCTCGATGGCCGCGAATGCACCCGAATGAACGCAAACCTATTTGCGTCTATTCGTGTTCACTCGCGGTTAACCATGAGTTTTTTGGCAGCTAGATTTATCGGCGTGCATCCGCGGCTGCCAAAACTCACTTGATCGCGTAATTGTGAATCGCGAACCCGGTAGTGAGCGCCGCGCCGGACCAGTTCAGCTTCTCGAATAGCCGCGCCGCGCGCGGCGATTTTCTCGCGATCAGGTACTCGACACCCACCAGGGCTCCCACCGTGCCCAGCTTGAGCCCCGCCGATCCGGCGCCAAAACCGCCATTCGAGCCCGCGAGCACCGGATTCAGCTCGCGCATTCCCCAGGAGCTCGCCGTGTCCAGCGCCTGGCTCGCCACCAGCGGCGCCAGGCTGATTTCCCAGCGATGCATCGCCTTCTGCTGCGCCGCCGACTGTTCCACCGGCTCGGCCGTGGTCAGCAGATTGTCCGCGGCACGCGCCGCAGGGACCATAAACATCAATAACAGAATGATTCCTCTCATAAGATATTTCCTAACGTGAGAGTACTGTACCATTCTGCACCGATCAATCGCGAAAGTTTCGAGACGGTCCAGCCCATCCGTACCATTGACAGCGTTCCATTTTGGAACGTCGCTCTGGCCCTGATGGTGACCTCCACGCTGACCATCTGGATTCGCGACCCCCTCGCCGAATGGAGCTTCGAGTTCGCGACCCTCATCCTCGCCGCCGCGGCTTGTCTCGTCCGCCCGCTTCCCCACGTCAATATCCACGGGGCCGCCATCGCCGTTATCGCCTTCTGGGGACTGGCGCAACTCTCGCTTGGCTCGACTGTTTACCGCTACGCGACCTGGACCGCCTCAACGCACTACGCCGCTCTCGCCGCTCTCACTCTCCTCGCTCCCGGCGGACGCGCCGCCAAAAAATGCCTGCGCATCTTCGCCTGGTTCGGTTTCCTTGTCGCTGTCATTTCGGTACTCGCGTACTACACCTCCCCAGGCAAGGTTTTATGGATTTTTCCAAATCCGTATCCCAATGCGTGGGGCCCATTTCTAAATCGGGACAGTTTCGCGCAATTTCTGGAACTGGCGCTGCCGGTTGCGTTATGGCTCGCCTTCACGCGCGATCCGGTTTACGCATGGATGGCCGCGGCGATGTTCGCCGCCGGCATCGCGTCGGCTTCGCGCGCAGGCGCGGCGCTATTGCTCATCGAGTCTGTGGCGATTTTGCTGTGCGCCCGCCCTCCGCGCCGCATCCTCGCCCGCTTCCTGTTCGCCGCCATCGCCCTAGTCGCCATCGCCGGAGCCGGCCAACTCGCTTCCCGTCTGCGCGACCCCGATCCGCTGCGCTATCGCCGGGAAATGGCGGAATCGGCCCTCGCCATGATCCGCGAACGCCCCTGGACCGGGTTCGGTCTGGGCACGTTTGCGGCGGTCTATCCGCGATTTGCCCGTTTCGACGCGGGGCTCACCGTCGATCATGCCCATAACGACTGGCTCGAATGGACGTCTGAAGGCGGCGTGGGATTCGCAGCTGCATGGGTCGTCCTTGCCATTGTTACGCTCCGCCGCGCCCGAAATCGACTGTGGACCATTGGCACTCTCGCGGTCATGGTCCACGCCGCCGTCGACTACCCCTTCGCCCGCTCGGGGATTAGCGGGTGGATATTTTTCCTGATCGGGATGAGAGAAGTCGGCGCGAGCCCGCACTAACAGATTTAAGAGAGGTCGCTCAAAAATGGGGACAGACTACTCTGGCCCCGATCCGAAGCGCTGAATTGCTTTGAACGCGGCGGGGATGGACGGAGCGGTCTGCGGAACGCACGTACCGTGTTCTCTTTTTTGACCAGCCTGTTAAGGAGATCGACTTTGAAATTCGATACGGTCCAAGCTGTGGTGGCGGCCATGGCCGCCATTTGCATGCCCGCCGCGGATCTGGCGATCATCGATCGCCCACTTCAGGCCGCGCCGCCGGTGATCGGAACGGTGACCGCCAGAGGCGCGTTCCGCCTGGACAACTCCGCGGTGACCGGCAACGCGACCCTGTTTGAAGGCTCCACGCTTGAAACAGCCGCGGCGAGCTCCGCTGTGGAGATGGTTAGCGGCGCGCGTCTGTCGCTCGCGTCAGCCTCCAAGGGACGACTTTTTGGCGACCGCATGATTCTGGAGAAGGGCATCGGACAACTGGACAAGGCCGAAAATTTCCGGCTGGAGGCGCGCGGGCTCACCATCCAGCCGGAAACCGAAAAATCCTCGGCTCGCGTCGCGCTGGGCGCCGGCGCGAGGATCCAGGTCGCGGCGTTAAACGGGTCGTTCCGGGTGCTCAATTCGCTGGGGGTCCTGGTGGCCGATATCGGCGCGGGCCGCGCGGTCGAATTCGACCCGCAGCCGGCCAACACCGCTTCCCGGCTCAGCGGATGCCTCACCATGCGCGGCGTCCATTACCTGCTTACCGACGAGACCACCAACGTGGTGGTCGAGCTCGGCGGCCTGGGCCTGGACAAAGAAAAAGGAAATCGCGTGGAGATCACCGGCGCCATGGATCCCACCGCGACTCCGGTCTCCGACGCCTCACAATTCATCCGCGTATCGTCCGTCAAACGCCTCTCAAAGGGCTGCGGAGCTTCCGGCGCGGCAGCCGCCGCCGGCGCAGGCGGCGCGCCCGGGAAAACCGCGGGAGCCGGCGCCGGCAGAACCGGAGCGGGAGCGGCTATCTCCACCACCACCATCGCCATCATCGGCGGAGTCGCGGCAGCCGCTCTAGTTGGCGGGCTGGCCGCTGCGGGAAAGCTGACCGGACAGAGCAGCTCGAGCTCTATCAGCCGGGAATGAATGCGCATCCTTCTGGCCGCATTCGTCCTGTTCTCGGCCGCCTCGGTCGCGCGCCTGGGCTACGCCGGATACCTGTCGCGCAGCGATTCGCCGCCCGATCTTGCTCGTGCCGCTCGCCTGGTGCGTTCCGCCGAATATGCTCAAAGGCTTGCCGAGCTCGATCCCGATCACGCGCGCCCTGCACTCGAACAAGCCATCGCGTGGAGTCCGCAGTCGAGCGCCGCACGGATCGCGCTGGGGCTTGACGAAGAGCGCTGCGGCAACTTCGCCGCGGCCGAACGCGACCTGCTGGATGCGGCCGACTTCGATCGCCAATATCTGCCGGCCTGGACGCTCGCCAACTTCTACTTCCGGTGCGGCAAACGCGACCGGTTCCTGCGCTGGGCGCGCCGCGCGGGCGAACTGTGCCCCGGCGACCCCCAGCCGCTGCTCATCCTGTGCGACCGCATCGCCCCCGGAAACGCGACTGCGCTGGTTCCCCCGCGCAAATCTTTCACTCGCGCCTATCTCGACCTGCTGATCGCGGAGAGCCGTTGGCAGGACGCGTCGCGCCTCGCCAGAGAGCTCGCCGGCGACGGGAACTCTGACGATGCGCGCCGCCTCGCCGCGCTCACCACCCGCCTGATCGGCGCGCGCCAGTTCGACCAGGCGATCGAGGTTTGGCACAGTCTCGATCCGAGCCCTGGAATCCCCGTTGACGGCGTCTTTCTTCACCCTCCATCCGGCGAAGGATTCGACTGGCGAACTCCTCGCGCCGAGGGCGTCGATCCGCGCTGGAGCAGCGGAGAGCTGACCTTCCGCCTCGCCGGTCGCCAGCCCGACGCCTTAGTCCTGCTCGAACAACCCATCCCACTCGACCGCGGCCGCTACACTCTCGGCGTCGATTACCGGGTTGAATTCCAAGACCGCTCGCTCACGCGCGCGGCTCTGTTCCACCCCCAGCCGAGCCGCGCGCGTCAGCAAGCGGAAACAACCGGCTTGCGCTGGACCCTCGATTCGCAGGAAAGCCCCGAACTCGCCATCCCGGGCCGCATCGAATGGAATTTCGCGGTCGTCCAAAGCGGCGTCCGCTGGCTTAGGCTCATCTACCGCCTCGACGCGGGCGCCGTCGCCGCCCAAGAGCGATTCAGCCTGCGCGCGGTCCGCCTCACCCCTCAGGAGGCTCACTGAATATGTCCCGAAAAACCACCGAAAGACAACGGAGATGTCCGCGCTGCGGCTCCGACCGGTTGCAGCAGTCTCACCGCCGCAGCCTCTTTGAGCGCGTCCTTTCCCTCGTGGGCGGCGACATCCGGCGCTGCCATTCCTGCCGCGCCCGCCACTCCTGGTTCGGACTCACCGCGCTACGGCTGGGCGACAGCGCCACCGACCGCAGCCTATCGGGAGGCTTCGTCGTCGGCGCGGGATTCCTGCTGTGCATCGCCTTCCTGTATTGGATGATCACGCGCCTGGGCGCGTTCACCGACTGAGGCGACCACCTTTAGAATCCCCGCGCCGAAGCGCTCCGCCTTCTTCTCGCCGATCCCGGAAATTTCGCCGAGCTCCGCCAGGCTCGCCGGAGCCCGCCGCGCGATTTCATCGAGCGTCGAATCGTGCAAGATGACGTAGGCCGGCATAGCAATGGTCCGGGCCAGCTCCAGCCGCCATTTGCGCAGCGCCTCGCGAAGTTTCCCATCCACCGGCCGCTCGCCCGATTCCGCCGCCATCACCCGTTTGCGCACCGCGCGCGCCACCGTCGCCGTGTGCGGCGACTCGACCGCCATCCACTCCAGCTCGACCCCGCACACATCGCAGGCATCGCAGCGCTCCCACCGAGGTGTCTCGCCGAAATGCACGCAGATCTGCCGGTGCCGGCACTCCGCCGCCTCCACAAACCGGCGCATCGCGTGATACCGCTTCCAGCTCCGGTCGCGTTCGCCCGCGTCCTCCAGCTGCTGGATGAAATGCGCCAGCAATCCCGCGTCGCGCTTCTGCCATAGCAGCACGCAGTCTGCGGGTAGGCCGTCGCGGCCCGCGCGTCCCGCCTCCTGGTAATACTGTTCCACCGATTTCGCCAGCGCCAGGTGGATTACTGCCCGCACGTCGGGCTTGTTGATCCCCAGCCCGAACGCGATGGTCCCTACCAGGATTCTTTTCCCGCCCGACATCCACGCTTCCTGGTTGCGCTCGCGCTCGCGCGCATTCATCTGCCCGTGGTAAGCCACCACCGGCAGCCCCCGCCGCCCCAGCAACGCCGCCATCTCATCCACACCCTTCACCGTCGGCGCGTACAGGATTACGTTGCCTTCACTGTAGTATTCGAGCGCCGCGTTGAGCAGCGTTTCGTGCTCGCGCGCGGCGCATTGCCGCACCACGTAGCGCAAATTCGGACGGTGAAAGCTCGCCACGAATTTCGCCGGATCGCGCAGGCGCAGCTGCGCCACGATATCGTGCCGCACCGCGTGCGTGGCGCTCGCCGTGAACGCCGCGATGGGCGTTTCCGGAAACCACTCGCGCAGGGCACGGAGACGCCGGTACTCGGGGCGGAACTCGTGACCCCACTCGGAGATACAGTGCGCCTCGTCGATCGCGAAAAACCCCAGCGGGATGCGCTTCAGCCACTGGAGCACATCCTCGCGCACCAGCCGCTCCGGCGATAAGTACAGCAGCCGCAGCTCGCCCTCGCGCGCGCGCCGCATCACCTCGCGCTGCGCCGCCGGATCGAGCGCGCTGTTCAGGTATCCCGCCGCGATTCCCGCCTGCTGCAACTGCGCCGCCTGATCCTGCATCAGCGCGATCAGCGGACTCACCACCACGCAGGTTCGCTCCATGGCGACCGCGGGAAGCTGGTAACACAGCGATTTTCCTCCGCCGGTCGGCATCACCACGGCGACGTCGCGCCCTTCCAGAATGTTCTGGACGATGATCTCCTGCCGCCCGCGGAATTGAGAATATCCCCAGTGCTTCTTGAGGAGCCTCAGGAGTTCGGCGGATTCCAAACCCGAATTATCGCACGCGGGCGTAAAATCAACCCATGCGCTACGCCTGGCGCGCTCTCGCGAAAACCCCGGCCTTCGCTGCCGCCGCGATCGTGACGCTCGCGCTCGCAATCGGCGCGAGCACCGCGATTTTCAGCGTCGCCGACGCGGTCCTGCTGCGCCCCCTGCCTTATCCCGACGCCGATCGCCTCGCGCTCGTCTTCTGGGACTCGCCCGCCGGCAACGCACGCAGTTTTCTCTATTCCAACGCCGATTTTGTCGACCTTCGCGCCGGCACTTCCGAAATCTTCGATGACATGTGCGGTATTGCGAGCTTCCGCGCCTTCGTCTCGCGTGAAGACGGGAGCGCGGAGCAGGTCGCCAAGGCGATGGTCACCGCGAATTTCTTGAAGATGATGGGAGCGCGCATCGCGCTCGGCCGCAATTTCGAGCAAGACGATTCTGCGCCGCAGCCTGCACCGGTCCTGATTCCGCAAGGCACCGCCGCTATCCTCAGCTACGAATACTGGCAGCGCCGCTACGGGGGAAGCCGCGACGTTCTGGGGAAACAGATCGCCAACGGACCTCGCATCGTCGGCGTGCTCGCGACTGGATTCAAGCTTTTTTTCCCGCCCGCCGCGCGCATCGACTCGACACCCGATTTCTACATCGCCAACAACGGCGGTTACGACACGGCGCATCGCAATCTGCTGCTCGCCGGCGCCATCGGAAGATTGAAAAGGGATCTCACACTCGCCCGCGCGCAGGATCGGCTCAACGCGCTGCGCCCGGCGCTCCGAAAAAATTCATTCGACCCCCAGGCGAATCTCGTACTCGAGCCGATCGCGCGCTATTTCACGGATCAGATGCGACCGGCGATCGTGGCGTTATCAGGCGCGGTGCTGTTCGTTCTGCTGATCGCCTGTGCCAACGTTGCCAATCTCCTGCTGGTGCGCGCCGGGCTGCGCGAACGCGAATTTGCCGTGCGCGCGGCGTTGGGCGGAGGCTGGTGGCGCCTGATTCGCCAGACGCTCGCTGAAGTCGCGCTGATCGCTGCGGCAGCCACTCTGTGCGGAATCGCGCTCGCATGGCTGGGAATTCGCGCGCTGCTCGCGATCGCGCCGCCGGATCTTCCGCGTCTCGAATCGGTTTCGATCGACCTGCGCGTGCTCGCGTTTTCGATCGCCGCGGGTTTCATCGCGGCCGCGCTCTCCGGAATGATTCCCGCATTGCGCACGGCCACGCCGGATCTGGTGCGCATCCTGCGCGGCGCGCGCGCCGCTTTGCCCTCCCGGCCGATGCTCCGCAACGCCGCGGTGATCCTTGAAGTCGCGCTGTCCTTCGTGCTGCTCGCCGGCTGCGGCCTGATGCTACGCAGCTTCATCGAACTGCGCCGGATCGATCCAGGCTACGATCCGCACGGCGTCCTGACGCTCTTCATCACCCGCGATTGGCCGCTCACGCGCCAGGCAGGCCGCATCGATCTCCTGCGCGAAATCCAGGCGCGCCTGCGCGCGCTCCCGGGCGTTGAAAACGTGAGTGCATCGCTGATTCTTCCGCTCGATTGGGCCGTCGACCGGCCCAAAACCGCGCAATCCTCTATTAACGGGAGCGCGCCGGACGCGGACTTTCAAGAGGTGATGCCGGATTATTTCGAAACGCTGCGCACTCCCCTACTTGCCGGCCGCACGTTCACCCCCGAAGATAACGCGCCCGCCCGCGCGCTCGCCGTCATCGATCAGCGCTATGCCGAGCGCGTCTTTTCGGGCAACCCGATCGGGCGCAAGATTCCGCTGCCCGGCGCCGAATCGCCAACGGCGGAAGTGATCGGCGTGGTCGCGCACCAGCGCCTGATCTCGCTCTCTGATCCTGGCCGCGAAACGGTTTTTCTCGCGGATGGTTATTGGGGCATCGGCGTTTCGCGCTACTGGATGGTCCGCACCAAGGGCGATCCGGCGAAGCTCGCCGCGCCCATCCGCGCGGAGATCGCGAAAATCGACCCACAGCTCGTCATTTCCAAGATCCGGCCTATGGGTGCGCTCGTCGACCACGATCAATCCGCCACCCGATTCTCTCTATTTCTGATCGCGCTGTTCGCCGCGATCGCCGTGATCCAGGCGGGCGTCGGACTTTACGGCGTGCTCGCGACCTCCGTCCGCCAGCGCACCTCCGAGATCGGCGTGCGCATGGCGCTCGGCGCGGCGCCCGGCGGCATTTTCCGCCTGATCACCGCCTACGGTCTGCGCCTGAGCGCCATCGGCATCGCGATCGGCGTTCTCGCCGCCGCCGGCGTGACGCGCGTGATGAGCGCGATGCTGATCGGCGTGCGTCCCCTCGATCCGATCACGTTCGCGGGCGCCATCGTTCTGTTTGTATCGATCGCCGCGCTTGCCTGCTGGATCCCCGCGTCGCGAGCCGCCTCGCTCGAGCCGATTGACGCCCTCCGCGACGAATAGTCTTCCGGAATAACAGCAATGCGCGCGCTTGGCGATCGCGCCTCGGTCGGCTTGAGGCGCGGCCTTCAGGCCGTGCGTTCTTTGGACTACGAAAGGCCTGAAACCGGGATAGCACGTGTATGGACCCACCTTTGCCTCCCCATCTTCGATACCCTGCAATTTATGCTCAAGCCGACCATCTTCCGTGAATACGACATTCGCGGCGTCGCCGACGAAGAATTAAAAACTCCCGACGTGATCGATCTCGGGCGCGCGCTCGGAACCTTGCTGCGGCGCAAGCGCGGCGCCCGCATCAATCTCGCGCGCGATTGCCGGCTCAGCTCCACTCGCCTGCGCAACGCGCTCGCCGAAGGGTTGATCGCCGCCGGCTGCCAGGTCGCCGACCTCGGCGTGGTCCCCACTCCGCTGCTGTATTTTTCCACTGTGCATCTCGAATCCGACGGCGGCGTCATGATCACCGGCAGCCACAATCCCAGCGAGTTCAACGGATTTAAAACCGTCTGCGGCTCCGGCACCATATACGGCGACGATATCCAGGAAGTCCGCCGCATTCTCGAAGCGCGCGACTTCGCTTCCGGCCCGGGCACCCTGCGCGAGCACGATATCGCCGACGCTTACGTCGACACCGTCACCTCCCAGTTTCGCTGGAGCCGCCGCATCCAGGTGGTCGCCGACGCCGGTAACGGCGCAGCCGGTCCCATCATGCATCGCATCTTCGAGCGCCTCAACTGCGACGCCGGCGAGCTGTTCTTCGACATGGACGGCCGCTTCCCCAACCACCACCCCGATCCCACCGTCCCCGAAAATCTGGAGGCGCTTCGCGAAGGCGTCCAGGCCCGCCGCGCCGACCTCGGCATCGCCTTCGATGGCGACGGCGACCGCCTTGGCGCTATCGATGAAAACGGCGAGGTCGTCTACGGCGACATGCTCATGCTCATCTTCGGCCGCGAAATTCTTTTGCGCAAGCCCGGCTCAACCTTCATCGGCGAAGTCAAATGCTCCCAGGTGATGTACGACGAATTGAAGCGCCTGGGCGGAAATCCCATCATGTATAAAACCGGCCACTCGCTGATCAAAGCGAAGATGAAGCAGGAGCATGCCGAGCTCGCCGGCGAAATGTCCGGCCACATGTTTTTCGCCGACCGCTATTTGGGCTTCGACGACGCCCTTTACGCCGCCTGCCGCCTGATGGAGATCGTCGCCGAAAGCGGAAAGCCGCTTTCCGCCCAGCTCGAGGGTGTTCCCAAAACCGTCTCGACTCCGGAAATCCGCATCGACTGCCCCGACGAGATCAAGTTCAACGTCGTCGCCCGCGTCGCCGAAAATCTCAAGCTCACTCACAACGTGATTGAGGTCGATGGCGTGCGCGTCCTGTTCGACCGCGGCTGGGGCCTGCTGCGCGCCTCCAATACGCAGCCCGTCCTGGTGATGCGCTTCGAAGCCGCCGATGAAACCCTGCTCAGCGCCTATCGGCGCGAAATGGAGATGCTTCTCGATCGTGTAAAATCAATGGCTGGATCGCTATGAAAATCCTACTTGCGTTTGCAGCCGTTGCATCTCTAGCGCTCGCGCAGCCCGAACAAAAGACCGCCGAGCAGGTTTACAAAAACATCATCGCCCTCAAAGGCGTCCCCGCCGATGAGGTCATCCCCACCATGCAGTTCATCGCCTCCGCGCTCGGCATGGAGTGCAGCGGATGCCATGTGCAGGGCAAATTCGACGCCGACGACAAGCCCACCAAGAAAACCGGCCGCCAGATGATCGAAATGACCCTGGCCATCAATAAAGACCGCTTCAACGGAAGAACTCAGGTGAGCTGCTACACCTGCCATCGCGGCTCCGAACACCCCGTCGGTGTTCCGCCCGTCGCCGATTCCGATACGCCCGCGAAACCGGAGGCCCGCGCCCCGATGTCCGCCGGACAGGCGCCCACCCCCGACGAGATTCTCTCCAAATACGCCGAGTCCGTGGGCGGCGAAGCCGCGATGAAAAAGATCACCAGCCGCGAAGTGACCGGAAAGATCACCGTGATGGGCCAGTCCTCGCCGATCGAGTTGTACACCAAAGCGCCCAACAAGCGCATCTCCATCAGCGACAGTCCCATGGGTCACAGCATCACCGCGTTCGACGGAACCTCTGGCTGGCTCGGTACCGCGCGCGGCGCGCGCGACATGTCGCCGCTCGATACCGAAGCTGCCGCGCTCGACGCCGAGTTCTATCTCCCGCTGCGCATCAAGGAAATGTTCCCGCAGATCCGCCGCGGCCGTCCCGAAGAGATCGACGGCAATCCCTGCTACGTGCTGAACGCATCCAAAGGTGCCGGTCACCTCAACGTGCGCTTCTATTTCGATCAGAAATCCGGACTGCTCGTCCGCATGCTGCGCCTCACGCCCACTCCGGTCGGCAACATTCCCAGCCAGATCGACTACGCGGATTATCGCGACTCGGACGACGTGAAAATCCCCTTCCGCTGGACGCTCGCGCGCCCCGGAAATCGATTCACCATCCAGATCGAGCAGGTGAAAAACAACGTCCCCATCGAGGACAGCAAGTTCGCCAAACCGGAAGCCAAATAGAATCTTCCGCTGAAGCGACCTGCGCCGAGCCGCCAGCCGTAAGGCTGCGGCTTCTGGGCATTCTTCCCAAATAAAAACCGGGCGGCATCCATCAGGCCGCCCGGTTCAGTACAAGGAGATGGGCTCCCTCGGACGGCCGGAAGACCGTCCTCCGAGCCGGTCCCCGTCCAGATTAGAATGCCACAACCGCACAGCCTTTCCAATAGATCCTGCTAGTATTTTTGAACTGATGCGTACTATACCTACGCATATATCCAACCCCGCAATCGAATTTATGCGTCGTTTAGCGCAAATTCTACAAGGATAATCCGATAAGAACGGGCGCGCGATGGCGCAACGCATGCTCTTCGCTCTGCCAATATGGCCACTACGCCGCAAATTGCTCCCGTTTCGGCACCGAGCGTCAGCGCTCCCGGATCGACGAGCCAACGTGGCATCGCTCCGAAAACGCACGCCAAAATCGCTCATCCGCAGACTCAAAAACCGTCGCGATTTGGAAACCTCGCCGAGCTGAGCGTCCCCCTCGCCGTCCTGGGCATCGTCATGGCGATGATCGCGCCCATGCCGTCGTTCCTGCTTGACATTCTCATCAGCGCCAACATCACCCTTTCCGTCATCGTCCTGATGGTCTCGATGTACATCTCGCGGCCGGTCGAATTCAGCGTTTTTCCCACCTCGCTTCTGCTGCTCACGCTGTTCCGCCTGGCGCTCAACATCTCTTCCTCGCGCCTGATTCTGATCCACGGCAACACCGGAACGCGCGCCGCCGGACAAGTGATCGAAGCTTTCGGCAATTTCGTCGTCGGCGGCAACTACATCATCGGCGTCGTGATCTTCCTGGTCCTCATCGCCATCCAGTACGTGGTCATCAACCACGGCGCTGTGCGCATCTCCGAGGTCACCGCGCGCTTTACTCTCGACGCTCTCCCCGGCAAGCAGATGTCCATCGATTCCGACCTGAACGCCGGCTTGATCGATGAAGCCGAAGCCCGCGCGCGCCGCAAAAATCTTGCCGCTGAAGCCGAATTCTACGGCGCCATGGACGGCGCCTCCCGCTTCACCCAGCGCGACGCCGTCGCCAGCATTCTGATCACCGCGATCAACATCATCGCCGGCTTCCTGATCGGTGTTTTCCAAAACGGGATGGAGCTCAAACGCGCCCTCGCCACCTACACCGTGCTCACCATCGGAGACGGACTGGTCACCGTCATCCCCTCGCTGATGGTTTCCATTTCCGGCGGCCTCATTATCACGCGTACCAGTTCGGAGGGCAAGGTTGGCGCCGATGTCCGCAAACAGGTCTTCAGCAATCCTCAGCCGCTGATGCTTTCCGGCGCGATTCTCATCGTCATGGCTGTGTTCCCGGGATTACCTACAGTTCCGTTCTTACTCCTCGGCGGCGGCGTGGGATATTTCGGCTGGCGACTCCGCCAGAAAATTGTCATCACGACATCCGCTGAGGCCGCCGCACCCGCGCCCGCCAAAGAAAATCTCGAAGCTCTGCTCAAAGTGGAACCCCTCGCCATCGAAGTCGGCCTGGGGCTTGTGAAACTGGTCGAAGGCGCGCAAAACTCTCCGCTGCTGCGCCGCATTGCCGCCATCCGCAAACAAATGGCCTCGGACCTCGGCTACATGGTCCCCGCCGTCCGCGTCACCGACAATCTTCAGCTCAAAGCCAACGAATACGTGGTGCTGCTGAAAGGCGCCGAAATCGGCCGTTTCGAGCTGCCCGGCGGCCGCGAGCTTGCGATTCACCCCGGCCCTTCCACCACGCCCGCGCAGCTCGAGGGAATCCAGACGCGCGAACCGGCCTTCGGAATCCCCGCCGTCTGGATTCCGTCCGAAGCCGCCGAGACCGCGCGCTCCCAAGGCTACACCGTAGTCGATGGCGTCAGCGTCCTCGGCACGCATCTTTCCGAATTGATACGACGTCACGCTCATGAACTCTTATCCCGCCAGGACACCAAGAATATTCTGGATCGCGTCGCGGAAGACAACCCCAAAGTCATCGAAGATTTGGTTCCGAAATTGCTTCCCATGGCGATCGTGCAGAAGGTTTTCCAGAATTTATTGCGCGAGCGGGTTTCGATTCGGGATTCCGTCACCATTCTGGAAGCACTCGGTGAAGCCGCGGCGATGACCAAGAATCCCATCCTGCTTACCGAATACGTCCGGCAAGCCATCCGCCGCCTGGTGGTCAAGCCGTATCTGAATCCTTCCGGCGACCTGCCCGCGTTCTTCGTCGACCCGCAGATCGAGCGCACCATCGAATCCGCCATCGAGCACACCGAAAACAACAGTCACATCAACCTTCCTCCCCAGCGGATCCGTGAAATTCTGGATCGCGTTTCGCGCGCCGTGGGGTCGGCTGACGCGGTCATGGCAGTCGTCACCAGCTCCTCGGCGCGCTATTTTCTGCGGCAGATGATCGAGGGATCGCTGCCCAATCTGTCCATTGTTTCGCATAACGAAATCCCGTCCGGCGTTCGCGTCGTCTCGGCAGGACTGATCCAATGAAACTCAAAAGCTATTTTTCGGGAACCGTCGAAGCCGCCGTCGAGCTGGCCCGCAAGGAGCTCGGCGAGGACGCCCTGTTGATGAACGCGCGTCCCGCCACGCCGGAAACCCGCCATCTGGGCGCCTACGAAGTCGTCTTCAGCGCGCCGGAAAACTCCGCGGCGAGCGCCACGCTGCCTGCTCCAGACCGGCTTTCGCAGGACGTCGCCGATATGCGCCGCGAAATCGAGCGTCTGGCCAAATGCCTGGGCGGCGCGCGCCTGTTCTCGCGCACAGCCGATCCGTCGCAGCCCGAAATCTATTCGCGCCTGATCGCCAATGAGCTCGATGGCCTGCTGGCCCAGTCGGTCGCGCAGGGCGCGCCGCTCGAATCGTTGTTCGAAGTCGATCCCACGCTCGGCCGCCCTGGCGCGCAGCGCGCCGTCATCGCCCTAGTGGGACCTCCCGGCGCTGGCAAAACCACTACGCTCGTGAAACTCGCCGCGCGCTACGGACTCGCCTGCCGCAAGCCCGCGCAAATCATCACCGCCGACGTCTTTCGCATCGCCGCGGCCGACCAGCTTCGTTCGCTCGCCGACATTCTGGGCATCGGCTGCGACGTGGTCGAAACGCCCGTCGCCCTCGCGCAGGCCCTCGAACAGCATCGCTCCAAGGAAATGGTTTTCATCGACACGCCCGGCCTGGCCCGCAATGAAATGCAGGACGGCGCTGATCTCGCCCGCCTCCTCGCCGCGCATCCCGAAATCGATACGCATCTGGTGCTTCCCGCATCCATCAAACCCGAGGACATGGCCCGCACCGCCGCGCGCTACTCCATTTTCAAGCCGGCAAAACTCCTGTTTACGCGTATCGACGAGACCGAGCGCTTCGGCGCGCTGATCAACCAGGCCGCGCGCTCCGAGCTGCCCATCTCCTTCCTGGCTTCCGGCCAGCAGATACCCGACGACCTGGAGCCGGCCACCAAGGAAAAAATTGCCGCGCTCGTCCTCGGCGCTCCATCGTCCGAGCTCGAATCGTCCGTCGAGCGCATCGCCGGAGCTGCCGCCTGAGGATTTCCTAATGAAAGAGGCCACCCAAATGTTAGCAACGCCCGCGCGCACCACCGCGGCCTACTCCCGCACCGAGCTCGACCCGGAGGAGCGCGAGCAGCTCATCCTCGAACATCTCCCGCAGGTCCGTCTCATCGCCCGCCGCATTCACGACCGGCTTCCGGAAAGCGTCAGCCTCGACGATCTCATCTCCACCGGCGTGGTCGGCCTGATCGCCGCCATCGACCGCTTCGATCCTTCGCAGAACGTCAAGCTCAAAACATACGCAGAGTACAAAATCCGCGGCGCCATTCTCGACAGCCTGCGCGGACTCGACTGGGCGCCGCGCCAGCAGCGCAGGCGCGCCAAGCAGATCGAAGCCGCCATTTCCTCGGCCGAGCAGCGCCTCCATCGCACTCCCACCGAAGAAGAGATCGCCACCGAGCTCGGCCAGACCATCGACGAATATCACGCCTGGCTGGTCGACTCCCGCGGTCTCCAGCTTGGGAGTCTCGAAAGCGCCTCCAATCCCGAGGACGACAATCGCAACCTGCTCAAGTTCCTCTCCGACGACGAAGAAGCCTGGCCCTCCCGCATCGTCGAGCGCCAGGAGCTTCAGCGCCTGCTCGCCGAAGCCATCGAGAAAATGCCGGATATCGAAAAGACCGTGCTCAGCCTGTACTACCACGAGGAGCTGACCCTGCGCGAGATCTCCAAAATCGTCAACCTGCATGAGTCGCGCATCTCGCAACTGAAAACCCAGGCCATCCTGCGCCTGCGCTCCTACATGGAGAAGCGCTGGCCCGCCACGCGAGGCCGCTGATGCCCTCCGGCGTCCATACCGGGCTCGCCGGCGAGATCGCCACCGCGCTCGCCGCCGCGTTCGAAGGCCTCACCGGTGAGCGTCCGCGCATCGAGCCGCATGAGCTCGACGCCGAGCCGTCCGCCGCGCCCGCCTTGCGCTGGCGCCA
>Ga0335081_10004820_pt1 | contig 21313 bp, 18 predicted proteins | sample Lox_Sample_35_FD_206713 | JGI IMG/M metagenome (GOLD analysis project Ga0335081, IMG submission 206713) | Soil microbial communities from Loxahatchee National Wildlife Refuge, Florida, United States - Lox_Sample_3.5 | ecosystem: Environmental > Terrestrial > Soil > Wetlands | place: USA... | reverse complement strand
CTGATGTCGCAATATACGCTCGAGCCGTTTCTCAAATCGGTGGCCGAGACGCTTCCGAGCGTAACGGTGCGTTACGGCTGCGAATTCCTGTCGCTCCAGCAGGACGGCGCCGGCGTCACTGCGCGGGCGCAGACGGCCGGCGGCACGCAGGAGATCCGCGCCGCTTATCTCGTCGGCTGCGACGGCGGCGCGAGCCCGGTACGCCGCGAACTCGGCATCGCGCTTTCCGGCGAAGGCAATCTCCTGGCGCTGCGCCAGGCGCTCTATCGCTGCGATGAGCTGTTCGACCGCATGCCGATCGGCAATGGCCCCGGTCACGGCCGGCACTATCATGTCGCCGACAACAGATCGACGTTCCTGATCATGCAGGATTCGACCAGGCACTGGACGCTGCACTCCGTCGTCGACAGCGACGAAGAAATGAAAGCCGCGTTCGAGCGCACAGTCGGCGTTCCGGTCAAATACGAGATGCTGTCCTGCGCGCCATGGCGGCAGAACTTGTTGCTCGCCGACCGTTACGGCAAGGATCGGGTCTTTCTGGCCGGCGATGCTGTGCATCTCGTCATCCCCACCGGCGGGCTCGGCATGAATTCCGGCGTCGGCGATGCCGTCGATCTGTCGTGGAAGCTCGCGGCGACGCTTGCCGGCTGGGGCGGACCGGGCCTGCTCAAATCCTACGAGATCGAACGCCGCCAGATCGGCGAGCGCAATGTCGGCGCCTCGCGCTACGCCACCATCGGCCGGCGCAAGTGGCGCTCGATGTGGCGGCCGGACATCGCCGAGCAAACGCCGGCCGGCGCCGCGACGCGACAAAACCTCGCCGCCGTCGCCGATGTCGAGCAGCGCAAGAGCAACGAGATGATCGGCGCCGAGCTCGGCTACCGCTATGTCGACTCGCCCGTCATCTGCAACATCCCGGGCGGGCCCGAGCATCTGTTCCGCGAATATCAGCCGACCACGTGGCCCGGCGCGCGGCTGCCGCATGTCTGGCTCGATGACGGCACGCCGCTTCAGGACCGCGTCGGCGAGGGTTACACAGTCCTGAAACTCGGCGGCACCTCGGCCGACGCCGGCGGACTGGAACGGGCGCTTGCCGCGCATGGTGCGCCGGTCGCCGTCCTCGACGTTCCGGATCGCGCCGCGCGCGACGTTTACGGCTACGATCTCATCCTCATCCGCCCGGACATGCACGTCGTTTGGCGCGGCAATGCGGCGCCGGAGGATCCGGCGCACGTCGCAGCCGTGGCCACGGGACATTTCGCGCCGGCGGTTTGAGGATCCTCAGGCCGCTCGGCTCAAAGCTTGGCCAGCGCCAGGCCGATGCCGCCGAGCGCGCCGAAAATGACCACGACGAGCGGCGGCGCGCGCCACACCGTCAGCAGAACGAAGCCGACCAGCGCGACGCCGAAATCTCCCGGCGTCTTGACCGAGCTCGTCCACACCGGATTGTACAGCGCCGCGCCGAGTAGCCCGACGACGGCGGCATTGATGCCGCGCATGATCGCCTGGGCGCCGGCACGTTTTCGAAATGACTCCCAGAACGGCAAGGTGCCGAGCAAGATCAAGACGCCGGGGAGAAAGATGCCGATCAGTCCCAATGCCGCGCCGGCGACCCCGTGCGGCGACAGCTTCAGCACGGTGCCGAGATAGGCCGCGAAGGTGAACAGCGGGCCGGGAACCGCTTGCGCGGCGCCGTAGCCGGCAAGGAAAGTGTCGTCGCTGATCCAGCCCGGGCCGACAAAGGCTTGCCGCAGCAGCGGCAGTACGACGTGGCCGCCGCCGAACACGAGCGCGCCTGAGCGATAGAAGGCATCGAACAGCGCAACGCCCTGCGTGCTTTCGAAGCTCTGCAGAATCGGCAGGCCCAACAGCAGAACGAAGAACAGCGTCAGCGCCGCCAGTCCCGTCGCGCGACCGATCGGGATCGGCATATGCGCCCCGGCGATCGGCGCCGCGCCGCGGCACAGCCACAGCCCGGCAAGGCCGCCGAGTGCGATCGCCAGGATCTGCGCCACCGAAGATGTGCTGAACAAGATGACGAGTGCCGCCGCCACGGCGATCGAGGCGCGCTCTTTGTCCGGGCACAGCGCGCGCGCCATGCCCCAGACGGCTTGCGCCACGATGGCAACGGCAACGAGCTTCAGCCCGTGCAGCAGGCCGGTACCGACCGGACCGATCAGCGCGCCGGCGCCATAGGCGAACAGCACCAGGGCGATCGCCGACGGCAGCGTAAAACCGGTCCACGCCGCCAATGCGCCGCCATAGCCGGCGCGCATCAAGCCGATGGAAAAGCCGACCTGGCTCGAAGCCGGCCCGGGCAGAAACTGGCACAGCGCCACGAGATCGACATAGGCCTGCTCGTCGAGCCATTTGCGGCGGACGATGAACTCCTCGCGGAAATAGCCGAGATGCGCGATCGGCCCGCCGAACGATGTCAATCCGAGTCGCAGGAAGGCGATAAAGACCTCGCCGATCGAGCCTCGCGGCGTCACGGCAGCGGGCGTCGCGGTTGTCTCATCTGCGCTCATAAATTCTCGCAACCTCCGCCCGCGCCGGCGGGCATTTTGGCAGCGTTACGGAGCGAGGCAACAGTCTGATGACGCGTTGTGCGGCGCCTGGAACAAATGGACCCGGGCTGCGGCGGACAAGTGTTTGCTACGCCGCCGCGGCGCTGGACGAGCTCGTTCGCCCGGCCGGCTTTATCGGGCGCAGGACCATCTCGATCGCCTTGACGACGTTATTGTAGGTCCGCATCGCGTGCTGCAGCTCGACCAGCGATATCTCCTTGCGCTCGGCGCGGTCCTTCCATGACTGCTCGAATTTCCAGTTCACCGACTCGATGACAAAGTCGACGCCGAGATAGACGCCGAGCGGCGTATTGGCGGCGTTGGCAGCCATCCATTCCCGATTGGCGGTCTGCGAGAACAAGAGCAGGCTGTCGGGCGTGATCGGCCGCACATGGGTCGGATCGCCAAGAAAGCTGTCATGCCGCGGATGCGGCACCGCGATCATGATCTTCGCCCCGTCGCGGCAGACACGATAAAGCTCTTTGATGATTCCGAGATAAACCGCGGTTTCGGCGCCGAGATGTTCGAGGACGTGAAACAGCAGCACTTCCTCGGCGCTATCGTCCGGCCACGGCCACGGAAACTGCTCGAGATCGACGACCTGGTCGACGGCGGGCGTGGCCACTTTGTCGGCATTGATCCAGCCGTCGAGGTGCTTGTTGCCGCAGCCGAGGTTCAGGCGCATGGGGCTCCTCCAGGCTTGCCGCCGCCGGATCGTTTGGGGCCGGGCGCGATCGCCTTGCAACGCCAATAGATACCGCAGCGGCTTGATTCGCGCCAAAACGCCGCCGCCATGCGCAATATTGCGTAGTCCCTTCGCGCCGCGCGCTTCGGCTCCTGAGCAAAGGACGGCGCTGCTGCGGCGCCGCGCCCGCGACATAAAACCGGAATTCGCCTATATGCGCAGGATCATATTGCCATTGAGGTCATCATGACTCCTGTTGTTGCCATCGTCGCGCCCGGCGCCATGGGCGCCGCCGTCGGGAAGAGGCTTACTGATAACGGGCTGAAGGTCCTGACCTCGCTTGACGGCCGCAGCCCGGCGACCGTGGCGCGGGCCAAGGCCGCCGGCATGGCCGCCGCGACCGACAGCGAGATCGCGGCAGCGGATTTTGTCCTTTCCATCTTGCCGCCCGGCGACGCGCTGGCGCTGGCCGAGCGCTTTGCGCCGGCGCTTAAAGCCAGCAACGCAAAACCGGTCTATGTCGACTGCAATGCGATCAATCCGATGACGGTCGAGCGCGTGGCGGCCGCGATCGCGCCGACCGGATGTCCTTTTGTCGATGCCGGGATCATCGGTGCGCCGCCGACCCCTCTGCCTCAGCCTCCCCCGCCTGCGGGCGAGGGTAGGGTCGGGGGCAGCCCGCGCTTCTACGCCTCCGGCCCGGCGGCGCCGCGCTTCGCGAGCTTGCGCGATTACGGCCTCGACGTTCGCGTGCTCGGCGGCGCGGTGAGTGCGGCCTCGGCGTTGAAAATGTCCTATGCCGGCATCACCAAAGGCACGCAGGCGATCGGCGCGGCGATGATGCTCGCCGCGATGCGCGCGGGCTCTGCCGACGATCTCTTGGCCGAACTGCAGGGAAGCCAGAAGCAATTGTTTCCATGGCTCAAGCGCCAGCTTGAGCTGATGCCGCCCAAGGCCTACCGCTGGGTTGCCGAGATGCAGGAGATCGCCGGCTTCGTCGCCGACGATCCCGCGGCGCGCGACCTCTACGAAGGCGCCGCGCATTTCTACCAACGCTTCGCGCAAGATTTCGAGAGCGGCGACAAGAACGAAGCCGCGGCGCTGGCGGCGTTTCTTGGCAAGGATTCGCCGGGCCGCTGACGCGTGCCGATCTATCGGACGACAACCTCATCTTGCCCTGCAATCTAAACTGGCTAGAATTAATGACATAACCAGAGCGCGAGCCGCGCATTACGAGAATGCGGGGCTTGTCATGCGGGCTGTCATGCGGGCTGTGATGGGGGCTGTGATGGGCAGGGCAAAGGCTGTCGTCGCGTTGGTGGTTTTGAGCGTAGCGCTCTTTGGCGTATCCGCCGATGGCGCCACGGGATATCAGCCGAGCGCGGTGTTCTGCGCCGATCCGGGCATCAAGACGTTATGTCCGGTCATCCCCTCGAATATCGGTGACGATCCGCCGCTGCACTTCGGCGACTATTCCGGTGTCTTTCCGAAGGACCCGACCGCCAAGACCGACCTGCAGTCGCCGTTCGACAATTATTCCTGGCAACTGTTCGTCGCGCTCAATTGGCCCGCCGGCACGCCGCCGAAATCGGTGCGAGCGGCGCTCACCGGCGATCTCGGGCCGCGGGTCTGGGAGACATGGAACCGGGTCTCCCAGGTCTTCGGCCCGTCGCCGGGACTTGCCCATTGCGGCCCGACGCCGGCGGGGCTGGAGCGCTTCGACATCGGCTCCGACACTTACGGCCGGCCGGTCGGCGAGAACGAGGAATATATCCAGGCCGCGACCGGCGATCCGGTGATCGACGTCTCCGGCAACTGGACGATCTACGAGCGGCGCGTCGGCAACGTCGAGGTCGCATTCCTCAAAGCGCCTTACGGCCACAAGGAATGGACGCTCACGACACGTCCGGGGGCCAGGCGAATCTGGTCAAAAATTACAACAAGAAACCCGCGGTTTTCTTTCCGGTCTCCAGCGACAAGACCGATGGCGCCAATGGGGCGATGGAGATCAAGGCGGCGTGGCGGATTCTCGATCCCGCCAAGCACGCCGAAAATGTCAAACGCTATTACGTCAGGCGGGCCTTCCTGACGGTGGCGCCCGACCTGGTGCGCGATGCCGCTGGAAAGCCCGGCGGCAAGATTTGCGCGCAGGTCGATCTCGGCCTGGTCGCCATGCACATCCTGCAAAAAAATGCGCGCATCGGCGGACTGCAGCCGCAATGGATCTGGTCGACATTCGAGCATGTCGACAACGCCCCGCTGGCGAAGGCGCCGTGCGATCCGGCCAATCCCGACCAGTGCAACATGGACGGAAAGTACGATTGCCCGGCGGCCATCCCCCAAGCCAACGCCAATTATTCCTATTTCAATGTGAACTGTCCGGAGTGTTCGACGAACCAGCCTCCAAGAAAATCCACCGACAAGCCGCACTTCGCCTGGAATTCGAAGCCGCCTTATGCGCGGGCTTACCTGAGCCCGACCCCCGACGGCCGGCAATTCGGCACGCAGGTCTCGCGCTGCTGGTCGATTTACGGGCTGACTGAATCACTGAACGAGCAGTGGCGGATGGCGCTTGGCCACGTCGGTTCGGTGCTTGCCAATTACATGCTGGTCGGTTCGCAATGGGGTTTTATCACCGTCGGCATCCATCCCGTGCAAGGCTTCCTGCCGAAATACATCGCGAACACGCTGATCGAAACCTACCTGCAGCGCGCCGCCCCCGATTCAGGAGTCTCGTCGTGCATGGCCTGCCACATTCAGGCGACGCTGCCCCAGCAAACCGGCGTGACCAACGTGTCGTCGGATTTCAGTTTCCTGCCGGGTCTCGCTCCGCTGCTGGGTCACCCGGTGGTCCGGCGCGCGCCACTGCAATAGGGGTGATAAGGCACATCGGAGCGGCGCCGCCTTTGCAACGCCCCCGCGGGGCACGCGCTGCTCGCGCTCAGCTATCGTATTCGGTCGCCTGCCCGTCGGCCGTCGCGATCAGAGACTTCGGCACCAACAACAGCGTCGGCAGAATGAGCGCATAGACGACCGTGATTGCGATCACGCAAGCGACAAAGCCGCCGAGATGATCGTACAGGTTCGTCCCCAGAACGTCGCCGAAACGCGTCACGATGACGCTCAGTCCGCCGGACATCATCAGTGTCGTTCCTTGCAGGCCCGGCGGACATGAACGAATGATCAGGGCCAGATAGGCGGCCGTGGCGACGCCGCCCATCAGCCCGATGGGCACCGCCGCGATGAGGGCTCCGGCGATCGAATGGATGAACAGCAACGGCACCAATTGCGGAACCGCGACGACGGTCCCCCACCACAGCAGGGTCCTCAGCGGCAACGTGCGGCAGAGCAGACCGAACAGCATGAACGTCGGGATGAAGGAGACGGCAAAGATCGCATTCCATTGTCCCCATTGAGCGTCGTTGGCGTGCAGCGAATTCTGCAGATAATACTGCAGCGGCGTGGCCGAGCCCGGCGCGAAATTCCACAGCGTCCAGATCAGCAGCGCAGGGTAGATCGGCCAATGGCGGGTCAGCCTCTTGAGATCCGTCATGGGATGAGCGGCGAGCACCCGCTCGTCATGGACGTTGTCAAACACGATTTTGGGTTTCCACAGCGCGTAAGCCGCGACCAAAGTCATCGTCGCGGCGCCGGTGAAAAACAGGATGTGCGCGGCCTGATTATTGCTCCTTGATTCGAGGAAGTCGCTCAGCGTGCCGCCCAACAGCAGCGCCGCAACGGTCGGGATCGAGCCGAAGATGTTCCAGACCGCGCTGATCTGTCCCGACATCTCGTGCTGCTGCCCAAGCACCGAAGTCAGGCCGTTCTGGGCGCTTGCAACAAAAAGAAACGAGGTGGTCAACAGCACGACCGCGGCAAGAAGCGTGACGTAGGTGATGGGAACGAAAGCGAACAGGACATAGAGGCCGGCGGTCGCGATGCCGAACGACAGCATGAAACCGCGATCCCCCATGCCGAATGGATTCCAGATGTCGCGGATGAATCCGAAAATGAAGGACAGGTAGAGCGGGATTCCGGCCATCAGCCGGAAATTGGCGAGTTCATGCGCCGGCAGGTGCAATTTGTTCTTGAGCAGGAAGCTTATCGGGATATCGATGAGACCTCCGGCAGGCGAGCCGAAGGCCAGCAATATGATCAAAAAGCCAAGATAGACAAAAATCCTTTGCCGCACCGGGTAGGGCAGGCCGCTCGGCGCGGCGGCGAGCGACGCCTCATCGTTGTTTCCCGCGCGATCTGCCGTCATTGCGCCAATACCGTGCCGATCAGCATGGCCGCCCCCGGGGCGGCGTTCGGCTTACGGCCTACCGGTTGAGCCACCGTCGCGCAAATCCGAGTATGCCCTGCGGCAGGAAAATGATGACGGCGATGAAAACCAGACCAAGCGGGATCAGATACGGGAACTGATCGCCGAACGCCTGCGCCATGAGCTGCCGCGCCAGCTGGAAGAAGCCGGCGCCGACGATCGGGCCGACCAGCGTGCCGATGCCGCCCAAGACGTTGTAGATCACGGTGTCGCCCGAGGTGAGAAAATAGACGAAATCCGGCGCGGCGAATTCGTTCTGGATGGCATAGAGCACGCCGGCGAGCCCGGCGAACAGGCCGGACAGCATCACCGACATCATCTTATAGCGCTCGACCGCGTAGCCGATGGCGCGGGTGCGCGGCTCGTTCTCGCGAATCGATTGCAGCACCATGCCGAACGGCGATTGCGTGATCCGGCGCAGGATCAGGTAAGAGGCCGCCACCACGGCCAGCACGAACCAATGCAGCGTCGTCGACGTAAAGCGCGCGTTGACCAGGAACGGAATGGTGAAATGCGGCCGGGTGAAGATCAGGCCGTTCTCGCCGCCGGTCAGCGCCGTCCAGGTGAAGATGATGACATAGAAGATCTGGCTGAAGATCAGCGTGGTGATGGCGAAATAGATATCGCGCAGCCGGGTCGAGAAGAAGGCGACGAACAAAGCGGCGCCCGCCGCGCCGGCGAGCCCGAAGATAATCGCGAGCCAGAGGTTAGGCGGGCTCACGATCAATAGAGCGCCGGCGGCGCCATACATGCCCAGCCCGAAAAACGCCGAATGGCCGAACGAGATCATGCCGGTATAGCCGATCAGAAGATCGGACGACATGGCCAGCAATCCCCAGATCAGCACTTCGGTGAGAAAGCGCCGCCAGAATTCCGGCAGCACGAGCGGCGCCGCGATCAGGAGCGCCATCACCGCGCAGAAGCCCAGCCAATAAACCGTGTTGTGGCTCAGCCGCGGCTTGCCGAGCGGAATCGCTTTATCGAGCGGTGCGGTCGTCATCGGGGCGTCGCCACGAACAAGCCGGTCGGACGGAACAGCAATGTGAGGATCAGCACGACGAAAGAGACGATCACCGCCTGCGACGGATCGAGCCAGATCGTGGCGTAAGCCTCCAGCAGGCTGATGAAGATGGCGGCCACGATCGAGCCGGCGAGATTGCCCATGCCGCCGACCACCACGACGATGAAGGCCTTGAGCACCCAATCGAGCCCCATGGTGTGGCTCACCCCGACCATGGGCGCGAACAAGACGCCGCTTGCCGCCGCCATCGCGGCGCCGATGGCGAACACGCCGGTATAAACCCACGGCACCGGAATGCCCATGGCCTGCGCCATGACGCGGTCTTGCGCCGTGGCCCTGATCCACACGCCGAGCTTGCCGTATTTCAGATAGAGCCAGAAGCCGCCGATGATGGCCGCCGACAGCGCGGTGATGAGCACGCGGTACCAGGGATATTGCAGATAGAACAGCGTGAACGAACTGCCGATCGGTTCCGGAATCTTGCGCACCACCGGACCGAATTGCCACAGCGCGTAATTCTGCAAGACGAGGGAAATGCCGAAGGTGGCGAGGATGGTGTTGAGCGGATCGCGGCCGATCAAGGGTCGCAGCGCCACGATCTGTATCGCTGCGCCGAGGATGGCGACGATCAGCGAGGCGCCGATCAAGGCGAGCCAGAAGCTCCCGGTGGCGACGAAAACGACGAAGCCCATATAGGCGCCGAGCATGAACAATTCGCCGTGGGCGAAATTGACCACGTCCATGATGCCGAAGATCAGCGTCAATCCCGAGGCGATCAAAGCCAGGATCATGCCGGTGACGACGCCGTTCACCGTCTGGATGATGATGAGGTCGAAGGGAATGGCGTGGAAAAATTGGCCGAGCATGCCCATCGATCACACTCCGAGATACTGCTTGATGACGGGGTGGTGCAAATCGAGCTCGGCCGCGGCGCAATGGTGCCGCACGCTGCCCTTCTCCATGATGTAGACGCGCTGGCTTGCGGCGAGCGTCAGCGGCACGTTCTGCTCGACCAGCAGGATGGCGACCCCCTCGTTGTGCAGAACCTCGATGATGTTGCGGATCTGCGAGACCATGCGCGGCATCAGCCCTTCGGTCGGCTCGTCAAGCAGGATGATTTTCGGTTCCAGCATCATGGCCCGCGCAATGGCGAGCATCTGCTGCTCGCCGCCCGAGAGCGTGCCGCCGGCCTGGCCGCGCCGCTCCGCCAGCACCGGAAAGAACGCGAATACCTTGTCGAGCAGCGTGCGCCGCTTGTCCTCGGTGACGCCGTCGCGATCGAGCCCGGTGCGCAGGTTTTCCATCACCGTGAGGAAGCGGAAGATGCGGCGGTCCTCCGGCACATAGCCGATGCCGCGGCGCGCGAGCTTGTGCGGCGGCAGGCCGGCGACGGCGCGGCCTTCGAGCCGCACCGAGCCCTGGCTCGGCTGCACCAGTCCCATGATGGTCTTGAGCGTCGTCGATTTGCCGACGCCGTTGCGGCCGAGCAGGCCCACCACCTCGCCGGGCGCGACATGAAGCGAGACGCCGTGCAGGATGTGGCTCTTGCCGTAATAGGTGTGGACGCCGTCAAGCGCGACGAGCGGGGTGGCATCGGCCGCCGCGCTATTTGCCGGAATTTCCGCGAAGTTGCCTGCTGCCACGCTCATGTTTTCAGATATACCTCCAGCACTCTCGGGTTCTGCTGGATTTCCGCTGGGCTGCCTTCGGCGAGAATGCTGCCGTAATTGAGCACGGTGATGCGATCGGCGAGCTCCATCACCACCTGCATGTCGTGCTCGACGATCAGGATCGTGAGATTCTCGGCGATGCGCTTGACCAGTTCCTTGGTCTCGTCGGTTTCCGCTTGGCTCATGCCGGCGGTCGGTTCGTCGAGGCACAGGAGCTTGGGCTCGGTGGCGAGCGCAATGCCGATTTCGAGATTGCGTTGCTCGCCATGCGAAAGATTGGCCGCCAATTCCTCGGCCTTGCCGAGCAGCCCGATGGAATGCAGCGCGGCCTCCGCCTTGCGGTTGATGTCGGCGAGCGCGCTGTGATGCGCGAACATGTTCCAGCCGTGGCGGCGCGATTGCGCGGCGATGCGCACGTTTTCGAGGACCGTGGCATTGGGCAGGATATTGGTGATCTGATACGAGCGGGCGATGCCCTTTTGCGAGATCGCGTTCGACGGCAGCCCGGTGATGTCTTCGTTGTCGAAAACGATGCGGCCGCTGCTCGGCCGCAGCACTCCGGTCAGGCAATTGAAGAACGTGCTCTTGCCGGCCCCGTTCGGCCCGATGATGGCGTGCACCTTGCCCGGCGCCACTTCGAAATTGACGTCGGACAACGCGGCCAGTCCGCCGAAACGGATGGACAACAGCTCGGTCTTGAGGATAGGCGCCGACGCCGCTCCCCGGTCGGCCACCGGGGAGCGCACGTCGATCGAAGCTGCCGCGCTCACTTAGGCGGAGAAGTTGCAGGCCGGCGGCACGACGGTCTTGTCGCCCGGTACGGTCTCCATGAGATGATAGGTTCCGCCTGAGACGGTGAAGATAAACTCCTGCGGGAAGGCCTGATGGTCTTCCTTGCGGATGGTCTTGTCGCCCTGCGGGAAGTCAGGACCCGCCTTCAGCTTAAGACCTTCAAGCGCCTCGATCAGTTTCATGGTGTCGGGGCGGCCTTGGAACTTCGACATTTCCATGCCGATCTTGAGCGCATTGAGCGCCTCGAAGTTCGACTGCACGTATTTGTCGGGCAGCGGACCGGATGGATCGATCTTGGCCAGCCGCGCCTTGGCCTCGTTGAACCAGGCGTGGTGATACGGCGTGTCGAGCGGGCCCTGGAACACCGGGATGTAACGATTGATCGCGGTGAAGCCGTCGATCTTGTTGCCGATCGCGATCAGATTGGTCGATTCCGAGATCGAGCCGTCGCCGGCCCATTTATATTTCTTGGTGAGCCCGAGGTCGTAGGCCTGGGTGGCGATGGTGACGCCGTCCTTGCCGAAGAAGATGCCGAACAATCCGTCGAAATCGCCGGAGATTTTCGATAGGAACGGCGTCATGTCCGGCGTGCCGAGCGGGATGCCGGTGGTGCCGACGACTTCGCCGCCGTTCGCCTTGATGTGGGCGATATAGGCATCGCGCGTCGACTGGCCCCACGAATAATCGGCAAAGGCGATGTGCCACTTCTTGCCCATCTTGGTCAGTGTCGGCGCGAACGCCACCGCCTGCGCCGGCGCGTAATCATAGGTGCGGAAGCTGTAGCGGTTGCAGTGGCTGGTGGTCAGCGTGGTGTCGAGGCAGACCGAGATCATGTTGACGATCTTGGCGTCTTCCCACACCGGCATGCAGGCGAGGCAGATGTTGGAGAGGAAGCCGCCGACATGGGCGTCGACATTGTCCTCCTGCACCAGCTTTTCGCTCTTTTGCCGCGCCACCGCCGGCGAGCTTTCGTCGTCGACGATGTCAAGCTCGACCGGGCGGCCGTTGATGCCGCCGTTCTTGTTGATGCGGTCGGCCGCCATCTGCAAGCCGACCACCGCGGTCTTGCCGCCGGCCGCGCCGGGGCCCGACAGCGGCTGCTCGGAGCCGATCTTGTAGGCTTTTTCAGCGCCGAAAGCGGCGCGCCACGGCGCGGGGACCAGCATCATGGCGCCGATCGCGCCGCCGCCCCAGCCGATGACACGGCGGCGTGTGGCCTTGCCGCTGTACCAAATGTCCTCGGCCCATTTCTCTTCTTTCCACTTCTCACTCATCGGATGTCCCTCCTACTGGATTGGCAAAAGCCCCACGCGACCGGCCCTGATCGGGCTCTTTTGTGCGCAATTTCATGTAGCAAACGCGATCTTGCGACCATTTTCAACCCGAATTCGCATTGTCGCAATCGACGCGCCGCGCCCGAGCCGCGCGTAACATCGTCGCGGGCGGCGCCGGGCTTTTTCCCGGTCGGCTTGATGATAAAATAGGCAAGTGTTTTGAAAAGCTTCGCGGCCTGGTGAAATAGGGCCTGGTGAAATAGGACTTGGTGAAATGGGAGATGCGCAATGGCAGTAGCGGCGGTACGGCGGGACGATACCGAAGCGCTTCTCACCGGCCGCGCGGCCCGGCTCGCCATCCGGCGCAACGCGCATTCCGGCCCGACTTCCGGCCTGGCGCCGGGCTTCGTGCAGGCCAACCTCGCCATCCTGCCGCAGGCAATGGCCGAGGATTTTCTGCAGTTCTGCCGGCGCAATCCGAAGCCGTGTCCGCTGATCGGGGTCTCCGCGCCCGGCGATCCCCGCGTCCCGGAGCTTGGCGAGGATCTCGATATCCGCACCGATTTGCCGCGCTACCGGGTCTGGCGCGGCGGCGCGCTCACCGACGAGCCGGCCGATCTCCTCAAATACTGGCGCGACGATCTTGTGACCTTCGCGATCGGCTGCTCGTTTTCCTTCGAGCAGGCGCTGCTCGACGGCGGTATCGAGCTCCGTCATATCACCTGCGATTGCACGGTGCCGATGTACCGCACGTCGGTCGAGACGGCTGCGGCGGGCCCGTTTCACGGCCCGCTGGTCGTGTCGATGCGGCCGATGACGCCCGCCGACGCCATCCGCGCGGTGCAGATCACCACGCGCTTTCCTTCCGTGCATGGCGCGCCGGTGCATCTCGGCAAGCCGGAATCGATCGGCATCAAGGACATCGCCAAGCCCGATTGGGGCGACGCCGTGCCGATCCGCGACGACGAGATCCCGGTGTTCTGGGCCTGCGGAGTGACGCCGCAATCGGTGATCATGGCGGTCAAGCCGGAATTCTGTATAACGCATTACCCCGGCGCCATGCTGGTGACCGACCGCCGCAACTCCGAATTTGCCATTATGTGACTCTGTCATTGCGGATTGCCGCGCAGCGGCAAGTCCGGAATCTATAATCACGAATCGTGGATATGGATTCCGGACTCCTCGCTTCGCTCGACCCCGGAATGACACGCAAGGAGTCTCATGCTCATCGACTTCCAGCAACACTACACGCCGCCCGAGCTGCTCAAGGGCGATCCAAGCAAAGTCACCGTCGATCTCGATCGCGACGGCAATCCGAATTATCTGCTCAATCCGCTGCTGTCCGATCTCGGCGCCCATGTGCGGATGATGGATGCCGCGGGCATCGATGCCGGCGTGCTGACCTGCGGCTCGGGCTTCGACCAGCCCGACCTGGCCGTCTGCCGGGCAATCAACGACCGCATGCGCGAAGCCGAGGCGGCGCATCCCGGCCGCTTCATCGGGCTTGCCCATGTGCCGGCGCTCAAGCCCACGGAAGCCGCGGCCGAATTGAAGCGCTGCGCCGTCGAGCTCGGCTTTCCCGGCGTCGTCATCGCCTCCGAGCTGCAAGACCAGCCGCTCGACGCCGAGGCTCTGCGGCCGTTCTGGAAAGCCTGCGCCGATCTCGATCTTTACGTCTTCATTCATCCGCTGCCGCGCGTCATCCGCTGGGCGCGCATGGATGCCGACGATCTTGGCCGCATGCTCGGCTGGGAATTCTCGCTGATGACGGCGGCGGTGCGGATCATCAATTCCGGCCTGCTCGACGAGTTGCCGAATTTGCGCATTCAGTTCTCGCATTTCGCCGGCGGCATCGGCCGCTATCTCGGCCGCATCCGCGGCTTCGAGCAGCGCGGCAAATGGGGCACCGCGGCGGTGCCGCGCCACGGCCGCGAGCCGCGGCGGCCGTTCGACTATTATCTCGACCACCGTCTCTACTATGACATCGCCGGCTGGGCCGGCCCCGACCATGCCGCGGAGTGGGGCGCCGACTGGGTCCGCTTCGGCCTCGATGAGCTTGCCTTCTCGCAACTCGTTTTCGCCTCCGACTATCCGCAGGCCGTGCGCGAGCCGAGCGAGGTCGCCGGCTATGTCGAGGCGGTGCGCGCGCTCGGCGGCAACGGCCGCGCGCTTGCCGCCGGCGTCAACGCCGAGAAGCTCATTCCCGATATCGGTAAGCGTCTTGCCGCGCGCGGCAGGACCAAGGTGCCGGCATGAACGACCAGGCGGCGACTGACGTGGCGGCGTTCGATCCGGCCGCCCACGGCTGGGAACGCGTCAAGGCGCATAATTTCGGCGAGCTGATCGGGCCGGTTTGGCGCAAGGGCGATGGCTTGTTCGGCATCGTGACCGCGGACAAGCACAGGAACCATCGCAGCATGCTGCACGGCGGTGTGCTGATGAGCTTCGCCGATCAGGCCATGGGCATGACCGGACGCCGCCTCACCGGCGACAAGCCGCACGCCACCATCGAGATGAACATCCAATTCATCGCCGGCGTGAAGATCGGCGACTTCGTCGAGGCGCATTGCGAGGTGGTGCGCGAGACCCGCTCGGTGCTGTTCATCGAATCCAAGCTGAAAGTCGGCGACCGCATCGTCGCCTCGGCGAGCGGCATCTGGAAGATTTTGGGGGAGCGGTAATCGTTATCCCGTCACCCTGAGGTGCGTGGCGCACTGCGCCACGCCTCGAAGGGCGACGCCGAGGCGCTGGGGCCGCATCCTTCGAGGCGCGCCCTCGGCGCGCACCTCAGGATGACGGAATCCGAAACCTCTTCAAAGTCCCACCCTTCATCACCGAACCAGGCAGCGGATGGCCGACGATGTCTTCCGCGAGTTTGGCGCAGTCGATCAGCGCATCGAGATCGATGCCGGTTGCAATCCCCATTTCCTCGCAGAGAAAAACCAGGTCCTCGGTGCAGACATTGCCGGCGGCTCCCGCGTGGCCGGCGAAGGGGCAGCCGCCGAGCCCCGCCACGGCGGCGTCGAACCGCGTGACGCCCATTTCCAGACCGGCATAGGCGTCGGCAATCGCCAGCCCGCGGGTGTCGTGCAGATGCAGCGCGAAATCCATGTCGGGAAAGCGCTCGCGCAAGCTCCCGAGCGTGCGCTTGATCGCCAGCGGCGTCGCCCAGGCCATGGTGTCGGCGAGCGTGATGTATTTCAGCGTCACGCCGTGCTCGGCGGCGACGTCGAGAATCTGCTGCGTCAGCGCCACGACGTGGGAGATCGGGATGTCGCCTTCGAAATTGCACCCGAACGCCGCCATGATCGAGCCGCGCTCGACCGGCACGCCGGCCGCCTTGTACATTTCGACGATGGTGTGCTGAGCGGCGAGTTGCGCCGCGGCGTCCCGATTCTGATTGCGGATGGAAAACTTCTCCGAGGCGCAGAGCTGGATGGTGCCGGTATTGGTGAGCCGGTTGGCGTGCTGCAGCGCGCGCTCAAAGCCCTTTTCATTGAGCCACAATACAGTGTATTCGACGCCCGGCTGCGGCGTGATGCCGGCTACGACCGCATCGGCATCCGCCACGCCCGGCACGTTTTTCGGATTGACGAAGGACACGATCTGGATGCGCTCGAGCCCGGTCTGCGCCAGCGCGTCGATCAGTTCGATCTTGCGCGCGGTCGGGATCGGGCCTTTCTCGATCTGAAAGCCCTCGCGCGGGCCTTCCTCGGTGATGTGCACGGCCGCGGGCAAATCGCTCATGAGGCTTCTCCAGCGGCGACGACGCCGCGTTTGACCAGCCGCCCGATCTCTTCCTCGGCAAGGCCGAGCTCGGCGAGAATCTCGCTCGAGTGCTCGCCGATGCGGGGCGCCTGACGGCGCAGCGCGAAATCGTGCTCGCTCATCTCGATCGGCAGCCGCGGCAGCTTGGCATGGCGGCCATTCTGAAAGGCAATGTCGAGCATGCGGCCGCCGGCGTTAAGCTGCGGATCGTCGAACAGGTCGCCCGGCCTGGCGACCGGCGCAAACGGAATGCCGATGCGGTCGAATAGTTCGGCAAGCTCCGCGAGCCTATGCTTGGCGACAATGGCGGCGACGATCGGAACCAGCGCCGGCCGCGCCCGCACCCGGTCTTCGTTGGTCTTGTAGGCCGGATCGGCGAGCAGGTCCTGCCGTCCGAACTCTTCGCAGAAGCGCTGCCAATGGCCGTTGCTGGTGATGCCGACAAAAATCTGTTCGCCATCGGCGGTCGGCAACGGTTCGTAAATCGCCCAGGCGCCTTGCCGCAGCGGCATCGGCGGCATCGGCTTGCCGGTGACCACCTCGCCGGCCATGTGCGACATCATCAGAAACGCGGTCGATTCGAACAAGGCGGATTTGATCATCTGGCCGCGGCCGGTGCGCTCGCGCTCGCGCAACGCGGCCTGGATGCCGATCACCGCGAACATGCCGCCCATGATATCGACCACCGAGGCGCCGGCGCGCAGCGGCTGGCCGGGCGGCCCGGTCATGTAAGCGAGGCCCGCCATGAACTGCACCACCTCGTCGAGCGCCGGGCGGTGCTCGTACGGGCCGCTCAAAAATCCCTTCAGCGCGCAATAGACGATGCGCGGATTTTTGGCCGCCAGATCCGCGTAGCCGGCGCCGAGCCGGTCCATGGTGCCGGGCGCGTAGTTCTCCAGGATCACGTCGGCGGTTCCCACGAGACGATAGAGCAGGGCGCGGCCCTCGTCCGCCTTCAAGTCGATCGCGAGGCTGCGCTTGTTGCGGTTGAAGGTCGGGAAGAACCCAGCGGCAAAGCCGTAGAGCCGCCGGGTATGGTCGCCGGCCGTGGGCTCGATCTTGATCACGTCGGCGCCGAGATCGGCGAGGATGAGCCCCGCCGTCGGGCCCATGATGGTGTGGCAGAATTCGAGCACGCGGATGCCGGCAAGCGGCAGCGCGGAATGCACAGGGGAGGCGTTCATGTGCGGTAATCTAGGCCGTCATGGCCGGGCTTGTCCCGGCCATCCACGTCTGTGCTATGCCGCAGCTTCGTAAAGACGTGGATGCCCGCAACATAGGCGAGCGAAGCGATTCTTCGAACGGCTATGTGCGGGCATGCCGCGCGCAGGGAGGTCAAATCATGCAAAAGTCATTCGTGCGCGGCGAGCGCGCCCAGAAACGCGCTTATTCGCCGGCCGTCATCACCGAGGGCGGCAAGATCATCTGGCTCGCCGGCCATACCGGCGCGGTCGACGATGCCGGAAAATCGCTCGCCGGCGATTTCGACGCGCAATGCCGGCAGACCTTCCGCAACATCGAAAAGACGCTCGCCGAGGCCGGCGCCAAGCTTTCCGATCTCGTCACCATGACGGTATTCCTCATCGACGCGCGCCACACCACGCGGATGACCGAACTGCGCACGGAAATTCTTGGCCGTGACTTTCCGGCCAGCGCCGCCATCACGGTCGCCGGCTTCGCGCTGCCGGAGATGATGATCGAGATTCAGGCCGTGGCGGTGGTTTGAACAAAAGTCAGGTCAGGTCGGTATCGTGACGAGGTCCGCGCCCAATTGGAGCTTTCCGGAGAAATCCTTGATCACCTCGGACGGCAGCTTGCCGACGCCGTGCCCTGCCGAGCCTTTCAACACCGAAGCCAGCAGCACCTTCTCGTTATCGTTCAAGCTCTTGTGCAGTTGATCGAGCTTGGCGCCAAGCGACTCAACGGATTTCTTGTCTATGGTGTAGTCCATCGCTCTGTCTCCCTATCGAATGCCGCTAACGGCGAACGAGAACTACGGAATTATACTAGTCCTACGTGTAGCTAACAAGACAAGTGCGGCAAAGTGGAACTACGCACTCTTCGCCCGCGCCTCGTTGATCGCGCGCCATAAGACTTCCGGCGTCGCCGGCATGGCGACGTGCTTGACGCCGAGAACCGAGAGCGCGTCGACCAGCGCGTTCGCCACCGCCGGCATGGCGCCGACGCAGCCGGCTTCGCCGGCGCCCTTGACGCCGAGCGGATTGGTCTTGGTCGGCACCGGATTGCTGTCGACATGAAAGCCGGTCATGTCGCCGGCGCGCGGCATGGCATAGTCCATGAACGAGCCGGTGAGGATCTGGCCCTCGCGGTCGAACTTGATGTCTTCCATCAGGATCTGGCCGATGCCCATGGCGATGCCGCCGTCGACCTGGCCGTGCAGCAAGAGCGGATTGATCACGGTGCCGACGTCGTCGACCACGTTGTAGGCCACGATTTCGACCTCGCCGGTGTCCTCGTCGATCTCGAGCTCGCAGACGTGGACGCCGTTCGGATAGCTCGCCACCTTGCCCGAATAGATCGCCTTCTCGATGAGCCCGCATTCCATGCCCTGCGGCAGGTTCTTCGGCTCGAGCGAGGCCTTGGCGACCTCCTTGATGGTCATGGTCTGGTTGGTCTTTTGGCTCGAAAACACGCCGTCGGCGAATTTGATGTCGGCGACGTCGACTTTGAGCATGTTGGCGGCGATCGCCTTGGCCTTGGTCTCGATCTTGTCCGCCGCCAGCGTAAAGGCCGATCCCGACATGGTCGCCGAGCGCGAGCCGCCGGTGCCTTCGGCGAAGAACACCTGATCGGTGTCGCCCTGGATATAAGTCACTTCATTGGGATCGAGGCCGAGCCGGTCGCAGACGATCTGCTTGAACGCCGTCTCGTGACCCTGGCCCTGGTTGATGCTGCCGGAAAAGATCGACACCGTGCCCGTGCGATCAAAGCGGATTTCCGCGCCTTCGAGCCCGGCCGCCGCCGAGCGCTCGATGGTGTTGGAGAAGCCGAAGCCGCGCAGCTTGCCGTGCTTCTTCGACTTGGCGCGCCGGGCCTCGAAGCCCTTCTTGTCGGCGGCTTGCAGCGCCATCTCCAGGTTCTTCTCGAACTCGCCGCAGTCGTAGGTGAAGGTCACGCTGGTCTTGAACGGCATCGCGCTCGGCGGAATGCTGTTGCGGCTCCGGATATCGGCCGCATCGATGCCGAGCTCGTCGGCGGCGAGATCGACCATGCGCTCGATGACATAGCCGGCCTCGGGGCGGCCGTTGCCGCGATAGGGCCGCACCGGCTGGGTGTGGGTGAAGACGGCCGTGACGTCGATATGCGAGGCCGGCGTCTTGTAGACGCCGGCGAGCGTGCCGAGATTGCCGGTGAACGCCGGCATGCCGACCTGCAGATAGGCGCCGATCGCGGCGGTGATCTTGGCGCGGAAGCCCAAGAACATGCCGTCCTTGTCGAGCGCCAGCTCCGCCTCGGTGACGTTGTCGCGCGCCTGCGCGTCGCACAGAAACGATTCCGAGCGCGTCGCCACCCATTTCACCGGCCGGCCGACGAGCTTGGCGCCGAGCAGAACCAGCGCCACCTCGTTATAGACCGCCGACTTCATGCCGAACGAGCCGCCGATGTCGCCGCACACCACGCGGATCTTGTTGTCGGGGACTTTCAGCACGTATTGCGACAGCTCGGTCTGGAACACGTTGGTTCGCTGCAGCGTGGTGTAGATGGTGTAGCGGCCGTCGGCCGGCTCGTAGAGGCCGATGCAGCCGCGCGGCTCCATGGCCGCGGCGGTGACGCGGTTGATGACGAATTTGTGCTTGACCACATGCGCGGCGCGCGCGAACGCCGCGTCGGTCGCTTCCTTGTTTCCTTCGACCTGGACGAAGCCGATATTGTTCGGGCAGTCCTCCCACACCAGCGGCACGCCGGGCTTGGCCGCGTCGCCGGTCGCCACCACCGCCGGCAGCGGCTCGTAATCGACCTCGATCAGTTCGGCGGCGTCGACCGCCTGGAAATAGGTCTCGGCGACGACGAAGGCGACATAGTCGCCGATCATCCGCACGCGGTCCTCGACCAGCGCCGGATAGCGCGGCCGGTAGCCCGGCGCGCCGTCGCGGCGCTTCAATCCGCCGGGCACCGGCAGGTCGCCGAAGCCCGCGGCCTTGTAGTCGGCGCCGGTGAACACGCCGAGCACGCCGGGCGCGGCCTTGGCCTTCGCCGTGTCGATCTTGCGGATCCGCGCATGGGCATGCGGCGAGCGCAGCACAAAGCCGAACGCCATGCCGGGAAACGTCATGTCGGCGATATAGCGGCCGTGGCCTTTGACCAGGCGCGGATCCTCGAAGCGGGGAACGGGCTGGCCGATCGCGTATTCACCCATCGCAATCCTCACATTTCGCTGGCGCGGTCGGGGTCCATCGATCCAAACCGCTGCAATGGCCGTTATTCATGGACATGCCCGGCAGATGGCCGGGCATCGGCAGGGGTTTGGTCTTACAACGGCCGGTCAGGCCCTTCAATCGGGCTCCGGCGTGACGGAAGAGACGTAAAGTAACGTCGTTTCCCGGGCGCAGCGCAGCATGAAGCGAAGCGGAATGATGCGCTGCAGACCCGGGATCGTTGCGGGCTCGGAGTTTGATACGATCCCGGAACAGCGGCGCACCACTTCGTGCTGCGCCGCATCCGGGAAACGGCTTCTGATTGGCGCCCGTAACCCGTTCGTCCCCGCGAAAGCGGGGACCCAGAACCTGACGCACCCAGCAAGCGATCTGGATTCCCGCTGTCGCGGGAATGAGCGGAAGGGGCTATATTGTCCCCCATGCCGGAGACATTCGAGTCCGCCCTCCAAGCCCGCGTCGACGGTATGATCGACGCCTGCACCCGCTGCGGCAAATGCGTCGAGGCCTGCCCGGTCACCGCCGCCGCCGGCCTGGAAGCCGCGGCGCGCAACGCCCCGGTCGAAGTCATCGGCGGCGTCATCGATATCCTGCGCGGCGCTGAGGGCAACGCGGCGGCGCGGGCCTGGGCCGCCGGCTGCGTGCGCTCCGGCGACTGCATCGAGGCCTGCGACTATGGCGTCAATCCGCGCTTTCTCCTGAGCATGGCGCGCGCCGCGATGGCGCGCGCCGCGAACGATCCGGCGGCGCTGCGCAAGAAGGGCGTCGAAGGCTTTCGCCATGTCGCGCGCGACGTCAACGCGATGTCGAAGATCCAG
>Ga0335081_10004819_pt1 | contig 21314 bp, 19 predicted proteins | sample Lox_Sample_35_FD_206713 | JGI IMG/M metagenome (GOLD analysis project Ga0335081, IMG submission 206713) | Soil microbial communities from Loxahatchee National Wildlife Refuge, Florida, United States - Lox_Sample_3.5 | ecosystem: Environmental > Terrestrial > Soil > Wetlands | place: USA... | reverse complement strand
GAAGCGGGTCGTCGGAGCAGGTGATGCATGCCGTTTCCGAGGACTTTAAGATCCATCTTGTCAAGGAGCGGGAGGATGGGGAAAGCGAAGAAGTCCTCTCCTTCGAGACGATCGACAAGGGCGAGAGCCCAATTATCAAGCTTATGCATACCACTATTTTTGACGCCATCCAGCGCCGCTCCAGCGATATCCACATCGAGTCCACCGACAAAAACGTACTGATCAAATATCGTATCGACGGTGTTCTGTACCCCGCCACGGACCCGATTGATGTCAGGTTCCACAACGCCATCGTATCGCGTATCAAGGTCATGAGCGAACTGGACATCGCTGAGCGCAGAGTGCCTCAGGACGGTCGCTTCAAGATCCGCACAGCCGGCAAGACCATCGACTTCCGTGTCTCTATCCTGCCCTCCGCCTTCGGAGAAGACGTAGTAATCCGCATACTGGACAAGGAGTCGATTACCGCGGGTGTAAATTCTCTCCGGCTCGACAGCCTCGGGTTCGACGGACGCGACCTTGCCCGGTTCCGAAAAAGCATCCGAGAGCCTTACGGAATGGTCCTGGTAACGGGGCCGACCGGAAGCGGAAAGACGACATCGCTATATGCCGCCATCACCGAAATTAACACTGGTGAGGACAAAATGATCACCATTGAGGATCCCGTGGAGTATCAGCTGCGGGGAGTGGTGCAGATTCCGGTGAACGAAAAGAAAGGTTTGACCTTCGCGCGGGGCCTGCGCTCGATTCTTCGCCACGATCCCGACAAGATCATGGTCGGTGAAATCCGCGATGCTGAGACCGGACAGATCGCGGTCCAATCCGCCCTCACCGGCCACCTTGTTTTTACCACGGTACATGCCAACAATGCCTTTGACGTGCTCGGCAGGTTCCTGAACATGGGCATAGAGCCCTACAATTTTGTTTCATCGCTCAACTGCATCCTCGCTCAGCGGCTTGTCAGGATCCTTTGCCCCAGGTGCAAGAAGCCGGTGACGCTGTCCCGCATGGATCTCGAGGAGTCCGCGGTTGATTACGAACAGCACAAGGACCACCAATACAATGACGCCGTGGGATGCAAGGAGTGCAACTTTACCGGCTTCCGCGGCAGGAAAGCTATTACCGAGTTTCTAGATCTCTCGGACCACGTCCGGGAGATGATCCTTGAAAAAAGGCCGTCATCGGAACTCCGAAAAGCGGCCATAGCGGAAGGCATGACTACGCTTCGCCAGTCCGCTCTTGCCAAAGTCTTCGCGGGCGATACCACTTTCAAGGAAATTAACCGGGTTACCTTTATCGAATGACAGGGAATCGAGAGGGCGACTGCATGATCAATACGACATTCAGCGTTCAGGGTTCATATACTCGCGCATTCCCCAAGTTTCAATACCGATCCGGGAGATCTGCGGGTTTCACCTACATCGCGCTCCTGGCAATTATCGTGATCATCGGTATCAGTCTCGGCGCCGCGGGAAAGTACTGGCAGAACGTGATGATCCGCGATAAGGAGGAAGAGCTGCTTTTCCGGGGAGATCAGTACCGTCGCGCTATTGAACACTATTTTTTTGCTCTTCCTGGTAATCCACAGTATCCCCAGAGTATTGATGATCTGCTGACGGACAATCGGACCGCAGTGGGCAAACACTATCTGCGCCGGAAATATAAGGATCCGGTAGAAGGAAAGTATTTTACGGAGATTCGTGATCCGCTCAGCAATCGTATTATTGGCGTACACAGCGGAAGCAACAAGAAACCCTTGAAGCATGCCAATTTTTCAAAACTGGACACGGATTTTAAGGGAAAAACGAAGTATAGTGACTGGCAGTTTGTTTCGATCATTAAAGTTGCTCCAACAGGGAGCACTGGTCCTGTTACCCAGCAAGAATCCGCGAGCCAAAATCTCGGCAGTAAGCCGGTTCCGCAATGAAACATTACGAGAAATCATCTAAACACCCCGTTTCCGCGCCTAAGTTCAGGTAAGCCGCTGCGCGTCATAAGCGCAAGGTCCGCTTCCCGCGCCCATGCCAGCCTCGCCTGATATTTTCTGAATAAATACCTTGCTACGATACGCCTCAATGCATTTCAATCTCATTGTTTAAGTAGAGTTTTGTCATGAAAAACTAATATGAGGAGTCCATCAATGCCCTGCAACTGAACAGTATGGTAAAGTGGCATTTTTGGGGTATTGCATAAATCGTTTTAAAAAAGGAGGCTTAAAGGACAAGGATACGGAATTAACTATTGATATTTTAAAGGACTCTAACCATCACATTAAAGGAAGAAAAGTTCGCTACAGACTAAAACCATTTATATATTCGTCACTTCACCTATGATCGTATACTCAAATCGGAACCGACTATCTTGCAGTGACATCGCTGATGGTAACTAGTGCATTTTCGATTATAATGAGCAGGAAAATAAAAGACCTTCAAACGGGTGACCGTATTGCCTTTGTCTGAAAATATTCGTAAATAAAGCTTTGGGGATTTAATAGAAGAAAACTAGGGTTTCCCCGATTGCTATTAAGATATTAAGATGCTACTTTCTACTATGTGATACAAAAATTTCCCGAGTCATCTTTAAAATTCGGGAAAGACCATCTTTGGCATTAAAAAACCAATAATATTGCGGGTCATAGATGATGTTTATCCGCACGAATATATAAAATGGACATTGACTTTAGAAATGTTTTTGGCCCTTGTCTGAAAGAGCAATGTAATTGCGAGACGCATAAAGGAGAAACTTATTATACGGGATGGAATGGAATAAAGCAGATGGTAAAATAAAGAGAAGTCTATACAAAATCTTTTAACAGATTTCTATACGGTTACTTTGATAGGAATTATCTATTAAACAGATGTATTTAATCTGTTATCATTTGGATTAGAGGAGTGCTTTATAGCGGAGGGGGATATGCAGAAGAAGACTATTCTTCTTGTGGAAGATGAAGATACGGCAAGAGATATAATAAGAGGTTATCGTGGCGCCGAGTGAAAATAAGTTACGACAGATTCTGGTCGCGCAGTTGACAGCCGCCGAGCGCGCTAAAGGCGTCGTGTATGTTTTGTTGGGCCCAGTGGCCGCGGGCACGATTCTAGATTTTCCACACTCCTCTATTAACGTTCCGTGGGAAGCCGAGATTGCGTTTGTCGATCGAGAGCCCATGGCGAATTGGGGGCACAGGTGCCGCTACATCCTGATTAGCCGAAGCAAAGGCGAAGTAGTCTCGATTGAGGCACGCTATCCTCCGTTCCAGGATGACGGCAGAAGCTGGCGAGTTGCTTTTCAGGCAAAGTCGGTTCCCGACTCCGTACTGGCAGTTCCAAGATAGCTCAACAATTAGCGAGCCACTGGTTTTACCAGTTACGGCTCTGTTGGGTCAGATTCATCAGAATTTTTTGATAGATGTATTCCACGAGTTGCCAGGCAAAAAGGTTGCAAAATAATAGCGGATTATATAACAGAAGTTAATATGCACATGTGCATCGATATTTCGTCCAAGTACGCAGTCTCCGAGATGATTGATTACATGACAGACAAGAATGCGATGGCCGTGCTGCTTTAGTTCGGAGGGAAATAGCGGGATTTCGGGTATGAAAATATTTTGGCGAGAGGCTATGTGGGTCAACAATAGGATTTGAACTTAAGCAGCTAAATAATTATGTCGTGAACAAAATAGATTGATGACGATAATGATGATGGGAAGTTTTAACACAAAGCCTAACGGCTGTCCTTGAGACGGATTACAACCGCCTCTCTCTCTGAGGGAGCATACTGACTGGCCTTGTAGACCTTAGGAGGTAATGTATGGCAAAAGTTCAGGAGAAATTTATTACGAGTGTGAAGATGAACGCGTTAAGTCAACTTGCAGCCGCGGAACAGAAAAAAACCAATCTATATCTCGATACGGAGATCCATCCAAAGGGAGTGATGATCGGCCCGGAATTTCAGAGGATTGGAACCGAACAGGACACCATCGTAGTTTTCGCTGACGAAGAGCCGCTGGCCAACTTTGGGCACCCCTGCCGCTATCTGCTTTACCATGCGGCCAACGGCAATTATATCAAAACCGTACCCGCACGATTTCCGCCGTACCTAAAAATGCAACCAAAATCGCTGGTGGCATTTCATCAGCCCACCACGTTTAAGGCTACCCCGATTTCCATACAGATCCCGGTGCTCACTCGTTGTCCGGCCCTGATTCCGAACGGAAATCGATATGCGATTCTCTATTCCGGCATGTCCGACACACGGCATTTAAACGATCTGGAGTTCTGCTATCGGATGTTGATCGACCACTATGGATTCAACGGGGACAATATCTTTGTTCTCAATTACGATGGTTCTCTTAACACGAAAGATGGTAAGCCGGGTCTCTGGCCAGGCAACAATACGGCCTATCGCATTCAGGTGACGGGCAAGGGTGACCGTGCCGATTTTCAGGCAGTATTCAATAGTCTCAAAACAAAGATCAAGTTGGACGATCTGCTTTTCATTCACACCAACAACCATGGCGATAACTTAGGCCAGGGATCGTTCCTTTGCACGTACCCAAACTGGGGTACGTATATGGCAACCGATTTCTGTACGGATCTCGCGGTGCTCCCAAAATACAAGTCGTTGCTCGTGATGATGGAGCAATGCAATTCGGGCGGCTTCAATGCATACGTGGTGGCAAACAGCACTGCGGCAAATACCAGCATTGCTTCCGCTGCCATCGCTTCACAGAGTTCCTATGCAAGCGCCGACGGCCTCTGGGATTCGTTCGCTCATGACTGGATTGCGGCGCAGTTCGGGCAGGAGCCGAACGGCGGCGCGCTGGCGCACAACGCGGACACCAATGGCGATGGCGTGATCGAAGCGGTTGAGGCGTATAACTATGCTAACTCGGTAAAGAACCCTAGCGATTCGCCTAACTACTCATCAAGCTCGACGACGGCCGACAACATCGCGTTTAATCAGCAATATGCATTGTGGTGGTTCTGGTGCTACATCCTGCAACCTATTTTGGAGAAATACCGGCCAGCAGGGTCCGATCCCGGTTCCGAGTTTTTTGCCACTGTCGCAGGGCTCACGCCGAAGATCCAGAAGCTGGTGTTGCCGCAGATCAGTCGTCAGGTGGAGACGTTGACGAAGGAACTGACTCCGAAGGTGGAAGCCGCATTCGCGGCGGCTTTCAAGTCTGGCCTGAAGTAGTGGCGAGCTAAATTCAATGCGACGGTTACCATAGCTGATGGTCTTTTGACGGTTTAATCCTTTTTTATGGAGTTCTGCATAAGTAATGCAACGATCAGAACAAATAAAAGGTAGCCAGTACAGATGGCAACTACTTAAAAGATGCCGCGAAGTGGGATTTTTTTCGGATAGTACAAACATCAAGTCGGCCGTTAGTTAGGCTGCTCTCAAAATGATGCCATACTCTTTCATCCGGATTCAGCTCGGGTGGTACGACGGGAAGCGTTCCAAGCGCTAGTGGCACGTATTGGCGAGAAGTTATCTACCGAGTCGTCTCAATGCGTCTTTCCGTTATCAAACTGAACGATCAGATGGCCGGGTGTTTGGAGCAACAGATGGCGGAGAAATAATGCCACTTTCCCACTCTGAATATTGTCCTCATCCAGATGGCGGTACAGTATACAACGAAAGCGTCTCGGGCTGACGGCAATACCGGATATGGCAGATATACGATCGTGACGATACCGCTGATGAAAAAACGAGGTCTGTTCTAGAGGGCTTGAAGACATCCCTGATCCTCCCCGGCTCCAGCCGGGGAAGGACAACAATATTCATTGATCTGAATTAGCCTCCAGCTTAAGCCCATTACGATGCAACCTGCCTTGCTTTTGAGAATCTTTATCATAAGTGATCAGGGGATTTCGCAGCACAAAACTAGGAGTTCCCCGATTGCCATTATGATATCAAAATGCTACCTTCAACTATGTGCTGCTAAGAAATCCTGAGAATATATTCAAGATTAAAAAAAGATAAATTTTGGCATTAAATAGGGCAATATTGTGAAATACTATATTTCCCCGCATTCTTTAAAGTGTACAACGACTTTATATGTTTATTTTTTTTCTGGGGAAGCAAACTAATTGCGAGACGCGTAAAGGAGTTCCTTGTTATGGGATGGAGTGAGGCAGATGACAAAATTAAGAGAAGTCTAGATAAAAAATTTTTAGCATGCACAGAAGGGCAAGAAATCGATCATATAAAAAAAATAATCAAAGATGAGCTTCCGCATCTAAGCGAAAATAAAATCGATGCCGCAATTAAAAGTTGCTGCAAAATAGTTCCAGCACCTCACCCGAGAGACATGATTATGCAATGTCTGGAAAGGAAACTCGTTGGGTGAAGGCCTGACTTATGGTTTTGAATTAAAGCAGCTTGTCACTGATCGAGTATGTATAACTTCTTCTGTGGAGGATGTGACATGTATCGATTGGAAGTCTATTTAGAGCTATAGGATACTATCCTATCCATGAAAATAGTGTCAGAACTATCCTAATCTACCGTAAACGACTGTCGGACGAGTTTTGGCAAGACGAGACTCAGCTCATTATCACGGGCGAAGAAAATAATTTAAGATATTAATTGCATATGGCATTTAGGTTTGGATTAAATATGAGATGCATATTACTCAACATCTTTTTTCTTGCTAATGTCATCACTATTAACGCGGTGATGAAATTGCTTGGAGAAAAGACTTAGCAAGACTGGTGTGCAAAACTTATTTTGATGACGCATCATTTACAGGAGAAGAAATGACGAATTTAACGCTCTACTACGCTACAAATAGGCATCATGAAGGATCCGATCCCCTCCACCCGGTATCGTACGGCACCAAGTTTAGTGACGACGGGATGGAAAATCTCCGTTTCGGGAAAGTCACGGTAAGCGCTGATGAGGAAAAAATTAGGTCCTTCATTAATGCCGACTCTGGGTTTGGTATAGGGCAGGGAGACAAACTTTCGGATTACCTTGAGGTATGCGCAAAGACCGCGATCATCGAAGTATTCGCCGAGCAGATCAATAAAGAGATCGCTGATATCAACCAACCAAACGCAGTACTCGGGTCAAAAGCTCTTTTTTTGGATATCAAGTCGGCAATGGAAAAAAATACCGACGTCCTCATTTATATACATGGCTTTAACGTTACATGGAACGGGGCTGTGGGTACGGCACTGGCATTGCAAGAATTGCTTAACAGATCCTCGAACAAAGATCCAAATCAGAACGTACTCGTCGTCCTGTTCACTTGGCCGTCAGATGGTCTTGCGCTTCCCTTTGTTTCATATAAATCTGACCGAACCGAGGCCGAAGGGTCGGGTTATGCCTTTGGCCGGGGAATTCTCAAAGTGAGGGATTTTCTCGCAACACTCAGGCAAGATAACCAGGCAAAGTGCAATCAGGACATCCACCTGCTTTGCCATTCCATGGGAAATTTCGTACTACAAAATACGTTGGAGCGCATCGAGCAATTTACACCAGGATCGGCCCTGCCTCGCATTTTCGAATACATCTTCCTGTGCGCTGCTGATGTGGACGATAATGTTCTTGAAAGCGGACAGGCCATGGACAGACTTCACGAGATGGCGCGAAGCGTGAGTATTTACTATAACCGCGGTGATGTGGCCATGTATATATCCGACTATACAAAGGGAAATTCCGAACGCTTGGGGACCAACGGCGCGGCGCACCCATTGCTTCTCCACAATAAAGTAACGCAAATAGACTGCTCTCCCATTGTCAAAGGCTTTATCGAGCATAGTTATTATCTTTGTGGAAACGTCAATGCCGACATACGAGCGAGCATCGACGGCGTTTCTAATGATGACAAGGAAAAAAGGAAACGCGTTCAGAGCACTACCTGGCCGAATGTATGGAGCATGAGTAAGTAATATAAAACTAATAAAATAACAAGGGGATGGGTAAATGTCAATCAAGGGAATATTTAAAAGATGGATGAACCCGAGCGTTGCAATTCTACACGCCGAACAAATTGATATAAAAAATCAACTTGCCTTGCTGAAAGATCAAATAAGCGATCCGGATCAGATAAAAATCATCAATAGCTGTGAGGAATATATTGCCGAACTGGAAACAACGATTGACAATAGGCAAATTGCTTCTGCGTGGAGGCTTCTCCACAGGATACAGGAAGAAATATTGCTTCTTGTATCGCCGGCTCAGCTCACGTCCGAAGGTCAAAGAGTAATCCAATCGATGCAACTGTCGGCCTTGTCAGACGCGGTCAAAAAGGACTGGATCGATAAGTTAAAAGATAGTATAGCAAAGATTGAAAACAATGGCAAATATGAGGAGATGAAATCCCGGCAGCTCATAAAAATGGCGGCTAACGTGATAAACGACTATACCGACGACTCGTTTTGGGACATTTGGACGAAGAGGTGGATGTCCTTCATCTACCTCTTCGCGATTGCATTGATATTGATCGACTTGGCGGCTTCCTACAACAATAAACTTATATCACCAAACGCGCAGCTGTCGCTGAACCTTGTTATGCTTTTAGGCGCTCTCGGTGGATTTGCGAGCGGTATTTGGGGAAGCAGTCAGGAATATTTCGCAAAAGGATATTTCTGGGTCAATACTCTATACTATGCCTTCGTACGGCCGGTCGCGGGGATCATCGCGGCGATCGTCATGTTCTGGCTCTTGATGGGGCAAGCCTATATCAAGGTCGATCCGCCACTCGCGCCCTACCAGATCGCGCCTTTCTATTCAAAATGTAAAGACAGCGGCCTGATCAGTAAATGCACCCCGACTGTATTAATGAATAGCCAAAGCACGGATATAATGTCCACATCTACATCAACCAACGAGAATACGTTAATTACTTTTAAAGCTCCAAAGGGCATGTCTATATTTCTGTATATGCTACTGTTGCTAATCGCTGGTTTTGCAGGGGACAGGCTTTTGAAAAGTGTGACGGACAAAGTGATGACCAAGTTGTTTAACGAGGCGGAGAAGACGAAAGACGCATCGAAGAGCGGGACGTGAGACATGAGCGCGATCTAGATGATTAAACTATCCGATAGTTCATTATTGCGACGTGTAAAGAAAATAATTGGAAGCCAATCGTTTAACCTAATGTGATTATTATAGGAGAAATATATGTTTAAATGGAGTCTTGATAATCGTGCTTGTAAGACAACGTGGTCAACATTGATGGAGTTAGAACAGCTGAAGGCGGTTTTTAAAGATGCCGGCTCAATGAAAATGTCAGAATTGACATATTGGAATAACACAGATAGCGACGACATGCGAACAACCAAAGTAAATGCAATAGCAATAGAGATGGACAATATTTTTACAGAGGAACGCGGTGCAAAATATGAAGAAAATAAAAGTAAAGAAACAGCCATTCAAGATATTAAGAATATAATGGTAAACAGCGATAAACTGGTTCAAGATTTAGCTGAAGTTAATGATAATAATTATCTTTTTTGGAATGAGGTCAAATAAATGTATAAAATCGGGCTCTATATTGCTACTTTAATTGTATTTTGCTGCATTGTTTGCCCCGTACATGCGGAGGATGCAAAAAACAAAAGTGATTCATGCAGTTTGGCCGAATTCTCATCTAAGTACTTAAAATTTCTTGAATCAGGCGGTAGTTCGCCACAATCCGTTATATCAAATGCACTAGAACAGCCTGATACCATCAATAAAGTTTTAATCGACTCTTTAAAAACCGATTCTGGTTGGCAATTTTTAAAAGACATAAACCTCAAATTTGAAACCTTTCAAGCTAATGATGGGACGGAATCATTGGGATTTAATTATAACTTTTCAAAAGACATCGAGAAGCATTTGTACAGTGCTGATAACACAAGCCAAAGTGGCTACTCGGTTTCGATAAAACTTGAAGGGAACATAGCTTTTGATGAGCAAACCAACCCAACTAATTTTTTAACTTCAAATGCATCGATTCATCTTTTTCATTCACAGGGTGGCGTAATAAGTAATAATACATCTACAGGACTATTTAATAGCTTAAACTCTTTAGAAGATAAAATGGCAGAAATCGAAAATCCTGATGATTTGTTGAACAGTACGGAATATAAAACCTTCTCAAAGGAGATAATCAGTAATTTATCTAATCAATACTACTTTGATGTTTCACTAATTGGCGGATTAGAGTCAAACCAATCATTTTCGGAGCAAGAGTATTATTATGGAGGGCAGATTGGTTTCGATGCTAAAGCTTGGAATCCTGAAACTGAATTAGCAAGATACAATATATTTGACTGGCCATTTGCCGCGATTAGGTGGCTTTCCGGCAATGATGAAGTGTTTTCCCCGCGTGGTTCGACGATACCAACGCTCTTAGCTGGGATTGATCTCGTCGATCCGCAATCCGGGGTTGTAAAAGAGATGCATAGTGGTAAGTCGGTGTTTACTCGATTTCGTACTGAGATTTCATTTAGAACCCCACTAAACAAATATAATAAGGCTTTTTTTGAAGCAAACTATCGATACTACCAGGAAATTAACGCCTCTTCAGATATAAAAAATAATGGTCTCGATAATTTTGAATATTTCGTGACAGCTATTACAATGTCAAATGGAATGTTCGTTAGTTATTCTAATGGTAGATTGCCTTTTGATATCCAAAAGGAAAAAGTTTATGAATTGGGATTTAAGGTCGGCTTATAAACCATTAGTCAAAGTCGATGCAGAAGACTGCTCGGTCCGATTAAAGCTTGGTTTCTTTTTGGAGATGACATGGTACTCATTGCTGCTTTGTTTTTTGTTTTAAATTTATTCCCTTCCGTGGATATAGTTGCAGCAGAAAAATTAAAAATGCAGCCTCGGCAGACTTTTCAGGTGTCGAAGATAACCGCAACTCTAAATCAATACAAGCTGTCAGGTACGGACAAAAAAGCGTTTTTAGAAGAGAACTTAACACTTGATAACATTGAAAAGTCATGCAAGATCGTGGCTTACTTCATAGGCGCGATATGGGTGTATTTCAATTATTTTAAGGGGAGGACATATCGGCCTAGAGTGGAGACGAAACTAGCTGGAAACCTGGTTTTAAAAAATACATTAAATTTCGTTAAACTAGATCTGCAAATAAAGAATGTTGGCTTGGCAAAAGTCGATATAAGTCAAAAAGGAACCGCATTGCGACTTTTAGTATATAAATCTACCGATGCCGAGAGTTTGTGGGAACAATATTTAACAGTAGCTATCCTTGAAGAACACCAATGGATTGAGCCGGGGGAAATCATAGAGGAGCAAGTTCTGCTTCCTCTAGAATGTGACACTATTGCGGTACGAGCGGAAGTGATTGTAGTATCTACAAAAACAATGTGGGAAACAGCAGCCATTCTTGTATAAATTAGGAGGTAGCCATGTCGAAACGAATTTTGGTGGAACAGACAAAAATTGACCGTGAAAGAATACAAAAAATAGAACAGGAGAAAATAAAGCAAAGCCCGATTAGGCAAGATATTAGGGATAGGAACGAAAAAGAGAAAGAGAAGGAGAAGGAAAAAGAAAAAAATAAACCAAAGAAATAAGATGCATCTGTGGGGGACCGGGAGTACAGCTGTCTTCATCGTCTCCTGGTGAGACAGCAAGATACCCGATGACCTTTGGTGACATAACGGATATCTGGCACTAGAACTTGGCTGTGTACACGCGAAACATCGAATACTTCCGCTGGCTCCTAGATGAGATCGGGTTCGTATCATCCTTTCAAAATGTCGTTGTGGCTCCCGGATAATACTGTGAACTGAAGAAAAGAAATTCATGGAACAGACGCAAAACTATGACCAGGGATGTAACCTTCGACGGAATATGAGACCTAAAGAAGGGAATATATGACCAATATTGGCAAATTTATAAACACGCTAGTGACTTTTTTTTCGAATCCGATAATAGGCATCGTAGCCTCAATTACTAGCATTGTCTGTCTTCCTTTATCAATCTATTTTTACTCTGCAGTGAAAGAGAATAGAGAATTGACTTTTTATATTCATCCCGTCAAAACTGTCTTAGTAAAAGCACATGAATCATCTCGATTAACAATTAAATTTGACAATAAAGATTTGAACACTGATATTTCAACTGCACAAATAGCAGTTTGGAATAACGGCAAAAAATCCATTAAGAGGGGTGATGTGTTAAGACCCCTAGAAATAAAAATCGAGAATAATATTCCTATTCTTGATGCGCAAGTCATAAAAACGAGTCGAAATAACATATCCAATATTAACCTCGATAAACGTCATTTAAAGCAAGGCTATGTAATTGTAAATTGGGATATTTTAGAACAAAATGATGGTGGAGTATTGCAATTGATTTATGCAGGTAAGCCTGAACTAAATATATATGCTGATGGTGTTATAGAAGGGCAGAATGGTATAAATCAAATAAAATTGTTTAAATTAATTAAGTCACCCTCTCAGCAATATAATGACATATTTACAGATAGACGTTCAGTAGGCTTCATGTTCATTATTATGGGTGGTGGATTTTTAACTTTTATTTATTTTGAAAAAAAGAAAGGTCGGCTACTTAATGATATTAAGTTTTGTGATATAGTTACAATATTATTCCTTGCAGTGATAACTTTACTCGGCTTATACTCAGTACTAGCACCCAAGAGTGGATTACCACCATTTGATTTTTAAAAATTGTTCTGGCACCGACGAAATTTACGCTGAAGTTCTTGTAGCGTACCCGGGATACTATCGGCGGCCTTCAATTAATACCTGTTGAAGGTTTCTGAGGCCGAATTTTTCTACCTGCCAGTATTTGTTGAAGAGTTCCATAAAATCCGAAATCGCTGCTCTGACCTCCTCAATATTTTGATAATAGCAACCATAGTAATTCGCTTACTGAGATTTTGATTGAACGGCTACGTTACGACGTTGGTCTCTGTCTTCTCTGTCTTCGCCACGATTGCAAAGCTTGGCGCAATATCCCAGGACACAATCTAATCATGGAAGTGATCCGAAAGATACTGGGTGCCGCTGTCCATCCGGAGCGCTGTAAAAAGGTCGCCGGTTTTGTCAGATGCTGTCCAAGGCACTCAGCGTTCCAATGTTCCACCGTGGGAAAGATCCAGCGGCAGCCTTGCCCTGCTGGATGTTAGGGCAGACGTAATGATCTTCTCCGTCTGCTCTATAAGATGTCCTTGGACAGCCCGATGTGGAGAAAGCAGCAGATGCTCCCGCGTGATGCATAAAAAACTCGTTTGTGACCATCCTTACTCCATCAGACGAATCGCAGGTGGGCCGAGACCTTGCGATGCCCTTCTCCGATAAACGGGGATGCTGCCCAGTCGGATTGGATGAGCTCAAGCAGCTCATCATCACTTAGCATGGTCTTCGGGCCGTGTTTCCGTGCTACCATCGAGGGATTTGTATATGACACCTTGCGATAATAAAAAGGAGCGGCGCGCTTCCCACGCGTGGCAGACGCCCTGGATGCCATAGAGCTTGCCGGCAGTCTAGAGGTCGTACACTATTTATTCGATCTCACCGTGCAAAAGGGCGAGCTTTCCTAACGTTGTTTCTGAAGCTTTGGCTCAAGTAAGTGCATAGACAATTAAGAGATCATCAATATAAAACTAAAAAACGAACTTCAAACCCAAGCACAAATGCAGCAAAGAATCCAAGCATCACCATGCCCATTATTCTAATGGAATTATTCAGAGTATTATTGTTATTATCAATGTTGATTATCTGAAACATAAGGATTAAGATCATTACCGTAGTGCCAGCGATACCAAACGGAAGGCGAGGTAATCCAAAGCTATAAACACCAAACCATCTCCAAAGAGTGCTAGTCACGAATTCCAACCACACCGCTGTAATAACCATAACCCCGATAAAAACTGCTTTGTATCCCATTGCTTTCATGTGTATTTCCTCCCTTGTATTAGATTGTTAAAATCAAACAAGCATTGCAATGGCCCCGATTGAATAGCATTGTCATCCAACTCGATACCCATCGGATTGCTACGATAAGGCCCGTTAATTGTTCATAATTTGCATTTATTTGACCTTTCTTTTTTGAACAATACGTTTAATGGCACCAAATCTGTCTCATTTACTTTAGTTCACAGTACATGTTGAGAATTCTTATAAAACACCATATAACCAAATTTGCACTCTTGGAAGAGGCCAAATATACAGAAATGTTGCAAACTGAGTTTCACTGTTTTCCAAGCAGCCTTTTTAAGGAAAGAACCCGAAGAGGACCCAAATGGTCTTGATAACATGAAATTGACCAGTAAACGGGGTTTGTAATAACCGAAAATTGACCCCCCGTGCTGTTTCCTCCTTCTGATAAAGCGGGTCATAACTATCAATTTCGATACATTTTTGCATTCAGGATGAAAAAGGAGTGCCTAAGATGAATCAGTATGAATTGGGTCAGGGTGGGATGTTGGTTATATGGACAAAATATCAGTGCGTTGGGAAAAGCAACGAACACCATTACCCGCTGATTGAATATTTTTTGGTAGCGTATCCGTTTAGTGTGTCTACTTTTACGTCTTATACAGCATTGACATCCGTTTAACACTGTGCAACTAAGGAGAAAAACAGGAGATGTGGATGCCTTTATTCCTCAATTTTAATCGCCGTGGATTTGCTTTCCTTGTAGTACAAGCTAAGCACGTTGAGTCGATTGAAATATGCTCAATCATTCAATGAGCTATGCGAGATAAAAGATCGCCTGAGACACACTAAAACGGTACGCTACCTATTTTTTATATCGGTTCGTGGCCTTTGAAGCAATTCGTTTGTTCTCTATCGGCTTTATCTAAGACTAGCGTAAGTTCAATAACAGCCAATTCATAAGTATAGGGGGACACGTAGCAGTCGGGTAATCTCGAGCCGTTCACAATCGCGCAGGATCTAATGTACAATTTGCATTTATCAACTGCATCACGCAGCTAAATAAAAACGCCCTACTTTATTAAATAGTTTACTAATATCCCGTCTTTTTTTAGGATTGAAATTGAAAATCCCCATAAGATCTGCGACAGATTGCCGGTAAACAAGTTTATTTCTTTTTTTTAAGTATTCTATAGCGCTACGAACCTCCTCTATGGTTACAGTTCTTTGGTCGTAATTGAACTGTTCCGCAATTTCGACAAACCAAAAAGGAATATATTTGAGGTCGTGCAGTAGATCGGACATTCTCACATTATTGGCAGTTAAAAATCCGACAAGTTTACCCGATAGGCCGTTAAAAAGATACGTTGCGTTGGAAAAGAGAATGTGTTGGACCTTTAATGGGTAATCAGTCAGATATCTGTGAATGGGTGCGTATTCCGGTGAATCCGACCCCTGGTTCCGTTTTTGATCCGACCCCGCGTTCCGCTCCAAAGCGACCTCTCCGCTCTTGGATAACCGCTCGCTGGGTTGAAGCTACTATCTCACAGGGATTTTGTCTTGTCAACGCTTGATCTTTGACTTGATCTTTCTCATTGAGTCTTCACCTCCTTTTAACTCGATTTTGTAGGCATTGTGAACCAGACGATCCATAATTGCGTCCGCGAGCGTGGGATCGGTCAGGATGTCATGCCAGTGCTTTACAGCCAACTGAGTAGTTATGATTGTTGAACGGCGGTCATAGCGATCTTCGACGACTTCCAAAAGATCCCTTTGCTGCTCCGATGACAGCGGACCGAGGCCGAAATCGTCGAGAACAAGAAGGTCTGCTTTGAGAAGGGATTTCATGAGTTTTCGATAGCGTCCGTCATGGTGAGAAAGAGCCATATCTTCCAGGAGCCGCGGCAGCCTGTGGTACACGACGAGATGACCATCACGGCAAGCCTTGTGGGACAGGGCGCAGGCAAGATAGCTCTTGCCTGCCCCGGTCGGGCCGATGATGAGGACGTTGTGGTGTTCAGTGATCCACTGATTCGAGGCGAGTGACAGAACGAGCGATTTGTCCAGCCCCCGGGGCTGGCGGAAGTCGATGTCTTCTACCGACGCCGATAATCTTAGTTTTGCTGTTCTGAGGCGGGTGACGAACCGTTTATTTTCCCGTTCCGTCATTTCGCGGTCAATAAGGAGTCCGAGTCGCTCCTCGAAGCTTAATGCGGATGCTTTTGGATTCTCCATCTGTTCACGCAGGGCTTTTGCCATGCCGGAAAGATGGAGCTGCTCGATTTTGTCAAGTGTGGGATGAGATAACATAATGCTCTCCTTTTGAGTTTAGTTATAGTATTCGCGGCCCCGGATGTTGCTGTGGACGATCGTTGGCGCTGCACGCTTCGGCTCTGGTAACGGTTTTTTATCCAGACTAGCCTGGAGGATAGACTTGACGCTTCCCAGGCTTGTTCCCCCGATGGCGAGTGCCCGTGTGCAGGCCGCCTCGACGCGTTCTTTCCCGAAGTTTTTCGAAAGGCTGATGATTCCCAGGCAAGACCGAAAGCCCTGCTGCGGATGAATTTTTTTGGAGAGGATGGCGGCGACCAGATCCGACGTCGACTTGCCGATCCCAGACGCCCATCGTACCAAGCGTTCCGGGGTCCATTCCGCATAGTCACGGTGGGCCTTTGGCATGTGCTCGGCGACGGTCGTATATCCTCCCTTAACGTAAGACCGGATGTGCGAAGCTACCCGTTTGCTGTGAAAAAAGATTTCAACAAGCGATTCCGTTAGCCGAACGTCCACGTATTCTTTGCGCAGTTGATAGGGAGCGCTGTAGTAGTGATCGTAAATTTCCACGTGGTAATCGATGCCGAGTCTCTTTTTGATCATCCATTCGGCGAACTCGAAGGGTACGGCAGGCAACGGTCGTAGCGCCGGCTTATCAATCTCTAGAAACCGGCTTCTGCGGCTTCCAGAGAGCTTCTTGAACGGCCGGTTGTTGAGTCTCTCCAAGAGTTCCCGGATAGCTGCATTCAGCTCTCTGAGGCTGAAAAAGGTGCGGTTTCTGAGGGCCGCGAGGATCCACCGCTGCACGAGAAGAACGCCGGCCTCTACCTTGGATTTATCTTTTGGTTTTCTGACGCGCGCAGGAATGACAGCGACGCCGTAATGTACCGCAAGCTCCTGATAGGTGCGGTTGATACCGGGCTCATAGCGGCATGGTTTAGTGACGCCACTCAGTAAATTATCCGGGGTTAGAATCTCGGGCACGCCGCCGAAGAACCTCAGAGCCCGAACATGGGAGCCGATCCAGTCCGGCAGACCTTGCGTGTACGTTGCTTCGGCATACGTATAGTTGCTGGCGCCGAGGACGGCTACGAAGATCTGGCAGTTGTGTACCTCGCCGGTGGATTGATCGATTACCGGGACTGTTTGACCGCAGTAGTCGAGAAATAGTTTTTCTCCGGCAAGATGAACCTGGCGCATGCAGATGTCGAGCTTTTTCGCGTAGGCTCGATAAAGTTCCGCAAAAAAGGAATATTGATATCCATCCGGATATTGCGCTTTGTACTCGTCCCACAGCAGCATCAAGGTCACACTTTTGCGCGCAAGCTCACGGTGAATTTCCTCCCAGACAGGAAGCGGGCGAGGGGAATCGGAAACGATAACAGGCGGGAAAAGACGGTTCTCAATAGCAGCGTCGTCTAGTTCTGCGGGCAGGGGCCACGACAATTCCGCCTTTTCTGCTCGTCTCAGATATTCGAGAACGGTGCTTTTTGCGATTCCACAGCTTTTGGCTATGGCCTTGAGGCTTAAGCCGCAAGACCATTTGAGGCGTAAAACTTCCTTGATCGTTCGCATGGGTACTCTTTCTCTCGTCATCCAGATCTCCTTAAAACAATTTTTTGGAGAATCAGGATACACGAATTTTTGGAATTTACCCAGCGGACGATTAGGCTTTAGCGGGTGGTCGGAATTAACCGGAATGAGGGGTCGGATACCACCGGAATCAGGGGTCGGATTAAAACGGAATCAGGGGTCGGATAGCAGCGGAATGGGTGGTCGGAATGCCCCGGAATACTCATGAATGGGCTCGTTAACCATAAGTTCTCTGTATACCATGTCTTCTTGTTGATCAAAGAATGCCTTATCCTTTTTCCAGAAACTTACGAGTTTAATAATTTTGTACAACATCTCAAAGAATGAAAATGAGTAAGTATAGCGGTTGTCAAAACTAAACACACCTGAATCTAGTATTTTGTTTAGTTGTTCGATGGCTTGAAGTCCACGCGAGCCAGCCGTGACGAATTCAGGCGTTGCGTTTTTATATTCCGAACCGCATTTATAGCATTGAGGGAAGCCATGATCATAAAATCGCCTAAAAATAGAAACTGAGGAATTGCACCTCTGGCATCTATCCAGCAAGAAACATCCGTGTTTAACGCAGGCCGTTGAAAATGAAAGTCTCCATGTTTTTCTAAAAAAGGGAATTTTATCATCCTTCAAACATATGGGACAGAATCTCAGCCCGTACATTGTTGTCATCCGTCCGTAATTTCCCAAAGGTTGAATAAAATGGTTTGCTGCTACAGTGGATATCTTCTCTGCCAGGAATGACTCATATGACCTCAACGTAAGCTTTAGGAGGGTTTCAAAACGTAAGCCGCTCTTATAAGACAAAGCCTCCAAGAACTCGTCATCGGCCGTTAGGTCTATATCGCGTTTCCAAATAATATTTTGCCGCTCTGGAAAGTAAAGGCTAAAAAAGGTCGCAGAATCGACCATGTGAGCATAAATGGTCCTTGCCAGCCAGGATGATAGAAGTTCGCCATTCTGCGGTCTAAGCCTAACTGTGAACTGGCGTTTCTTTAATTGGGCGCTATATAAGTTTGTGTCCCCATTATGCTATCTCCAAACTAACGACGATACTACGCTGCGAAGGCTTGATGTAACCGCAATCAGAAATCACTTTAGGAGTGATTCGCTCGATCCCGGTCTGAATGGCATAGATTGCGGCAGTGTTCGTCAACTCGACAATATCCCCGATGAACCCTTCGGAAAGTTCGAGGATCTTCAAGACCATATCCTCCGAAGTCGTCAGGTTGGAGGCTTTTCTTAATGGCAGAATCATCTCGATGCTTGCCAAAAGCGATCCATAATTTTCATTAAGCTTCCACTTAGGAAGCGCTACTGGTGGGAATCTACTGCTCATCTGCTTGTCTGTAGCAACCGCCACTAAGGCCGTTTCTATCCCCAAGAGTACGATAGGTATGTACAATCTGTCATTTAGTGTTTTTAAAGCGTTCATGAATATCCGTTGTTTCGTTACGGGTCCGCTCAAGATGTTGTGGATATCGTCTATAATGAGCATTCTGGTGCCAAGTTTCTGGAAATAATAATCAACCTCATGCTCTTTTTTCGAGGGCATGTCCTTGTACTTGAACGGCACTAGTAGATGCTTCAGAATATTGTTGTACAACCTGCCCTCATCTGGGGTATTCGGAGCTTCTATCCAAATGACGGGATACGCATCGGACTCAATGCCATTAGTAGGTGGGTGGCGACGGAGAAACTCTTGTGCAATACTGGATTTGCCATTGTTCGAGTCGCCAACAATGAGCATACTTGGCATCCGTGACTTCTTCGGTGTGATCAGAAGCTCCTCAAGGCTGGCTAAGATCTCGTTTGCCCGAGTGTACGGGATCCACTTCTCCTGCCGGATATAATTCACTCTGGCCTTATCGTCCAAGTCGAGCACTGCCCGTGCATCTGGAATGAGGTTTTCCGTATGTCCATCATCCTTCGTCACTATCTGAACTCCTTTCAGCTTTCCTATGTATCACTTTTATTCCTTCAAAGGGCTTTGCATTTTTAAACAGGTCGCTAAATCCGGACTTCTTGGTTTGTTCAATATCGGTTGTATCCGATACATCATTCCCATCTTTGAGTTGCTCTACCGACTGTGTTTCCTGTTTATGCTTTCGTTTGTGGAACTCCCGCATGTCGGTCCGTTTGCGAGACTCTTTGCGCACCTGTTTTGTTTTTTCCGTCGAATTTTCGACCATATTCATCCTGCGTTCGTACGATCTGAAGATGCTATCCTCATCGATGGTTTTCATGCCCTGCTCGTGTAAATACTTCTTTTCGGCAGTGATATCCCAGAGTGTCAGCGGTTTATGAGTCATATTCCTGTATGGTATTGGAAAATACTTTTTAAGCTCCGGATCGTAGAAGTAAACTACGCTCATGTCGCGAGGATTATAGTTCACTTCAAATAGCCTCTTTCTACTCCCCTTGGATGTATTAATCCACTTCCTGAGCACGTCATGATAGTAGTGCACATTTTCTATTACGATACCATCCCGTCTTACGGACCTCATATAATGCGGGTAAAGGCTGATTCTCAGTCGAACTTCATCCTCAAAAGCAGCTGGAAGGCCAGTTCCAGGCATTGTTTCATCCCCGCGAATACCCATCTCGTATTTCGCGATGGGCGACATGTCGTTGATCCCGGCGTGAGGTCTCTTGTGGTAAGTATTCACCACGAGATCGGTGAACCAGCGCTCGAGCTCAGAGATTGTCATTACAGCTTCTTTCTCTGAGTTATACGCCTGTCCTTTAGCCTGAATGTTCGAAAATGTCGTTCCTGGCAGGCTATGAATCTCATTGTTAAGCGTGCCGCAAAGGCGCTCAATATGTGCGCCGTATTCCGGGTGTTTCACTGGTCGCCATTCAAGAATTGTATCGTATTCAGCGCATACTCTCTTAAGATCGAGACCCCTAAACTCCCAAGCGTTGTCGGCAAAGATCGAATGAGGTTTGCCCCAGACATCCCAGTTGCCTTCGACATTGACTGATCTTAAAAACTTGTCTTTTGGTAGAAACGCATTGGCGAGGCATTGGGACACAGAGAAATAGCTTGGATGGTCCGGGTATATATAGAAACCAACGATCACCCTCGAGAATACATCGATCGCGACCGTGAGCCACGGACGGTCTAATACCTCTCGGTGCTTTTCATCAACAATATGGACATCAAGCTTGGTGTGATCGATCTGTATGACATCAAGCGGATACTTGCCTCCTGGATAATGCCCTGTTTTTTCCTCAAAGTGGTCTTGACTCCATTTTTTGCCTTTACGGGCCGCCGCCGCTTTCCTGTTAGGAAACATTTTGATTCTGTTAAGAATCGTATTCATGTGAGGTGGGGCAAACTTGGCGAGAGAAAAAAGCCTTTTTATTTCATCGTATACTGTCTTGGGTTTCAACTGTTGTTTGTTAAGGTAAAGTTTTGTCAAGGTTTTACTGATAATTTCTTCCCCCTTTTTGTTAAATCTGGTTTTTCCGCTGCCTCCACGCTGATCGTATTTCGGAACCAAGGCGCTGGTAGTGCCTGTAGTCTCAAAATCGGCAATCCATCTGTATACAGTTACCGGACTGACTTTA
>Ga0335081_10004818_pt1 | contig 21315 bp, 14 predicted proteins | sample Lox_Sample_35_FD_206713 | JGI IMG/M metagenome (GOLD analysis project Ga0335081, IMG submission 206713) | Soil microbial communities from Loxahatchee National Wildlife Refuge, Florida, United States - Lox_Sample_3.5 | ecosystem: Environmental > Terrestrial > Soil > Wetlands | place: USA... | reverse complement strand
GCAGACCCAGGCGCTCGGCGGCGGCGAGCTGGTTGCGCATCAGCGCCAGCAGCGGGCTGACGATCAGCGTCGGTCCCGCGCCGGCGTCCCGCAGCAGCGCGGTCGCGACGAAGTACACGGCTGACTTTCCCCAGCCTGTCCGCTGCACGCACAGCACGCGAGCCCGGTCGACGACCACGTCCCGGATCGCCTCGAGTTGGTCGGGGCGGAACTCCGCGTCCGGGTCGTCGGTCAAGATTCGGAGCCGGTCCAGGGCGGCCGCGGGGCTGGTTTCGGGGTCGGTGATCGGCACTCTGACACCAAGAGTCGCACGCGGCCCGGAAGTCTCCCCCCAAGGCTAGGGTTCTGAGGCGTCGCCGTCAGGCGCCGCCGACCATCTCAGTCACCAATGCTTCATGTCCACCGAGCCGAGCGCGCGGACCGTCTCGCCGACGGCCTGGCCGAGACGCTGCTCACGCCGCTCGAGGACCCGTTCGCGCCCGATGTGGTGGCGGTGCCGACGCGCGGGGTCGAGCGCTGGCTGACCCAGCGCCTGTCGACGCGGCTCGGAACGACCGCCGGCCGTCAGGACGGCGTGTGCGCAAACGTCGAGTTCCCGTTTCCGGGGCGGCTCGTCCAGCGGACGCTGGCGGCGGCGACCGGGATCGACCCGGAAAGCGACCCCTGGGTCGCTGAGCGTTCGGTGTGGCCGCTGCTCGAGGTCGTCGACGAGTGCCTGGGCGAGCCGTGGCTGGCGATGCTCGCGCGCCATCTCGAGGGCGCTCGCGGCGACCCCGAGGATCCGATGCGCCGCTTCGGGGTCGTGCGGCACATCGCCGATCTGTTCGACCACTACGGGGTGCACCGGCCGGACATGGTGCTGACCTGGGTCGCCGGGCGCGACGAAGCCGTGGACGCGTGGCAAGCAGAGCTCTGGCGGCGCCTGCGCGCGCGGATCGGCGCCCCGAGTCCGGCCGAGCGGCTCGCGCCTGCGTGCGAGCGAATTCGCAACGAACCGGGGCTGCTCGACCTTCCCGCCCGGCTGTCGCTGTTCGGCCTGACGCGAATACCGCGCTCCTATCTCGACGTGCTCGCCGCGATCGCACACCAGCGCGAGCTGCACCTTTTCGCGCTCCACCCGTCGCCGGCGCTCTGGCAAGCCGTGGCGAAGGAGCTCCACGGCGGCCCGGCCATCACGAACCGGAGCGATGACCGGACCGCGACTCAACCGGCCAACCGCCTGCTCGCGTCGTGGGGCCGCGACATCCGCGAGCTCCAACTCGTGCTCGCGAGCGCCGGCGAGGGCACCGATCACCACCACGAGCTGCCCGCCGCCGAGTCCCGCACCCTGCTCGCGACGCTTCAGGGAGACATCCGCGACGACCGCCAGCCACCAGGCCCCTCGCTCCCCGGCGAACCCGATCGCCGGGCCCGACTGCACGACGACGATCGAACCGTCCAGATCCATGCTTGTCACGGCCGCGCGCGCCAGGTCGAGGTGCTCCGCGACGTCGTTCTTCACCTGCTCGAGGACGACCCCACGCTCGAGCCGCGCGACGTGATCGTGATGTGCCCGGACGTCGAGACGTTCGCACCGCTGATCCAGGCCACGTTCGGCTCCGGTCCCCGCGCCGACGACGAAGACGAGGACGAGCGTGAAACCGAGGAGAAACCGCTGCCCGACCTCCGGGTCCGGCTTGCCGACCGCTCGCTCCGGCAGACCAACCCCGTGCTCGGCGTCGTCAGCCAGCTGCTCGCGCTGGCCGACCAGCGGGCGACCGCGTCACAGCTGCTCGACCTGGCCGGGCGCGAGCCGGTCCGGCGGCGGTTCGGCTTCGACGACGACGACCTGTCGCGGATGCAGGAGTGGGTCGCCGACAGCGGGATCAGGTGGGGGTTCGACGCCGCGCACCGCGAGCCGTTCAAGCTCGGGTCGCTCAGCGCCAACACGTGGCGCCGGGGGCTCGACCGGATCCTGGTCGGCGTCGCCATGACCGAGGAGGACCGGCGGCTCGTCCGGGGCGTGCTGCCGCTCGACGACGTCGACAGCGGCGCGATCGACCTCGCCGGCCGGTTCGCCGAGTTCGTCGACCGCGTCAAGGCGGCGGCCGGTGCGCTCGCCGACTCCAAGCCCGTCGGGCGCTGGATCGGCGCGATCGCGGACGCCGCCGATTCGCTCACCGCCACCAGCGAGCGCGATTCCTGGCAGCGGCGCGAGCTCGAGCGCGTGCTCGGCGACCTCGCGGACGAATCCGCCCACGGCGACGGCGACGGCGACGGCGACGGCGACGGCGACGCCGACGCCGACGGCGACGCGAGCGCCAACGGAGTCGGCGGGGCGGGCGGCCCCGAGCTCGAGCTCGCCGACGCCCGCGTGCTGCTCGCCGACCGGCTGCGCGGGCGACCGACGCGAGCGAACTTCCGCACCGGGCACCTGACGGTCTGCACGCTCGTCCCGATGCGCTCGGTTCCGCACCGGGTGGTGTGCGTCCTCGGCCTCGACGACGGCCAGTTCCCGCGCCGCGCCCGCCGCGACGGCGACGACCTGCTGCTGTCCGAGCCCCACGTCGGCGACCGCGACCCGCGCACCGAGGACCGCCAGATGCTGCTCGACGCGCTGATGGCGGCGACCGAGCGGCTGATCATCACCTACGCGGGCAACGACGAGCGCACGAACCTGCGCCGGCCGCCGGCGGTCCCGGTCGGCGAGCTGCTCGACGTGATCGATCGAACGGTCAGCTGCGAGAACGGGCCTGCTCGCAACGAAGTCGTGCTCCGCCACCCCCTTCAGCCGTTCGATCCTCGGAACTTCATCGCCGGCAAGCTCGTGCCGCGGCGGCCGTGGAGCTTCGACCCGCAGGCGCTCGCCGGCGCCCATGCCCTGAGGCGCCGTCGCAAGCTCGACGAGCCGTTCCTGCCGGCGCCGCTCCCGCCGCGCTCCGATCCGGTGATCGAGCTCGACAGGCTCGTGCGGTTCGTCGAGCATCCGGTGCGCGCGTTCCTGCGCGACCGGCTCGGGATCAGCGTCAGCGAGTTCTTCGACGAGGTGCAGGACGAGCTCCCGGTCGAGCTCGACCCGCTCGCGAAGTGGGGTGTCGGGCAGCGCCTGCTCGACGGGGTCCTCGCCGGCGCCGACCTGGACGCGTGCAAGCAGGCCGAGACCGCGCGCGGGACGCTCCCGCCCGGTCATCTCGCGCTGCCGGTGCTCGACGAGATCGGCATGGTCGCCGCGCAGCTCGCGGCCGCCGCGAACACGTTCGGCGGCGACGAACCACCGGGATCGCTCGACGTGAACGTGGCGCTGCCGGACGGGCGCACGCTCGCCGGCACCGCCACCGGAGTGTGCGGTGACACGATCCGCGCGATCTCATATTCGAGGGCGAGGCCGCACGACCGGCTGGGGGCGTGGGTGAAGCTGCTGGCGCTGACCGCCGCGCGCCCCGAGCGGTCGTTCGAATCGCTAGTGATCGGGCGCGCTCGCTCCGGCGCGTACCGCGCGGACGTGACGGTGGCGCGGGTCCGGGCGCTGGGCGACGACCCGCAGGCCCGGCGGGAGACCGCCCTCGAGCACCTGACCGCGCTCGTCGACCTCTACGACCGCGGGATGCGTGAGCCGCTGCCGCTCGCGCGCGAAGCCTCGGCCGCCTACGCGGAAGCGGCCGCCCGCGGCTACGACGGGGCGGTCGCGGCGGACAGGGCGTGGACGAGCACGTTCGACTATCCCAAGGAGGACCGCCAGCCCGAGCACGTGCTCGTCTACGGCGACTCGGTTCCCCTGTCCGAGCTGCTCGCGCGGCCGCCGCGCGATGACGAGGGTTGGTACGAGGGCGAGCCGAGCCGCTTTGGCGCCTACGCCCGCCGGCTGTGGGACGGCCTGCTCGCGCGAGAGGAGATCGGCGACCGATGACCGCCGTCCCGACCTACACCGACTTCGACGTCTGCGGTCCGCTGCCGTCCGGAGTGACCGTGCTCGAGGCGAGCGCGGGGACGGGCAAGACGTACACGATCTCGGCGCTGACCGCGCGCTACGTCGCCGAGGGCACCCCGCTCGACCGGTTGTTGCTGATCACGTTCACGCGGATGGCGACCGGCGAGCTGCGCGACCGCGTCCGGGAGCGGCTCGTCGGGTGCGAGCAGGCGCTGTCGGCGATCCTCGCCGGTGCGCCCGACACGCACGCCGATCCCGTCGTCACGCTGCTGGCGACCGGCGACGACGCGGAGATACAACGCAGGCGGGACCGGCTCGCCCGCGCCGTCGCCGACTTCGACGCGGCGACGATCGCGACCACGCACGGCTTCTGCCAGGAGGTGCTGGCCGAGCTCGGCACCGTCGGCGATCTCGATCGCGAGACCGCGTTCGTCGAGGACGTCTCGGATCTGCTCGAGCAGGCGCTCGACGACCTGTACGTCCGGCGCTTTCACCGCCGCGAGGCCGCACGGTTCAAGCGCGCCGAGGCGCTCAAGATCGCGAGGGCGGCGGTGGACAACCCGATGGCCGAGCTCGAGCCGCGGGATGAGCCGACCGAGAGCACCGCGGCGATGCGCTACCGGCTGGCCGTCGCCGTCCGCAAGGAACTCGAGCAGCGCAAGCGCCGGCTGGCGATCATGACCTACGACGACCTGCTCACCCGGCTCAAGGACGCGCTCGAGGGAGCGGGTGGCGAGGCCGCCCGCGCACGCCTGCGCTCCCGGTTCGACGTCGTGCTCGTCGACGAGTTCCAGGACACCGACCCGATCCAGTGGCAGATCCTGGATCGCGCGTTCGCCAAGGGCGGCGTCACGCTCGTGCTCGTCGCCGATCCCAAGCAGGCGATCTACGCGTTCCGCGGCGCCGACGTGTTCGCGTACCTGAAGGCGGCCGAGATCGCCGGGGCGCGCGCCACGTTGCGCGAGAACCGTCGCGCCGACCAGACGCTGATCGACGCCTACGACGCGCTGTTCGCGGGCGCCAAGCTCGGCCATGAGGGGATCGCCTACCGCGAGGTGCGGGCGACGGCGGCGCACCGGACGCCCCGCCTGACCGGCGCGCCGAGCGAGGCCGCGCTCCGGGTGCGCGTCGTCCACCGCGACGATCCCGCGATCGAGCTCACCCAGAACGGGTTCGCCGCCACGGACTCGGTCCGGGCGCACGTCGCGGCCGATCTGGCCGCCGACGTCGTTGCGCTGCTGTCCTCGAGCGCGCGGCTCGAGCACCGGTCGCCCGGCGGCGAGCCGATCGGTGACGAGCCGCTGTGCCCGCGGCACATCGCGGTGCTCGCTCGCAGAAACGCGGACGCGGAGCACGTCCAGGACGAACTGCTGAGGGCGGGCGTGCCAGCGGTGCTGAACGGCGCCGGCACCGTGTTCGCCACCCGGTCCGCGCGTCACTGGCTCGCGCTGCTGGAGGCGATCGAGCGGCCTGCCTCGCCGGTCCGGGCGAGGACCGCCGCTCTGACGCCGTTTCTGGGGTGGCCGGCCGAGCGGATCGCGATTGCCACCGACGAAGACTGGGAGGAGGTCCACCGGCGCCTTCATCGCTGGAGCCGGATCCTGCGCGATCGCGGCGTCGCCGCGCTGCTCGAGGCGATCACGGTCGGCGAGGACCTGGCCGCGCGCGTGCTCGCGGCCGGCGCCGGCGAGCGCCGGTTGACCGACTTGCGCCACGTCGCGCAGCTGCTGCACCGCGCGGCGAGCACCGAACGGCTCGGGGTGACCGCGCTGCGCGGCTGGCTCGCCGAGCGCGTCGCCGACGCCGATCGGGACGAGGGCGAGGAGGAGCGCGCGCGGCGGCTCGAATCTGACGCCGAGGCGGTCCAGGTGCTGACGATCCATCGCAGCAAGGGTCTCGAGTTTCCGGTGGTGTACTGCCCGTACCTGTGGCATCCGACCTGGATCCGGGAAAAGGAACCGGTGGCATTCCACGACCCGGCGACCGGGTACAGGCACACGGTCGACGTCGGGCTCGAGGGGCGGACGTTCAAGCGTCATTTCGAGCAGCACGTGATCGAGGAGCGCGGCGAGGACCTGCGCCTCGCGTACGTCGCACTCACCCGCGCCAAGCACCAGGCGGTGATCTGGTGGGCCGGCACCAGGGACAGCCGCAACTCACCGCTCACGCGTCTGCTGTTTTCCACGGATGCCGACGGCCACATCGCGGCGCACGGCGGCCCGACGCCGACCGATGCCGCGGCGCTCGAGCGCTTTCGGGAGCTGGCCGCGACCGCGCCGGGGCGGATCGCCGTGGAGCGCTCGACGCTCGGAATGCCGGGGGCGTGGCGCCCGCCGATCGAAGCGCCGGCCGAGCTCGAGGCGGCGCGGTTCGACCGCCATCTCGACCTGTGGTGGCGGCGGACCTCATACAGCGACATCACCGCCGAGGCCCACGACCCGCTCGTCGCGAGTGAGCCCGAGCGGCCGGTCCTGCGCGACGAGCCCGAGACGGCCACGCCGGTCCTGACCGAGGTGCCGGTGGCGCTGGGTCTGGAGCTCGGTCTGGAACCACCGCTCGGGACGATGCCGGTCGGGGTCCAGTTCGGCACGTTCGTGCACCGGGTGCTCGAGGCGACCGACTTCGCCGCGGCCGACCTCGATGCCGAGCTCTCATCGCATGTCGCGGTCGCCGGGTCGCGACGGTTGCTCGACCTGGGCGATCCGGGGGCGGCGGTGAGGGGTCTGCGGGCGGCGATCGAGACGCCGCTCGGGCCGGTGCTCGACGGGATGCGGTTGCGGGATGTCGTGCGCGCCGACCGGCTCGACGAGCTCGAGTTCGAGCTGCCGCTGGCCGGCGGCGACGAGCCGACCGGCCGGTTCACGCTGAGCGCGATCGCGGCCGCCCTCCGCGACCATCTGCCCGCGTGCGATCCGATGGCCGAGTACGCCGCGCGACTCGAGGACCCCGCCCTGCGCTCGCAGGTCCGGGGGTTTCTCACCGGCAGCATCGATCTCGTGATCCGGATTAGGCGCCCGCCCACCCCGAGATTCGCGATCGTCGATTACAAGACGAACTGGCTCGGCCCGGCCGGCGAGCCGCTGACGCTCGGCCACTACCAGCCGAGCGCGCTCGCGGTCGAGATGAACCGCGCGCACTACGGCCTGCAGGCGCTGCTGTACACCGTCGCGCTGCACCGCTACCTGCGGTGGCGGCTGCCCGGCTACGGGCCCGGCCGCAACCTCGCCGGCGTCCTGTATCTGTTCCTGCGTGGGATGGCGGGCGCGGCGGAGGCGGGGGTGTTCGCGTGGCGCCCGCCGGGTGAGCTCGTCACGGCGCTCAGCGACGTACTCGATCGGGGTGGCTCGTGAGCGCGACCGCCGACGCCGCTGCGCGGGACCGGTTCGAGGCGCGGCGGGCGGTGGGTGCGACCGGGCTGCTGCGCGAGTTCAACGAGATCGGCGTGCTGTCGGCGGCCGACGTGCACGTCGCCACGCGCCTCGGCGAGCTGGTGGGCGAGGACCGCGATCCGGTCCGACTCGCGGTGGCGCTCGCGGTGCGCGGGCCGCGGCTCGGCCACGTGTTCGTCGACCTGGCAACGGTTCGCGAGACCGCAACGGTCGAGTCCGACGAGCCGGTCGACCTGTCCGGGCTGCCGTGGCCCGCCGTCGACGAATGGGTGCGGGAGCTGGGGGCGAGCGAGCTGGTCGCGGCCGGCGAAGACGGCGAGCCGGCGCCGCTGCGCCTGCTCGGCACCCGGCTGTATCTCGACCGCTACTGGCGCGAGGAGCGCGCGGTCGCGGCGGACCTGAACGAGCTCACGGCGAGCGGCCGGCTCCTCGTCATCGCCGGCGGGCCCGGCACCGGGAAGACGACGCAAGTCGCCCGGATGGTCGCGGAGGTGATCGAGTCAGCAGGAACTGGATCCCACCCACCCCCGCGGCCGCCGCTGATCGCGCTGGCCGCCCCGACCGGCAAGGCGGCGGCGCGGCTGCAGGAGGCCGTCCACGAGGAGACCGTACGTCTACCGGTGGGCGACTCGGTCCGAGCGCTGCTCATGCGCCTGCGCGCGTCGACGCTCCACCGGCTACTGGGGTGGCGGCCGGGCAGCCACAGCCGGTTTGCGCACGACCGTGGCAACCGCCTGCCGCACGACGTGGTGATCGTGGACGAGACCTCGATGGTGTCGCTGTCGCTGATGGCCCGGCTGGTCGAGGCGGTGCGACCGGACGCGCGGCTGATCCTCGTCGGCGACCCGGGTCAGCTCACCTCGATCGAGGCCGGCGTCGTGCTCGCGGACATCGTCAATTCGGGTGCCCACCCGCCGGGCGGGGGGATCGTCGTGCTCGATCGCGTGCACCGCTATGGCGGCGGCATCGCCAGGCTCGCCGAGGCGATCCGCCGTGGCGACGGCGACGCGGCGGTGGCGGCGCTCGGCTCGGCGCCAGACGAGGTGACATGGCTCCAGACCGACGTGCAGGAGACCGGGGCGGAGCTCGGCCTCGTCCGGGAGCGGGCGGTGGCCGCGGGCGGCGAGGTGTTCGCGGCGGCGCGCGCCGGCGCCGGCATCGACGCGCTCGCGGCGCTCGGGCGGTTCCGGCTCCTGTGCGCGCACCGGCGCGGTCCCTACGGCGTCAGCGACTGGACGTCACGGGTGCTGGCATGGCTCGCGGGCGAGCTCGAAGGCGTCGACGTCGACCACCGCGACTACGTCGGACGGCCGCTGCTCGTGACCGAGAACGACTACGAGCTCGGCCTCTACAACGGCGACACCGGCGTGATCGTGCCCGGGCCCGGCGGGCGCCCGACGGCGGCGTTCGAGCGCGGAGGCGAGCTGCTCCACTTCAGCCCGTTGCGCCTCGGCGCCGTCGACACCGTCTACGCGATGACGATCCACAAGAGCCAGGGCTCACAATTCGACACCGCGGCGGTCCTGCTGCCCGCGGCGAGCTCTCGCATCCTGACCCGCGAGCTCCTGTACACGGCCGTCACCCGCGCCCGCCGGGAGCTGATCCTCGTCGGAACCGAGGACGCGGTGCGGCACGCGGTGGCGCGCCCGGTGGCGCGGGCATCGGGTCTACGGGAGCGGCTGTGGGGTGAAGCCATCCCCGACGCGCGGACCCGCCGCCCCTGACAGACCGGGGCGGCGGGTCCCCGGCTCACCCAGGGATCACCTGGGCGTGGTTCCCCCGAACCAGCTTCAACGCCCTCACGCGACGGCCGCGCTTCTCGACGGGTCGCCCGCAGGTCACGCGTCGGGCGACGAGGCGAGCGTCGCGCCGCCACAGCGGACCCAGCCTGCTCACCACGATCTCCTCGAGCTCGGTCCACACCGCGGACGGGTCGCTCGGACGTCGATGCGGATCCTTCACCAGCAGGCGGTCGATCCAGGCCGAGACATCCGGGTCGGTCTCGGGGCGCAACTCGGTCGCCGACGGAATCCGCTGGTTGACCTGCCGGATGAGGACGGCCGCCGGGCTGCCATGGGGGAACGGGACGCGCCCGACCACGTGCTCCCAGGCCATCACCCCGACCGAATACAGATCGGTCCAGGTACCCACCTCCTCGCCCACCGCCTGCTCCGGCGCCATGTACGCGGGCGTCCCTACTGTCATGCCGGTGGCGGTCGCGAGGGCTCCGGCTCCGGCGACCTGAATCGCCTTTGCGATGCCGAAGTCCGCGACCTTCACCCTGCCCTCGCCGGTGACCATGATGTTCTCCGGCTTGAGGTTGCGATGGACGATCCCGCGCGTCTGGGCGTGCGTGAGGCCGGCGAGAACACCCTCCATCACGCCGGCGAACTGGGCCAGCGTCAGCCGCGCGACGTGGGGACGGAGTGAGCCACGCGGCACGTACTCCATCGCAATGTAGGGAACGCCGCGATCCTCGAAGCGCTCGTATGCGGTGAGGACGTTCCGGTGGCTCAACACATCGGCGGCCGGCACCTCCCGCAGGAACCGGCGCGCCCTGGCGGGCGCGTTCCGGTCAAAGCCACGAAACCGCTTGAGCGCGAGATCGCGGTCGACTCTGTCCTGCCGGACGAGAAACACCGTCGCCATACGGCCGTGGCCGAGCCAGCGGACCAGCCGGTAACGATCGAAGCTCCCCGGGGCGATCGCCGGGGAATCTGGTGAGCTGACCCTCCCGGTGGGTCGTTGCGTCGTATTCAGGTCCGAACTGTCCATCTGATGTAAGAGCGACTTTGCGCTCCGTTGATACGCCGCCACCAAACTCTCGAACGACGGGGTCACCGTGAGCGGCCCGTCAGTCCGCGCGGAATGTGAGCACCTCGTGGCTCACGGGCGCCGAGGCTGGCTGCCGCCGATCCGATAATCGTCGCTGGAGGCGTACACGTCACTGCCCACGGTGAGCGCTCGCGGTGGCGCCGTGACCTTACCGTCAGTGTGTTCGCGATCTCCAATGGCGCGCCGAGCAGTTCTGAGCGCTTGAAGCCGCGTGATGCGTGGTTGTGCGCTTCTCACAACGTCGCGACTTCGGATCGATATGTTTGGGGAGGTTTCGGTACTTGGTCGAGTGGACCCGTCGCCCGAGGAGAGGAGAAAGGCGACGGGTCCACTGCTCGGTTCCCCTGGAACCCAGCCCCTACCCGGTGAGCTCTTAACCGGGTAGAGACCGAAGGCGTGTCGCTGATACAGGGGATCGCAAGAATCGTGCGGGTATTCCGCAATCCTCGGCGCCGGGAGCGTACGATTCCCCCAGGATCCGGCCGGTCCAGGGGTGGGACCGGCGATCTAAGGGATGCCACGGACGGCCTCGGAGCGTTCGATCAGGAGGACGTGTGATGGCACAGCGTGTGGAGATCCCCGGCAGTGAGCGAGTCGCTGGCCCGCAGCATCAGACCGTGGGAGACGTCGATCAGGACAAGCCGATCGAGGTGACGGTGTACCTGCGGCCGTCCGCGTCGCTTGACTGGGTCGATCAGGAGGCGGCGAGTGCGCCCGGGGAGCGGCGGACGGTGTCGCGCGAGGAGCTCGCGAGCGCCACCGGGGCGAGCGACGGGGACGTCGCCGCGGTACGCGCGTTTGCCGGCGAGTACGGCCTCGAGGTGACCGGAGCCGACAAGGGACGGCGGGCGGTGTCGTTGCGTGGCACGGTGCAAGCGGTCGCGACAGCGTTCGGGGCGCAGGGGCTGCAGCTGTTCGAGCACCCGACCGGTGGGCGCTACCGCGGGCGGAGCGGACCCCTCACGGTTCCGAGCGAGCTCGGCGACGTGATCACCGGGGTGTTCGGGATCGACGAACGGCCGCAGGCCCGGCCGCACCTGCGGCGCCGGCAGCGGGCGAGCGCTCAGTCGTACACGCCGCTCCAGGTCGCCGCCGCCTACAACTTCCCGTCTGGGGTCAACGGCTCGGGGCAGACGGCGGCGATCCTCGAGCTCGGCGGCGGCTTCAGCCAGACGGATCTCGACACCTATTTCACGGGTCTCGGGTTGACCCCGCCGAGCGTGAGCGCGGTCAGCGTCGACGGGGCCACCAACTCGCCGGGCACCGACCCGAACGCCGACGGGGAGGTGATGCTCGACATCGAGGTCCTCGGCTCGGTCGCGCCCGGCGCCAAGATCGTCGTGTACTTCGCCCCCAACACGGATCAGGGCTTCATCGATGCGCTCTCGACGGCGGTGCACGACACCACGAACAAGCCGTCGGTGGTCTCGATCAGCTGGGGCGGTCCCGAGGATTCCTGGACGCAGCAGGCCCGGACGCAGATGGAGCAGATACTCACCGACGGAGCGGCGGTCGGCGTAACCGTGACCGTGGCGGCGGGCGACAGCGGCTCGACCGACGGGGTAACCGACGGCAAGCAACACGTCGACTTTCCCGCGTCGGCGCCGCATGCACTCGGTTGCGGGGGCACGACGCTGAGCATCCAGAACGGTCAGATCGCGACCGAGACCGTCTGGAACGAACTGCCGAGCCATGGCGCCGGCGGCGGAGGCATCAGCGTCGAGTTCGCGGTGCCCTCCTATCAGTCCGCGACCAAGATGCCGACCAACGTCGACACGGGCAAGCCCGGCCGCGGCGTGCCCGATGTCGCCGGCGACGCGGATCCCGAGACGGGCTACTCGGTCCTGGTCGACGGGACCGAGCAGACGATCGGCGGCACGAGCGCGGTGGCGCCGCTGTGGGCCGGCCTGATCGTGTTGTTGAATGAGTCGCTCGCGAGCCCCGTCGGGTTCCTCCAGCCGCAGATCTACGCTCCCTCGGCCGCGACCGGATTCCACGACATCACGCAGGGCGACAACGTCGCGTACCAGGCGGGGCCTGGCTGGGACGCCTGCACCGGAAACGGCTCACCCGACGGCGGCGCGCTGCTCAAGGCTCTCGGGGGTGGCTGAGCTGATTTGACAGTGACGGAACGTTTGCGCCTTGTTCTGTAACAGGCGGTGACGTGACCCTGTCCGGATGGCACTCGGACGCCACTGGCGGTTATAATGCATGCATTATCAACCCGTGGCGGCTCGCCCGAGCCTCGCGGCTGGACGGTCGTGCTCAGCGAACAGGTGGAGGTCTGGTACATGAGGCTCGGCGAGGAGGATGCGAACCGGATCGCGGCGTCGCTCGACGAGCTCGGACGCCTCGGCCCGACGCTCGGGCGACCGTTCGTCGACTCGATCAAGGGCTCGCGCCACCACAACATGAAGGAGCTGCGTTCGGTGGGCGGCCACCTGCGTGCGCTGTTCGCATTCGATCCGCGCCGGCACGCGGTGGTACTTCTCGCCGGCGACAAGACCGGCGATTGGCGAGGCTGGTACACGCGCAACATTCCGCTCGCCGACAAGCTGTACGACCGGCACTTGCGCTCACTCGGAAAGGATGGACCGTGGCCACCAGGAATTGGCGGACCGTCCGCGGACAGAGACCGCTGAACGAAGAACGAGTCGCCACCTACAAGCGGCTGATGGCAGCCGAGCTTCGGCTCGCAGAATTACGACGGCGGCGAGGGGTCAGCCAGGCCGCGATCGCGCGGGCGCTCGAGGTCAGCCAACCGAACGTTTCCCGGATCGAGCAGGAGGACGACGTCTATCTGTCAACGCTGGCGCGGTACATCGCCGCGCTCGGCGGTCACCTCGAGGTCCAGGCGGTATTCCCGGACGAGACGATCACCGTGCTGCGGGAACCCGAGCCGGAGTGATTCGGCAGCGGACCGCGAGCGAGGATGCCGCGGACGCTTGGCCCGGCGCCCGAGCGCGGCGCGGAGGTCACGCAGCGAGACCGGGTCGGGCGGTGTTCGCCACATGCATGCGAGAGGAGCGAGGCGGCGCGGGTGATACCCGCGCCGCGCCCGATGCGGCGATCAGCTGGGAGCGCCACCGCGCCAGCTGGGCGCGTTGGCATTCGGGGCACGTGCCGACGTGGCGGGTGTGGCCGCAGCGAGTCATTCGGCCGCGCTCTCAGCCGGGCGGAGGGCCGGGTGGCGACACGGCGCGGCCAATTCCCACACGCGCTCGAGGTCACGCGCGGCCGCCTCCTCGCGGTCGAGCGCCGCGCAGTAGGCGAAGTAGGCGGTCGCGCGCTGGTCGCCGGTTCGCCGGAACCAGGCGTGGAGCGCGTGTTCGCACTCGGTCTCGGCGCCGAACCACGCCAGGTAGGCGTTGTCGAGCAGACGGACGCCGATCGCGGCGATGTCCATTTCGATCTTGTCGATCATGTTTGTCGGCTCCGCTTCAGTCGATCATCAGGGTGAGCGTTTGCTCGCTGTCGAGCAGCTCTCGCAGGCGCGCGAGCGCGCGCTGCCGAGTTGGGCCGATGCTTCCGATCGGCATGTCGAGGGCGGCGGCGATTTCCTCGTAGGGAGGACGCGGATCGGCGGTCAGGAGCCGAAGCAGCGCCTGATCGCTCTCCCGCAGGCGAGCGAAGCTGTGCCGCAGCGCGTCGTCGCGTTCGCCGATCAGGAGCGCGTCGCCCGGTCGTGGCTCCGGTGACTCGTGCTCGGGACAGTCGTCGCCGAACAGGACGCGGCGCTCGCTCCGGTGCAGGACGCGCAGGCACTCGCGACGAGCGGTGGTCGCGAGCCAGGCGCCGACGCCCGCCGGGTTGTTCAGCCGCGTGATGTGCTGGAGCAGCGCGAGCCATGTCGCCTGCGAGACGTCGGCGGCGTCGGCGTCGTGCAGGCGGTGGGCGCGGGCGATCGCCCAGATCAGGCCCTCGAACTCCTGAACGAGGCGGTTCCAGGCGCTCTGGTCGCCCGCGCCGGCCGCGTTCACGAGGATCGCGATCGCTTCCCCGGAAAGACGGGCACGCGCGTTGCGACGCTTTGGTTTGGGCTCGGGTGCCGCGGTCATCGTCGTGTCCCCGGTTCAGTGGAGGACCGCGTCAGCGGTCCTCCGCCCCGGCGACCCGGATCGCCCGTGGCGATCGGTGCGCTCGCCTGATGCGGCGCGCCGCCGGCCGCTTGGCCGTCGCCTCGGGACGAGGGGCGGCGGCGCGGCGAAGGTCGGCGTTCCGTTCGATCCCGACCAGCTTGGTGATGTGAGGGTTGATGGTCATCCGCGCTCCTCGGTGGTTGATCACGGGTGCAGGATCCGAGGTGGCGGTCACCGATCGGTCACCACCGGTCACCATTCGCTCACCAACTTGGGCGGGAGGGATCGCTAGGGGCTCGGCCGGTCGCCCGAGTCCCCGCCGGCGGGGGCGATCAGCGGGCGCCGGATTCCCGCGCTCAGGCGGAGCGCCACCTCGTCGCCCGCGGTGGCGGTAACGCGTGCGACCCGCTCGGCTCCCCTGGACCAGCCCGGGCCACGCGCGTTACGTCGGTGAGAGCGCGGCAGGCGGGTGCCTGATACCAAGAGGCCCAGGACTTCCGGGCTCAGCCGAACTCGACGCCCTGCGCCAGCGGAAGCTCGTCGGAATAGTTGATCGTATTGGTGGCCCGGCGCATGTACGCGCGCCAGGCGTCAGAGCCGGACTCGCGGCCGCCGCCGGTCGACTTCTCGCCACCGAACGCGCCACCGATCTCGGCCCCGGAGGTGCCGATGTTGACGTTGACGATCCCGCAGTCCGAACCGTCCGCGGCGAGGAACCGCTCGGCCTCACGCTGGTCGCGCGTGAAGATGCTCGACGACAGGCCCTGGGGCACGCCGTTGTGGAGGGCGATCGCCTCCTCGAGCTCGCGGTAGGTCATCACGTACAGGATCGGCGCGAACGTCTCACGGCGGACGACGGCGGTCTGGGCGGGCATGCGGACAAGGGCGGGCTCGACGTAGTAGGCATCGGGGGCGCCGTCGACCGGGCGCCGGTCCGCGCCGGCGATCACCTCGCCGCCGTCGGCGGCGGCCTCGTCGAGCGCCCGCACCATGTCGTGGTAGGCGCGCTCGTTGATCAGCGGACCGACCAGCGTCCCGTCGGCGGACGGGTCGCCGATCGGGAGGCGGGCGAACACGGCGCGCAGACGGGCGAGGAGATCGTCGACGACGTCCTCGTGCGCGATCATCCGGCGCAGGCTCGTACACCGCTGGCCGGCGGTGCCCGCCGCGGCGAACACGATCCCGCGCGTCGCCAGCTCGAGGTCCGCGGACGGCGCCACCACGGCGGCGTTGTTGCCCCCGAGCTCGAGCAGGCAGCGGCCGAGCCGGGCGGCCACGCGGGGAGCCACCTCAGCGCCCATCCGCTCGGACCCGGTGGCGCTCACGAGCGCGACGTCGAGGCTGTCGATCAGCGCCGCGCCGGCGTCGGCATCGGCGATCACCAGTGCATGCAATCCGGCCGGGGCGCCGCTGCCGGCGATCGCCTGGTCGAGCACCGCGGCGCATGCCATCGACGTCAGCGGCGTCATCGGCGAGGGCTTCCACACGACGCTGTCCCCGCACACCAGCGCGACCGCGGTGTTCCACGACCACACCGCGGCCGGGAAGTTGAAGGCCGAGATGACGGCCACGACTCCGAGCGGGTGCCACGTCTCCATCAGCCGGTGGCCCGGTCGCTCGGACGGCATCGTGCGCCCTTCCAACTGGCGCGAGAGGCCGACCGCGAAGTCGCAGATGTCGACCATCTCCTGAACCTCGCCGAGCGCCTCCGACGGGATCTTCCCCGCCTCGATCGTGATCAGCTCGGCGATGTCGGCCTTGTGCTCGCCCAGCAGCGCGCCGAGTCGCTTCACGAGGGCGCCCCGGACCGGCGCCGGCACCGTGCGCCAGGTCGCGAACGCCACCTTGGCCGCCGCGATCGCGCCCTCGACCTCGGCGACGCCCGCGCCCGGAACCTCGAACAGGTCCTCGCCCGTGATCGGCGAGTGCGCCATCCCGACCGGCCCCCGCCGGGGCTCCGTACCCGCCCCGCAGCGCTCGAGCGCGAGCCGCGCTCGCTCCCGGAGCGACTCGGTCGACGACACGGACAGCGCGAGCGAGCTCATCCGCGCCGGTACCACCGCGGGGAGGTCGTCGGGGGTGGCTTGAGCCGGGCGCGGACGATCAGCATCCGAGCCTCGTCGCCGGCCAGCGACCGGCGCAGCTCCGCCTCGAACTCGGGCCCGAAGCCATCGATCGTCGTCGACGGCACCCCGAACGACGCGGCCAGCGCGGCGAAGTCGGGCTGGACCAGGTCGACGCCGAACGGCTCCTCGCCGGCTTGCACCTGGTCGAACCGCAGCATGCCGTAGCCGCCGTCCTCGACGAGGACGATCGTCAGCGGGATGCGCTCCTGCACGACCGTCGCGAGCTCGCCGCAGGCGTACATGAAGCCGCCGTCCCCGACCACGCACACGGTCGGGCCGACGCCGGCGAGACCCGCCCCGAGCGAGGCCGGGAACCCGAATCCGAGCGTGCCCCACCCGAGCGGATACCCGAGCTTGCGCGGGCGGGGCACCCGCCAGTAACCGCCGAGCCAGTAGCCGGGAATGCACATGTCGGCGACGATCAACGCGTCCGGCGGCAGCGCCCGGTGGACGATCTCGAGCAGCGCCGCGGCCTGCGCTTCGTCCTGCTCGACCCACGCCGCCACCGACGTCCCGATCTCCGCGAGCCGGCGCTCGAGCGCGGGCACCCCCTCGCGAGTCGCGACCCGGGGCACGAACACCTCGAGCACCGCGCGCGCGTCACCGACCAGCGTCACGTCGGACGGGTAGCTCTTGTTCGCCTCGGCTTCGTCCAGGTTGATGCTGATCAGGGCCGACGGCGCCGGCATCTGCCAGTTCTGGGTGTTCGTGCCGTCGAAGTCGGTTCCGATCGCGACCACGACGTCGGCCTCGTCCCACATGTCGCCGACCTCACGGGCGTGAGCCGGAGCGGGAACCGCGCAGGGGTGCTCGGGCGCGAGCAGGCCGCGGCCCATGTAGGTGGTGAGCACCGGCGCCGCCAGCTTGAGCGCGAGCTCCCCGACCAGCGCCCCGGCATCGGCCCGGAGCGCGCCCCCGCCCGTCCAGATCAGCGGACGCTCGGCGCCGGCGAGCAGCTCGCACGCCCGCGCCACGTCCTCGGCCGAGACCGAGACGGCCGTGGCGGGGACCGGTGGCGGCGCCACCACCCGCGGCCCCGGAACGGGCTTCGACAGCAGGTCGGTGGGAATCCCGAGGTACGCCGGTCCGGTCGGCGCGGCGAGTGCCGCCCGACCCGACTCGAGCGTCGCGCGGGCGATCTCGTCCGCGGTAGCGACCAGACGGGCGGCCTTGGTCACCGGTCCGAACATCGCGGTCTGGTCGCGCGTCTCGTGCAGCGTTCCCCGGTACACCCCGTCACGGCGGACCGCGGTGGAGATGTCGGTGGCGATGACCAGCACCGGGGAGCCGGCCGCCATCGCCTCGCCGACGCCGCCGAGCGTGTTGGCCGCGCCGGGACCGGTGGTCACGAGCGCGACGCCGAGCCGGCCGGTGGCGCGGGCGTAGCCGTCGGCGGCGTAGGCCGCGGTCTGCTCGTGGCGCACGCCGACGAGCCGGATGTCCGAGTCCGACAGCGCCTTCCAGATCGGGAGGTTGTGGACCCCGGGCAGCCCGAACACGAGCTCGACCCCGAGCTGACCGAGCATCTCGACGAGCCGCGTCGCGCCCGTCGCCGTCGTGGAGAGAATCTCGACCATCACACGATGTTGTACTCCGGGCGCAGCGCGGACGCATCGAAGCGCTCGACGCTCAACGGCGAGATGTCAACGAACGTCGGACGGCGCAGGACCATGTCACGCAGGATCTCGCCGACCGCGGGACCCTGCAGGAAGCCGTGGCCGGAGAACCCGGTCGCGTACAGGAAGCGCGAGACGCCGCGGGCCTCGCCGATGATCGCGTTGTGATCGGGTGTCACCTCGTACAGCCCGGCCCAGCCACCGCGGATGCCGACATCGGCGATCCGCGGCGCCCGCCGGCGAACGACCTCGATCAGCCCGGGGATCCAGTCTTCGGTGGTCTCGACGCTGAAGCCGGGGCGCTCGTTCGGATCCGACATCCCCATCAGCAGGCCGGGGCCCTCGCGGTGGAAGTAGAAGCTCGAGGCGAAGTCGATCGTCATCGGCAGGTCCGCCGGCAGCCCGTCGATCGCGTCGGTGAACAGGATCTGCCGGCGCAGAGGGATCACGGGTAACGCGACGCCGGCCATCGCGCCGCAGCTTCGCGACCACGGCCCCGCCGCGCAGATAACCGTATTCGTCCGGATCGCTCCGTCCCCGGTGATGACCTGCGTGATCTCGCCGCCGCTGACCTCGATCGCGAGAACCTCGCACCCGGTGCGGATGTGGGCGCCGTGGTTTCGCGCGGCGAACGCGTAGCCCTGCACGACCCCTTCGGGAGTGGCGTGGCCGTCGCCGGGCGAGAACGCCGCCGCGAGGATGTCCTCGCCCTCGAGCAGCGGACAGCGCGCACGCGCCTCGCCGGGGGTGAGCATCCGGGAATCGAGCCCGCACTCGTTCTGGAGCGCGACGCTCCGCTCGAACTCCTCGACGTCGGACTCGCGGTCGATGACGAACAGGTACCCGACCTGCTTGAGCTCGATGTCCCAGCCCGGACGGCGCCCGAAGTCGCGAAACGCGGCCATGCTCCGCTTCGCGATCTCGATGTTGAGCACGTCCGAGAACTGCGTGCGGACGCCGCCGGCGGCCTTGCCGGTGGAGCCGCTGCCGAGCTGCGCTCGCTCGATCACCACCACGTCGGCGCCGGCCGCGGCGAGGTGGAAGGCGGCGCTGGTTCCGATCACGCCGCCACCGACGATGACCACCGATGCGTTCTGGGGGAGCGGTGGCCGGGGGCGCGGCATCGGGCGAATTTGACAGTTGGACGTGGACGGACGCGGCGTTAGGATGGCGCCACCGAACGCATCTGTCGCCGGCGCACACCGATTGCGGCCACTGGGGAAGGGCGGACATCTTGACGCAGCCGACGAACGACCAGTGGAAGCTCTGGGGACCGCTTGCCGATCGTTACCGGGCGCCGCGACCTCGCAAGATCCTCGCGCTCGACGGCGGCGGAATCCGAGGGGTGATCACGCTCGGCGTGTTGCAGCAGCTCGAGGAGCAGCTGAGGACGGCGCGGGGTGGGGACCCGGACTTTCGCCTGTGCGACTTCTTCGACCTGATCGGCGGCACCAGCACGGGGGCGATCATCGCCGCCGGGCTGGCGCGCGGGATGTCGGTCGAGGAGATCACGAGCTTCTACCACGACTTCGGCCGCAAGGCGTTCGAGCGGCGAGCGCTGTTCACGCGATGGCGGTCGCTGTACGGCGGCGGCGAACTGGCCAAGACCCTGCAGAAGACGTTCGGCGCCAAGACCGATCTGAGCCCGAACAACCTGCGCTGCCTGCTGACCGTGGTGACGCGAAACGCGACCACCGACTCGGCCTGGCCGATCTCCTCCAACCCGGCGGCGAGGTACAACGATCCCGACCGAGCGGATTGCAATCTGAGGATGGAGCTGTGGAAGCTCGTCCGGGCCAGCACCGCGGCGCCGGTGTTCTTCCCGCCCGAGGTGATCCCGTGGGACAGGAACGACGACACGAAGTCGTTCGTGTTCGTCGACGGGGGCACGACCGCGTACAACAACCCCGCGTTTCTGCTGTTCAAGATGGCCACCGAGCCCGCCTACCAGCTCGGGTGGCCGCGGGGCGAGCGCAACCTGCTGATCGTGTCGGTGGGCACCGGATCGGCGCCGGTGCTGGGTGGGACCGCGGCGGATCCGGACACCAACCTGCTCGAGGCGGCCACCAACACGCTGTCGGCGTTGATGTCACAGGCATCGGTCGATCAGGACGTGAGCTGCCGGGTGGTGGGACGCTGCACCTATGGCGGCATCATCGATCGCGAGATCCGCGACCTGATCCCGGTCGACCCGGTGATCCCGAACCGGCCGCTGTCGCTCGCCGACGACCTCGGCCGGGCGTTCGTCTATGTGCGCTACAACGCCGAGCTGACGCCCGACGGGCTGGGGGAGCTGAAGCTGAGGGGGATCAACGCCGAGCGAATGCGCAAGATGGACGACGCCGAGAACATCGACGACCTGGTCAAGATCGGCGCCGCGATCGGCAAGACCGTCGATCTGGCGCACCTCGGCGGCTTCGCCACGTCATGAGCGCGGCGCATGCGTTCATCGTGCGGCCGTTCGGCACCCAGGAGCGGATCGACTTCGACCTGGTCGAGCGGGAGCTGATCTCGCCGGTGCTCGATGCTCTGGACGTTCGCGGCCGGACGACCGGAGAGATCGTCCGGGCGGGCAACATCCGCGCGGACATGTTCGAGCGACTCGCGCTCACCGACATCGTGATCGCGGACATCTCGATCCACAACGCGAACGTCTACTACGAGCTCGGGATCCGGCACTCGCTGCGCCCGCGCACGACGATCCTGATCCGGTCGCGGGCGAGCGAGGTCCCGTTCGATCTGAGGACCGATCGCTATCTCGAATACAGCGCCGACGATCCCGCCGAGGCCCGCGATCAGCTCGCCGACGCCGTGAAGCGCTCGCTCGCGGCCGAGCACGATGACAGCCCGGTGTTCCTGCTCGTTCCCGCGCTCGAGCCAACCGACCCCGAGCGTCTGCGCCCGGTTCCGCCCGGCTTCCGCGAGGAGGCCGCCGCCAGGCAGCGGTCACGGGACAAGCCGATGCTGGCCGTGCTCGCCGACGAGGCGGCCGACTACGACTGGGGTCTGGGTGGCCTGCGGGTGGTCGCCCGGGGGCAGTTCGACCTCGGCGCCTGGCCCGACGCCCGGGCGACGTGCGAGGCGATCCGCGACGAGCGGCCCCAGGATCCGGAAGCCAACCTGCTGCTCGGCACGGTCTACCAGCGGCTCGGCGACCCGGTGTCGTCCGCAACCGCGCTCGAGCGCGTCAGCGTCGATGCTGCGGCGGCTTCCAGCCGGCGCGCCGAGGCGCTGGGGCTGCTCGCGCGCAACGAGAAGAACCTGTGGTTCGGCGACTGGAAGGGGCTGGAGCAGGCCGCGCGTCCGGCGGCTGCGCTGCGCTCGCCGCACCTGAAGACGGCCCGGACCTACTACGACCAGGGC
>Ga0335081_10004817_pt1 | contig 21317 bp, 19 predicted proteins | sample Lox_Sample_35_FD_206713 | JGI IMG/M metagenome (GOLD analysis project Ga0335081, IMG submission 206713) | Soil microbial communities from Loxahatchee National Wildlife Refuge, Florida, United States - Lox_Sample_3.5 | ecosystem: Environmental > Terrestrial > Soil > Wetlands | place: USA... | reverse complement strand
CTCACTGTCCTTGGCGTGCTCGAGCTTCTTGCTCACATCGGCGAGGCTGTCGGAATAGCTCGTCGCCGAGTCGGCGGCGACGTGGATCATGTCCAGAACCTGGGCGATCTCGTCGAGCACGCGCCCCCCGACGTTGTCGAGCCGCTCGCTCACCCGGTCTGCCGCGATGTAGCTCGTATAGATCTGATTGAGGTCGGCTTCGCTGAGCGTTCCGTTTCTTGCCAGCAACTCATTGATCGACTGGTTGAGGCTCGGGTTGTATCCAGTCGCGTAGTTGTACCAGATTTCGAAATTTCGCGGCGAAGCCGGCTGCGCCAGCGCCTTGATCTGCGCCAGCGCAATCTCGGCGAAGGCCAGCGTGCGTTGGTGCTCGTCCGATGGCGCGGACATCGACGGGTATCCCAGCGAGTGGAAAATTTCGAAAGATCGACGGGTGCGATTTTCGCTGCTTGCAAAAGCGAACATAGGCGCCAGCGGTGAAAGAGCGGTAAACGCTCGATCGCGCCGCCGCCGGCACGCAGCCATAGCGGACATTTGAATTTGTTAGTCCGCGCTCTAGGCCTTGACCGGCACCGGGCGCAGCAGGAAGGCCGGCAGGTGGGACGCGTCGCCCTCCTCGGGCCGGGATGCGGCGTGCTGCGGCGCGCGCCGCGAGCGCGGCTCCTCGAAACGTGCAACCGGCGCTGGGCGTTTGGGCTGACGGCGGTCGTCGCCTCGGGGGCGGCGATGCGGCCGCCCGGGTGGACGCGGCGAGGCGGACGCGTGCGGCGCGCCAACCGCAGCGCCGGGCGGCTCACCCATCCACGGGATGGTCCGGCCGATCAGTTTCTCGATCGCGGCGACGGCCTTGGCGTCGTGCGCTCCGGCGACGATGGTGATCGCGGTGCCGCTCCTGCCGGCGCGGCCGGTCCGGCCGATCCGGTGCACGTAGTCGTCAGGATGAAACGGCACGTCGAAATTGTAGATGTGGCTGACGTCGGGAATGTCGAGGCCGCGCGCGGCGACGTCGGAAGCGACGAGCAGCGTGACCTCGCCCTTGCGGAACTGTTCAAGCGCCGCCATGCGCGCCGGCTGATCCATGTCGCCATGCAGCGCCTGCGCCGAAAAGCGGTGCCGCAGCAGCGAACGATAGAGCGTGGCGACGTCGCGCTTGCGGTTGCAGAAGATGATGGCGTTCTTGAGCCCCTCGGCGGAGCGGATCAGGCGGCGCAGCGTATCGCGCTTGTCGTGCGCCTCGTGGCCCGACTTGGCCAGAAGCTGGGTCGTGGCGGCGACGGTGCTGGCCGGACGTGAGACCTCGACGCGGACCGGATTGTGCAGGAACTGCTCGGTGATGCGCCGGATCTCCGGCGGCATGGTGGCGGTGAAGAACAGCGTCTGCCGGGTGAAGGGAACGAGCTTGCAGATGCGCTCGATGTCGGGGATGAAGCCCATGTCGAGCATGCGGTCGGCCTCGTCGATGACCAGAAGCTCGACGCCGGTGAGCAGGAGCCGGCCGCGCTCGTTGTGATCGAGCAGGCGGCCGGGCGTCGCGATAAGGACATCCACGCCGCGCGTGAGCTTGGTATCCTGGTCGCCGAACGAAACGCCGCCGATGATCAGCGCGACGTTGAGCTTGTGGTTGGCGCCGTATTTGGCAAAACTTTCCTCAACCTGCGCCGCCAGTTCGCGCGTCGGCTCGAGAATGAGCGTACGCGGCATGCGGGCGCGGGCGCGGCCCTGCTCCAGCATGGTCAGCATCGGCAGCACGAACGCGGCGGTCTTGCCGGTGCCGGTCTGGGCGATGCCGAGCACGTCGCGCCGGGCCAGTACGTGGGGGATCGCCTGTTCTTGGATCGGGGTCGGAGTTTGGTAACCGGTCGTCGCTACGGCGGCGAGAACTTTTTCGGACAAGCCGAGATGGGAGAAGGACATAAACCCTCGGGCTGCGGCCCGCGCCGGGCGCGGAAACCTATCGATGGATCGGAGGAAACACGCAGGATAATCGAATCTGCATCGTTTCAGCTTTGCGCGGAACATAAGGTCGAAGCCGCGAAAGTCAACCTGACGCAGGCCGCCGCGGCAGGCTAAGTTAAACGAATTGCTTCATTTCCGTGCCGCCGCGCGACCAGGGGACCTTATGCCCGAAGCCTTGCCGACTGTGCTGGTGCCAGGCTTGAACTGCTCGGCGTGCCTTTATGCCGAGCAGATCCCGGCGCTGTGGCGCTTCGGGCCGGTTATGGTCGCCGACCACACCCGCGACGACAGCATGGCGGCGATCGCGCGCCGGATCCTTGCCGCCGCGCCGCCGCGCTTCGCCCTCGCCGGGCTGTCGATGGGCGGCTACATCGCCTTCGAGATCATGCGCCAGGCGCGCGAGCGCGTGGCGAAGCTCGCGCTCCTCGACACCGGGGCCCGCGCCGAGACCCCGGAACAGACCAAGGCACGGCTGCCGCGCATCGAGCTCGCCAAGCGGGGCCGCATGACCGAGGTCGCCGACGTCCAGTTCCCGCAGCTCGTGCACCGCGATCGGCGCGACGATGAAGCGCTCAAGCGCCTGGTGCGCACCATGGCCGAGGAGACCGGCGCGGCGGCGTTCCTGCGCCAGCAGCAGGCGATCATGGGACGACCGGACTCGCGCCCCGGGCTGGCGGCGATTTCTTGCCCGGCGCTGGTCGTGGTCGGCGACGGCGACGAGCTGACGACGCCGGCCTTGGCGCGCGAGATTGCCGGCGGCATTGCCGGCTCGCGCCTCGTCGTCATTGCGCAGTGCGGACACCTCTCGACCATCGAGCGGCCGCAGGCGGTGACCAAGGCGCTGGTCGAGTGGCTCGAAGCCTGACGCCGGCGTGACGTTGAGCGCACGGCGCATCCGCCGTGTAAGGAGGCAGCCGGTCGGTGAACGTCGAGACGTGCGCCCCGCCTGAGCCGATCATCATCAACGCCGCGAGCGCGGCCGCCGGCCGTTAAAATTTTGCGGCGGCTGTCGGCCCGGTCCGAGCTCGTTCGTCCTCGGTGCGATCCTGCTGCGGGGTGGCAGGAACCGGCACGAGGAGGGACCGATGACCATCATTTCAACCGCGCGAGTCGCAACGCCCGCTGTATCGAACTTGCAATTATGGATCGGCCGCGGTCTGAGCGCGCTGTTCGTGCTGTTCATGCTCGGCGACACCGCGATCAAGCTGCTGCAGCTCAGCGTCGTGGGCGATGCCCTCAAGGCGCTCGGCTACGCGCCGGAGCTGGGGCTGCCGATCGGGATCCTGCAGGCCGTGCTCTTGATCCTCTATCTCGTCACCCGAACGTCGGCGCTCGGCGCGGTGCTGTTCACGGGCTTGTTCGGCGGTGCGTTTGCGGCGCATCTGCGCACCAACTCGCCGTTCTTCACCCACGACATGTTTGGCGTCTATCTCGGCGTCTTGGCCTGGGCCGGGCTGTGGCTGCGCGACACCAGGCTGCGCGCGCTCCTGCCGCTGCGCCGTTAGCGTGGGCGTGCGGCTTGACCGCAATCATCTCGCTGCGGCACTTGAAGCAATCGAGCTCGGCCTGCGCCGCATTGCCCCCGTCGCGTTCCGTGACGCCAGCAAGGATTCGATTTCGTCGGCAGCGTTCGCCGCACCCTCGACGCCGGCAAGCGATCGCGAAAGCCGCCGGGCGTTGGTTTGGAATGACGACGTGGCGAGGACTTCTTGAGCCGCGGCGCGGATCGTCCCGACGTCCGCGTCGCCGGCAAGTGCGCGGCCGGCGCCCCATTCCTCGACCGCAGCAGCCACATAAGGCTGGTCACCGGCAAGACCGGGAATGATCACCATCGGCACGCCGTGCCGCAGCGTGCGCATCGCCGTGCCGTGACCGCCATGGGTGACCACCAGCGCCGCGCGCGCGATGATCGGATCGTGCGCGGCGTAGTCGAGCACGACCGCGTTCGCCGGTGTCGCCAGCTCATTCGGCGCCACGATCCCACCGGTGGTGGCCACGACGTGGACCGCGAGATCAGCTAACGCGTCCAGCGTGCGCTGAAGCTTCTCGACGTTGCGCTGTTCGAATCCGGTACTGAAGCTCACCATCACCAGCGGCGTCTCGTCGTCCGCGGGCCAAGGCAGCACGGTGGGCAATGCGAATTTCTCGTTCTCCAGCACCGGGCCGACGTGACGGACCATCTCCCAGCCGGGCAGGGGGGCGGCGTCGAACGCGGCGAGGCTGGTCGAGATGATGCGCTCGCGCGGCCGCCACAGCTCGTCGAGCGCCGGCAAGCCGGCAAAGCCCGCCTGCTGGCGCATGCCATCGAAGATGCCGAAGAACCGGCGCCACATGTCGAGCTGGCGGAACACGAAGGTGTGGACGAACACCGCCGCGGGGCAGCCGAATTCGCAGGCGTGCGCGAGCGCGGCTGGAAACATCGCGTCGACCGCCACCAGGTCCGGCGTCTCGGCGGCGACGATCGACTGGAGCTGCGTCTCGACCGCGGGCGAGGTCAGATAGCAGGCGGCCCGCGTCATGAAATGGCCCTGCGGATAGCGATCGACTTGGGCATAGGCATCGGTGATCTCGATCGTCCGAAAGCCCGCAGTCTTCACCCGCGGCACCATTTCCGGCCGGCCGGCGAACGCGACCGCGTGGCCGCGTTCCGTCAGCGCCCGCGCGATCCCGAGGCTAGGCGGCAGGTTGCCGCCGCCGGACCAGTTCAGCCAGAGTATCCGTGCCATCAGACTGCTCCCGTTGTTGCGCGAGGCCCAAAATCATTCGTCGCACCACGGCCTCTGCCGCTGGTCGCGAAAGTCCGCGATCGCGGCGAAGAAGCTTCCAGGCATAGACGTCCGTTGCCACCACCATGGCCTCGAGAAGCTGCGCGCGCTCGTTGCCGCGCTCCCGGGCCAGGCAAGGCGCGAAAATGGTCTTGACCCAGCTGCGATGATTTTCACGCCCTTGATCCAAGAGCGGCTTGAGGCCCGGGTGCCGCCGCTCGTCATTGAGGCGCTGCATCACCAGGTCGCCCATGGTCTCATAGACGTCGAAGATCGCCGCCACCGCGGCGGCGACATCGCCCGGCCGACTGGCCTTGAGCGGGACGCCGCTCTTCGCCAGCTCCTCGAGCGCGTCATAGAGCAAGGCTTCCTTGCCGGGAAAAGCGCGCAGGATCGTGCGCACGGCGACGCCGGCGCGTTGCGCCACCTCGTCCAAGGTGAAATCCTCGATCGGTCCCTCGCAATAAAGCGCGATGGCGCTCGCCTTGATCCGCGCCCTGGTCGCTTCCGCCTTCGCCGCCCGCGTGGCGATCGTATAGCGGCGCTTTCCCTTTTTCATGTCAGTCATGATGACACCAATGTCAATTGGTGTCAAGGGTCATGACATTAAATAGAAGGTGGCGCATGATCGCTCGCCCGCCGGGCGATGACGCTCAAGATCCTTCAACAGGGCGGCAGGAAATCAGACGTCGAGCATATCCTCGCCGGCGAACTCGGCGCGCTCCTGGATGAACTCGAAGCGCAGCTCGGGCTTGTTGCCCATCAGCCGCTCGACCGATTTGTCGGTGCTCTTGCGTTCCTCGTCGACGACCTTGACCCGAAGGAGCGTGCGCTTCTTCGGGTCCATGGTGGTTTCCTTGAGCTGCGCCGCCATCATCTCGCCGAGGCCCTTGAAGCGGCTCACCTCGACCTTGGCGTTGCCATGGAACTCCTTTTTCAGGAGCGCGTCGCGGTGCGCCTCGTCGCGCGCATAGAAGGTCTTGCCGCCATGGCTGAGCCGGTAGAGCGGCGGCACCGCAAGATAGAGGTGGCCGTTGTCGATCAGGTGCGGCATCTGCCGGTAGAAAAAAGTGATCAGCAGCGAGGCGATGTGGGCGCCGTCGACGTCGGCATCGGTCATGATGATGACGCGGCCATAGCGCAGATCCTCGTCGCGATAATGCGCGCCGGTGCCGCAGCCAAGCGCCTGGACCAGATCGGCGAGCTGCTGGTTCTGCGCCAGCTTGTCCTTGCCGGCCGAGGCGACGTTGAGGATTTTGCCGCGCAGCGGCAGGATCGCCTGCGAGGCGCGGTCGCGGGCCTGCTTCGCCGAGCCGCCGGCGGAATCGCCCTCGACGACGAACAGCTCGGAGCCTTCGGCGGCGCTCAAGGTGCAGTCGGCGAGCTTGCCCGGCAGCCGCAGCTTGCGCACTGCGGTCTTGCGCGCGATGTCCTTTTCCTGGCGGCGGCGGATGCGCTCCTCGGCGCGCTCGACCACGAAGTCGAAGAGCTTGTTGGCCTGTAGCGGATTGCCGGCGAGCCAGTGGTCGAACGGGTCCTTGATCGCCTGCTCGACGATCTTCTGCGCCTCGGCGGTGGCAAGCCGGTCCTTGGTCTGGCCCTGGAATTCCGGCTCGCGGATGAACACCGAGAGCATGGCGCCGGCGCCCGTCATCACGTCTTCGCTGGTGATCGGGCCGGCGCGCTTGCCTTGGCCGACGCGCTCGGCGTGGTCTTTGAGGCCGCGCAAGAGCGCCGAGCGCAGGCCGGACTCGTGGGTGCCGCCGTCCGGGGTCGGGATGGTGTTGCAGTAGGAGTTGAGGAACCCGTCGGCGTCCGCGGTCCAGGCCACCGCCCACTGCACCGCGCCATGTGCGCCGGTCTTGCCGGCGCTGCCGGTGAAAATGTCCGGATGCGCCAAGGTCGCGCCGGAGAGCGTCTCCGATAGGTAGTCGCGCAGCCCGTCGGCGAAATGGAACGTTGCCTCCTCGGGCACGCCTTCGACCCCGCGCAAAAGCTCCTTGGCGCACGACCAGCGGATTTCGACGCCGCCGAACAGATACGCCTTCGAGCGCGTCATCTTGAACACGCGCTCCGGCCGGAAGTGCGCCTTGGCGCCGAAGATTTGCGGGTCGGGCCGGAACCGCACCTTGGTGCCGCGGCGGTTCGGCGCCTTGCCGGCGTCCTGCAATTTGCTCTTCGGCTTGCCGCGTTCGAACGCCATCCGGTAGAGCTTCTGGCCGCGCGCCACTTCCACTTCCATCCGCTCCGACAGCGCGTTCGCCACCGACACGCCGACGCCGTGCAGGCCGCCCGAGGTCTCGTAGACCTTGGAGTCGAATTTGCCGCCGGCGTGCAGCGTGCACATGATGACTTCGAGCGCGGATTTCTTCGGAAATTTCGGGTGCGGATCGACCGGGATGCCGCGGCCATTGTCGGTGACGGTGACGAAACCGTCGGCCTCCATCTCGACCTCGATCCAGTCGGCGTGGCCGGCGAGCGCCTCGTCCATGGCGTTGTCGATCACCTCGGCGAACAGGTGATGCAGCGCCTTCTCGTCGGTGCCGCCGATATACATGCCGGGACGGCGACGCACCGGCTCGAGCCCTTCCAGGACCTCGATATGCCGCGCGGTGTAGCCGGCTTCGGCTCCCGAGCCGCGCGCCGCAGCGCCGCCGCCGCGCCGCGCCGCACTGCGCGGTTCGCCCAGATTGGCGAACAGGTCAGGCGCTTTCGGCGGTTTTGCCCTCTTTTCCGCTTTTCCCATGACGAGCTTGACTGAAGAGCTTTGCTATCGGCGCAGATATGGGAACTCGCGTTCCCCACGCACACCACGAGCCACGAATCAATGATTGACTATGCCATGACGGCGGCAAAAGCATGAGGCCGCCCGGCTTCGTCCGGTGCACTCGCGCGGAGATCGCTGCGTCGTGCGGGCGAGATTTGACCGGAGGCACGATGCGACGGTGGCACATCGCCCTGTTGTTGGCGGCGGCAGTCCTCGCCGCGCGATCGGCGAACGCACCGGCGCGCGCGGACGACACCACCGCTCTGACCTGCGAGGCGCGTGGCGGCTCTTTCGTCCTCGACGACACCGACTTCGCGGCATTGGCGGCGGCCGGCGTGAGTCGAGAGAGGTTCTTGTCGCTGGCTATGGATTCCCGGGACCGACGAGCGGTCTGCGATACCCGCATGCTGTGGCGTCTGATCAAGTCCGGGGCGGCCGACGCCTGCGATTTTGACCGCTATGACGTGGTCACCAAGTACTTTGACAAATCGGAGCTTCGCGCGGCGCTCGACACCCTGACCAAGCGTCATGCGGGAAAGTGCCCCTAACGCATTGACCCAGCGCGCCATGGCCTCTATATCGCCGCCCATGATCCGGCCGATGACCATTGCCGCCACCATGCGCCGCCGCCGCCGTCGTGTCACGGCACGAGCGCGCGTTCGCGTGTGAACCGTTCGTGCCGCCGGCTCCGCGGCACCTTGCTCCCGAAAATCAGCCCGCGGATTCGGCTTTGTGCCTCAAGCCCAAGGTCAAGCCCAATAGTTGAATCCAAGAGTTGAATCATGTCTGCGAAAGCCAAGATCGGCGTGCTCGGCGCCTCCGGCTATACCGGGGCCGAACTGCTGCGGCTCCTGATCCCGCATCCGCGGGTCGAGATTAGGCTGCTTACCGCCGAGCGCCGCGCCGGCAAGAGCATGGCGGAGGTGTTTCCGCAATTCGCGCCTTATCCGTTGCCGACGCTCACCGCGATCGAGGCCGCCGACTGGAACGCGCTTGCGCTTGATCTCGTGTTCTGCGCGCTGCCGCATGGCACCACGCAGGAAGTGATCAAGAATTTGGTCGCCCGCGCGCCGCAAACCAAGATCGTCGATCTCTCGGCCGATTTCCGCCTTGCCGATCCCGCCGCCTATGCGCGCTGGTACGGCCATGCCCACGCCGCGCCCGAGCTGCAGAAACAGGCGGTCTACGGGCTGACCGAAATCTATCGGCCGCAGATCAAGGCGGCGCGCCTCGTCGCCAATCCCGGCTGCTACACGAGCTGCGCCGAGCTCGCGCTCATTCCGCTCCTTAAGGCCAAAGCGATCGATCCCGACGAGATCGTGATCGACGCCAAGTCCGGCATGACCGGCGCGGGCAGGGGAGCGCGCGAAGACATGTTGTTCGCCGAAGTCTCCGAGGGCTTGCACGCCTATGGCGTCGGCCGCCACCGGCACATGGCCGAGCTCGACCAGGAGTTTTCCCGCGCCGCCGGCCGCGAGGTCGTCGTCAGCTTCACGCCGCATCTCGCGCCGATGAACCGAGGCATCCTCTCGACCATCTACGTGCGCGGTGCCAAGGCGGCGTCGGCGTCGGACCTACATGCGGTCTTGGCCAAGGCCTACCGGGAGGAGCCGTTCGTGCACGTGCTCCCGTTCGGCACCACGCCGCAGACGCGGCACGTGCGCGGCTCGAACATGACGTTGATCGGCGTCGCCGCCGATCGGGCCGCCGGCCGCGCCATCATCATTGCCGCGCTCGATAACCTGACCAAGGGCGCCTCCGGTCAGGCGGTGCAGAACATGAACCTCATGCTCGGCTTCCCGGAGACCTTGGGCCTCGAGCAGGTTGCGCTGTTTCCGTGAGAAAAGCTCGCCCCCGGACCTCGAGCCGGGGGCGGCAACCGCCGTTCCGAAAGAATCGTGCTCCACTGCAGGAGCGATGCGTTAGATCAGCTTGAAGATCGCCAGCACCAGGATCGCCTGCGCCACGAAGCCGCCGACGAAGGCAAGCGTCCGCAGCACCGGAATGCCGAGCGTGTAGACGATGTAGTGGGCGAGCCGCGACCAGAAATAAAGGACGCAGGCGAAGCCGGTTGCCGGCGTGGCGATGCTCAAATCCTGCGTCGCCAGCACCAGCGGCGCGAAGATGACGAGATTTTCCACCGCGTTGGTGTGCGCCGCCATCATCCGTTGCGCCCACGCCGCCTGCGGCTTGTCGGTCGGACTCGGGTTCGCCATGGCGCCCATCAGCCCGCGCACCGCGGCGCGGTCGAGGATGTAGGGCACCCAGAACAGGCCTGTCATTGCCACTGTGAGAACCAGCCAGAACAATTCCTTGGACATGTCACTCCCCCCGGTGTTGCCGCGGATTCGTCCGCGGCACCAATTTCGCAGCTATCGGGCGGATGGGGAAGGGCTGTGCATAAGCGCCACTCGGCGGGGCGCGAATGTGCTTCAAGCGCCCGCGCCTGCGCGTCCTGTGCGACGAGGTCGCGTCTAGTCGCGCACTTTCACGTAACTGCCCGGCGCATCCTCGAGCGGCTTAAGCGCCCGGTCGCCCGGGACGCGGGCCGGGGCCTCGTCTGCCCCTTGGCGCTTGAGCCAGGCGAGCCAGTCCGGCCACCAGGAGCCGGGATGCTCGGTCGCCTTGTCGAGCCAGGCATCGACGTCGCCGTCGCGCCGGATCGCTCCGGTCCAATACTGATATTTGTTCTTGTCCGGCGGATTGACAACGCCGGCAATGTGGCCGGAGCCGGCTAGCACGTATTTGACCTTGCCGCCGAATAGTTTCGAGCCGAGCAGCACCGACTTTGCCGGCGCGATGTGGTCCTCGCGGGTGGCGAGGTTATAGATCGGGATCTTGATCGCCTTGAGCTCGATCGGCGTGTCGGCGATCACCACCTCGCCCTTGGCCAGCTTGTTGTCGAGATAGCAGTTGCGCAGATAGAACGAATGGTTCGCGGCCGGCAGCCGGGTGGCGTCGGCATTCCAATACAGCAGATCGAACGGGAACGGCGCCTTGCCCTTGAGGTAGTTGTTGATGACGTAGGGCCAGAGCAGGTCGTTCGAGCGCAGCATGTTGAAGACGGTCACCATCGATTTGCCTTCGAGATAGCCGCGCTCGGCCATGCGCCGTTCGAGCGCCGCGACCTGATCTTCATCGACGAAGACTTTGAGATCGCCGGCATGGGTGAAATCGACCTGGGCGGCGAACAAGGTTGCCGACACGATGCGCTTGTCGCCCCAGGCCGCGAGCGCCGCGAGCGTGACCGCAAGCAGCGTGCCGCCGACGCAATAGCCGACCGAGTGCACCTCGTCCTCGCCGGTCGCCGCTTTGATCGCCTCGAGCGCGGCAAGCGGCCCCTGGCGCACGTAGTCTTCGAAGGTTTTCTGCGCCAGGCGGGCGTCGGGATTGACCCAGGAGATGCAGAACACTGTGATGCCCTGGTCGACGCACCATTTGATGAAGGATTTTTCCGGCGTTAGATCGAGTACGTAGAATTTGTTGATCCAGGGCGGCACGATCAGCAGCGGGCGCTTGAGCACCGTCGGCGTCGACGGCGCATATTGGATGAGCTGCATCAGCTCGTTTTGGAAGATCACCTTGCCGGGGGTGGTGGCGAGATTGCGCCCGACCGCGAACATCGAGGAATCGGACTGGCGGATCTTCAGATCGCCGCCGCCGCTCTCGATATCCTCGGCCAGCATGCGCATGCCGCGCACCAGGTTGTCGGCATTGCTGGTGAGCGTCTCGCGCAGTAGTTCGGGATTGGTCAGCACGAAGTTCGACGGCGACAGTGCGTTGGTGATCTGCCGCATGTAGAACTCGGCCTTCTGCCTGGTGTGCGGATCAAGCGCGGCGGCGTCGCTGACGAGCCGGTTGGCCCATTGCGTGCCGAGGAGATAGGCCTGCTTGAGGAAATCGTAGAACTGGTTCGAGGACCATTCCGGATCCGAGAAACGCTTGTCGTTGGCCGCTGGGGTAACGACCGGCGCTGTCGCCTCTCCGGCAAGGCGCTTGACCGCCGACGCCCACAGGTCGAGGTAGGCTTGGCCGAGCCGGGTCTGCGCCTCGACGGCGCGCTGCGGGTCGCTCAGCCAGTATTCAGCGACGTGGCCGAGCGTCTTGACGACCTCGGTCATCTCCTCGGCGAGCTCGTGGCGGGCTCGGCCCTCTTCGCGCGGTTTGAGATAGGCGGCGAGCGCCCGGCCGCCTTCCTCGACGAGCCGCGCCAGGTTGCGCGAAAACTCCTCGACATCGACGCTGCCGATCTTCATGGGTTCTTGTGAGGGAGCCCGCACGACGTTTCCTCAAGCCCGCAAAGGACGGCCGGCCTTCGCTGGCGGCCGACGCTTTATCGCAGACATGGCGCGCTCGAACCCGCGGCGCAAGGCAAAGCTCAAGGCGGTGCACAGCCGCGTTTCGCCAATCGCCGGTTGCACTATTCGCGCCAGCCGCGCCTAAACCTTGTTTCCACCATATTAGGCGGTTATCCGGTGGCGATGGCGATTTTGGCTAATATTTTTGTAAACTATTGAAGCATTATATTTTTTCTGGACGCGAGGGGCGACGAGGCGCGGATCCGATGGCGGATTCGAGATAGACTTCGCGAGGGCATGGCGGGGACCAGCGTGGACGGCCGCACGAGTGTGACAAGGCTCCTGATCGCGAGCGTGACGCTGGCCGCGGCGGCTTTCGTCATCGCCGGCTGCTCCTCTTCCCCGGACACGATCTTTCCGGCGGTTCACGACATGCCGGCGCCGCGGCCCGACGTCCCGCTTACGGCCGACCAGGTCAAGGCGGCGACCGACGACCTTATCACCCAGCGTGAGCATCTGAGCACCGAAGTGCAGACCGCCGCGCAACCTGTGCCGCCAGCCAAGATCGCCGACACCAAGACCGCCAACGCCAAGACCGCGAACGCCAAGACCGCGAACGCCAAGACCGCGCCGCCGAAGAAACCTCCCTTTGTGCCGCAGGCCGCTCCGGACACGACTGCCACCGCGACCCCGGCCGCTCCGACGACGCCGGCGGCGCAGACCGCTGGCGCCTATTCGAAGCCGTGATAAGACTGGGACATTCGGCAAAACCAGACGCGTCCGGGCCTCCATGGAAGACTTCTACCGCATCCGCCGGCTGCCGCCTTACGTGTTCGAACAGGTCAACCGCGCCAAGGCGGCGGCGCGCAACGCCGGCGCCGACATCATCGATCTCGGCATGGGCAATCCCGATCTGCCGGCGCCCGCGCATGTGGTCGAGAAGCTCAAGGAGACCGTCGGCAAGGCGCGCACCGATCGCTATTCGGCGTCCAAGGGAATTCCGGGGCTGCGCCGGGCGCAGGCGGCCTACTATGCGCGCCGTTTCGGCGTAAAGCTTAATCCCGAAACCCAGATCATCACCACGCTCGGCTCGAAGGAAGGCTTCGCCAATGTCGCGCAGGCGATCACCGCGCCGGGCGACATCATCATCGTGCCCAATCCGACCTATCCGATCCACGTCTTCGGCTTCCTGATGGCCGGCGGCGCCATCCGCTCCGTGCAAGTCGAAGCCGACGGCGCCTTCTTCGGCGCACTCGAGCGCGCGGTGCTGCATTCGATCCCGAAGCCGATCGCGGTCGTGGTCTGCTACCCGTCGAATCCGACTGCCTGCGTCGCCGACCTCGACTTCTATCGCGATCTTATCGCCTTCGCTAAGAAGCATTCGCTGCTGGTGCTCTCCGACGTCGCCTATGCCGAGGTCTATTTCGACAACAATCCGCCGCCCTCGGTGCTGCAGGTTCCGGGCGCGATCGACGTCGCCGTCGAATTTTCCTCGATGTCGAAGACCTATTCGATGCCGGGCTGGCGGCTCGGATTTGCCGTCGGCAACGAGCGCATCATCGCCGCGCTCGCCCGGGTGAAATCTTATCTCGACTACGGCGCGTTCACGCCGATCCAGGTCGCGGCGACCGCGGCACTCAACGGCCCCGACGACTGCATCCACGAGATGCGCGCGACCTACAAGCGCCGGCGCGACACGTTGGTCGAATCGTTCGGGCGCGCCGGCTGGGACGTCCCGCCGCCGCGGGCGTCGATGTTCGCCTGGGCGCCGATCCCCGAGCCGTTCCGCACGCTCGGCAGCGTTGAGTTCTCGACTGTGCTGGTCGAGAAGGCGAGCGTGGCGGTATCGCCCGGAGCCGGCTTCGGCGAGCACGGCGAGGGCCATGTGCGCATCGCGCTCGTCGAGAACGAGCAACGCATCCGCCAAGCCGCCCGCAATATCCGGCGCTTTCTTGAAACCGGCCCGGAAATGCTGCACAACGTCGTTCCGCTCGCGACGCGACGTTAGTCCGCGTCGCTGTCCCCAACCTGGCGACGTTTTTGGCGACGTTTAATGGCCGAGCCGCTGAAAGTCGGTGTTGCCGGGCTAGGAACCGTCGGCACGGCCGTCATTCATCTCCTGGAAGCCGGACGCGAGAAGCTCGCGTCGCGCTGCGGCCGCCGGATCGAGGTGGTCGCGTTAAGCGCGCGCTCGCGCGGCAAGAAGCGCGATCTTGATCTGAGAAAATTCCGCTGGGTCGGCGATCCGGTGGCGTTGGCGCGCGATCCCGCAATCGACGTCCTGGTCGAGGTGATCGGCGGCGCCGGCGATCCGGCCAAGCGCGTGGTCGAGGCCGCGCTCTTAACCGGCAAGCCGGTCGTCACCGCCAACAAGGCGCTCCTCGCCCGCTACGGCCACAAGCTCGCGATGCTCGCCGAACGCCACCAGGTCGCGCTCAATTTCGAGGCTTCGGTCGCCGGCGGCATCCCGATCGTGAAGACGCTGCGCGAAGGGCTAAACGGCAACGCATTCAGGCGCATCTACGGCATCCTCAACGGCACCTGCAATTACATCCTCTCACGCATGGAGCAGGACCGGCTGTCCTTCGACGAATGCCTGCGCGACGCTCAGCGCCTCGGTTACGCCGAGGCGGACCCGACCTTCGACGTCGAGGGCCACGACACCGCGCAGAAGCTCGCGATCCTGGCGAGTCTTGCTTTCGGCACCAAGATCGATCCCGATGCGATCTATGTCGAGGGCATCTCCTCGATCACGCTCGCCGATCTCGATGCCGCGGGCGAGCTTGGCTACCGCATAAAACTCCTCGGCGTGGCGGTGAAGACCGAGGCGGGCATCGAGCAGCGCGTCCATCCGACCATGGTGCGCAAGGAAACGGCGATCGCCCAGGTCATGGGCGTGACCAACGCGGTGACGGTCGACGCCGACGGCCTTGCGCCGATCACGCTGGTCGGGCCGGGCGCCGGCGGCATGGCGACGGCTTCGGCGGTAGTCTCCGACATCGCCGACATCGCGCGCGGCGTGCGCACCGCGCCGTTCGGGCGGCCGGCGGCGCTCATGACCACGATCCGCAAGGCGCCGATGCAGCGCCACGAGGGCGGCTACTACATCCGGCTCCTGGCGCGCGACCGCCCCGGCAGCGCCGCCACCATCGCCCGGCGCCTGGCGCAGCAGCAAATCTCGATCGAATCGATTGTGCAGCGCCATGACGCCCGGGCGGCAGCCGCCACCCAATCCGGCCGTTCCGGCGCTCCGGTGCCGGTTATCCTGATCACCTACGCCACCAGCGAGGACGCGGTGCGCAAGGCGCTCGCCGCAGTGCGCCGCGACCGTGTAATCTCTGGACGGCCGCAGGTGATCCGGATCGAAAAGAACTAGGCCGCAAGGCCATTCCACGGCGGCAAGGGCGGGAAAAATGGCGTCGATCACTGTTCCCTCGAACCTGATGATGGAGCGCGTTCTCTCCATCGAGATCGTACGCGTCACCGAGCGCGCGGCGGTCAACGCGGCGCGGCTGCGCGGGCGCGGCGACGAAAAATCCGCCGACCAGGCGGCGGTCGACGCCATGCGCCGCGAGCTCAACAATCTGCCGATCGACGGCACGGTGGTGATCGGGGAGGGCGAATTGGACGAGGCGCCGATGCTGTTTATCGGCGAGAAGGTCGGCAACAAGGCCGGTCCAAAGGTCGATATCGCGGTCGATCCGCTCGAAGGGACGACGCTCTGCGCCAAGAACATGTCGGGCGCGATTGCGACCCTCGCTATGGCTGAAAACGGCACCCTCTTGCACGCGCCCGACATCTACATGGAAAAGATCGCAATCGGCCCCGGCTATCCGAAGGGCGTGGTCGATCTCGACGCGCCGGCGGAGGAAAACATCCGCAGCCTCGCGAAGGCCAAGGGGGTGTCGCCGGAAGCGATCACCGCCATGGTGCTCGACCGCCCGCGCCACGCCGACCTGATCGCGGCGATCCGCAAGGCCGGCGCGGCGGTCAGCCTGATCACCGACGGCGACATCGCCGGCGTCATCCATACCACCGAGCCCGAGAAGACCGGCATCGACATCTATATCGGCATCGGCGGGGCGCCCGAGGGCGTGCTCGCGGCGGCGGCGCTGCGCTGCACCGGCGGCCAGATGCAGTGCCGCCTCGTGCTCGACACCGAAGAGCGCCGCGCGCGGGCGGCCAAGATGGGCATCAAGGACCCGCGCAAGAGATACGAGATCGAGGACATGGTCCGCGGCGATTGCCTGTTCGCCGCAACCGGCGTCACCGATGGCCGCATGCTGCAAGGGGTGCGGTTCGGCAACGGCATCGTCGAGACCGATACCGTGGTCATGCGCTCGGTCACCGGTACAGTACGCTGGATCAGGGCCGAGCACCGGCAGCTGGACAAGTTTTAGGAGCGGGGTCATGCCAGCGACCAGAGCGGATATGCTGGGCTTCGCCGAGCAATGGATCGAGACCGTCAATCGCCGCGATTTCGATCATCTGGCCCTCGATTTCGCCGGCCTTGCAAGCCACCTGAACAGCACACCGCTCGTCGAAGGCGAGGCCGCGCGCGCCAGCTATTCGCGTGAGACATTTGATCCCACCAAGACCATCGAATTTCGCTTGGATCGCGTGGTGTGCGACACTGACCGGCAGGAAATGGTCGTGGTGTTCGATCGAATGGTTAGCGGCGAGCACAACCGCGCCTGCGCATTCATGCGCTTCGACGAGCAAGGTCGCGCGGTCTCCGTAGAAGCTATGGATGGCGCCGAGCTGGCGTAACGCGCCGGCGCTTGTTGCAATGCAAATGGATGCCCAAATCAGTCGATTGGCGGCGAATCGACCGATCGGCTAGCGTTATTCGGGATCGCCGCGCAGCGGCGAGTCTGGAATCCATGGCCACGAGTCTGGCAAGACCTTCTCGGTCGGCGATTATGGATTCCGGGCTCGCGCCTGGCGGCGCGCCCCGGAACGACACGCTGAGCATGTCAAACGCGAATAGTCTCTTCCTCGGCGTCGAGAATTCGGCGACCGGACGCGCATGGCGCAGCCGGCTCGATGAGCGCGGCGCGGCGCGAGCGCTTGCGATCGCGCAGCGGCACGAACTGCCCGAGCTGCTCGCTCGCGTCCTCGCCGGCCGCAATGTCGAGGTCGACGCCGTCGAGGCGTTTCTCGACCCGACCATCAAGCGCTCGATGCCCGATCCGAACCTGCTCACCGCGATGCCCGAGGCGGCCGCACGCCTTGCCGACGCGATCGCGCGCGGCGAGGTGATCGCCATTTTCGGCGACTACGATGTTGACGGCGCGACCTCGGCGGCGCTGCTGGCTCGGTTCCTGCGCCTGGCCGGCAGCGAGCCGCTGATCCACATTCCCGACCGCCTGTTCGAGGGCTACGGCCCGAACACCGAGGCGGTGCGCGCGCTCGCCGCGCGCGGCGCGAGGCTCCTCGTCACGGTCGACTGCGGCACCGGCAGCTATGAGCCCTTGGCGGAGGCGCGCACGCTCGGCGTTGACGTCATCGTCATTGATCACCATCAGGCCGACGAGGCGCTGCCGCCGGCGGTCGCGGTAATCAATCCGAACCGGCGCGACGACCTTTCCGGTCTCGGCCATCTCGCCGCCGTCGGGCTCGTATTCATGACCGTCGTGGCGGTGAACCGGGTCCTGCGCATGCGGGGCTTCTGGAGCGTGGAGCGGCCGGAGCCCGACCTGCTTTCGCTCCTCGACGATGTCGCACTTGGCACCGTCGCCGACGTGGTGCCGCTCATCGGTCTCAACCGCGCCTTCGTCGCCAAGGGTCTGATCGCGCTGCGCCGGCGTACCCGCGCCGGACATGTGAGCCTGATGGACGCGGCGCGGCTCTCGGGCCCGCCCGAGGCCTGGCATCTCGGCTTCCTGCTCGGCCCGCGGATCAATGCCGGCGGCCGGATCGGCCGCGCCGATCTCGGCGTGCGGCTTCTGCTCGAGGACGATCCGGATGCGGCGGCAAAGATCGCCGCCGAGCTCGACCGGCTCAATCGCGAGCGTCAGGCGATCGAGCTCGAAACGCTGGCGCAGGCCGAGGCCGAGGCGATGGCGGCGCTGGGCATCGAGGACAAGGGCGCCGTCGTCGTCACCGCGGCGGAAGGCTGGCACCCCGGGGTGGTCGGCATCGTTGCGGCGCGGCTTAAGGAAAAATTCGGCCGGCCGGCGTTCGCGATTGCGCTCGAGCCGGGCGGAATCGGCACCGGCTCCGGCCGCTCGATCGTCGGCGTCGATATCGGCCGCGCGGTGCGCCGCGCAGTCAGCGAGGGCCTGCTGGTCAAGGGCGGCGGCCATGCCATGGCGGCGGGCGTGACCTTGCGCAAGGCCGGGCTAGCGCCGTTGCGCGCCTTCTTCGAGGCGACGCTCGGCGCCGACGTCGAAGCCGCGCGGCGCCAGAACGGGCTCCTGATCGACGGCGCCGTGAGCGCGGCCGGCGCCGACGCTGGGCTCGTCGCCATGATCGAGCGCGCCGGACCGTTCGGCTCTGGCAATCCCGAGCCGGTGATCGCGTTGCCGGCGCACACGCTCGTTCACGTCGAGGAAATCGGCCAGGCGCATATGCGCGTGCGGCTCAAATCCGCCGACGGCGGCTATGTCGGCGGCATTGCCTTCCGTGCCGCCGGACAGAAGCTCGGCGCTGCGCTCACGCAAAGCCGCGGCCGGCAGGTCCACGCCGCCGGCTCCTTCGCACTCGACCGCTGGCAAGGCGAGGAACGGGTGCAGTTTCGCGTTACCGATATCGCGCCGGCAGAGCCGTTTGCGGGACGTAACTGACTCATGCTCGCACCTCAGGGTGACGGATCGCAGCCCTACACCGAGATTTCGCCCTTTAGATACAAAACCGCCCGGCCGGCGATGCTGACGCGGTCGCCATTGAGCGCGCAGGTGAGCGCGCCGCCGCGGCGGGAGAGCTGGCGGGCTTCGAGCTCGGTCTTGCCGAGGCGCTTTGCCCAATACGGCACCAGCGTACAGTGCGCGGAGCCGGTGACCGGATCTTCCGGAACGCCCTGCGCCGGCGCAAAGAAGCGCGAGACGAAGTCGATCCCATCATCGCCCGGCGCGGTCACGATCGCGGCCCAGCAATCAAGCTTGGCGAGTGCGGCGAGATCGGGGTCAAGCGCCGCAACCTCGGCCGCGCTGTCGTAAACAAGAAGATAGTCGCGGGCGCGCAGTACTTCGCGCGGCTTGCCGCCCAAGGCGGCGAGGAGACCGGGCGGAGCCTGGCAAGGAACAGCGGGCCGCGCCGGCAAGTCCATAACGAGCTTTTCCGCGCGTTTGCTTACCGCGAGCGTTCCGGCCTTCAGCGTGCGAAACTTCACGCTCTCGCGCCGTGGTTCGAGAAAGCTGAAGACCACGTGGCCCGAGGCGAGCGTGGCATGGCCGCACAGATCGACCTCGACCGTCGGCGTGAACCAGCGCAGCGCGTAGTCGCCGCCCTCGCGTACAAAGAAAGCAGTTTCGGCGAGATTGTTCTCCGCCGCGATCGCCTGCATGGTCGCGTCAGGAAGCCATTTCTCCAGAGGGCAGACAGCCGCCGGATTGCCTCCGAACAGGCTGTCGGTGAAGGCATCGACCTGGTAGATCGGCAGGCGCGGCATTTTTTTTCATCTCCGCCGGCACAGGAACGCGTCGGCTCTTCGCACAAATCCGCTTGCGCGGCTATGCGCGATTTTCGCTGGCCGACATGAGGAAATTCGATGGTTGCGCCAGATGCGGGAAAGCTCCGCGCTGCAGGGAGTACTCTGATAAACGGCGTCATGGGCGGGCATAGCCGTTCGAAGAACGGCGTCGCTTCGCTCGCCTATAGCCGTTCGAAGAACGGCGTCGCTTCGCGCGCCTATGTCTCGGCCATCCACGACTGTAAATCCGCTCGCCTTCAGACGTGGATGCCCGGCACAAGGCCGGGCATGACACGCACCGGCGCTCTCCCCGAAACGATCAGACATCATTCGCGGCTGACTGCGTCCCGCATCACGACCCTTGCCGCAACCGCGCCAGCAGCTTGACCCCGGCATAGCCGTCGGCCGGCTCGATGCCGGCCTTGCGCTGGAAATTGCGCACCGCGACCATGGTATCGCTGCCCGCGCGACCGTCGGTGCCGCCGGTGTCGTAGCCGAGCGCGGTGAGCCGGCGCTGGATCTCCTGCACTTCGGCGAGCGTCGGCGCTCGCTCGCTCCCTGGAAATTTCTGCACCAAAGCCTCGCCGCCGACGCAGCGGTCGCCGAGATGGAGGAGCGCGAGCGTGTAGCTCATAGACGGATTGTAGCTGTGCACGGCATGGAAATTCTGTCCGATCAGGAATGTCGGCCCGCCCGGCACCGGCACCCAAAGCCGCGCCTTGGCCTGCGGTTGCGCAAACGCTTCGCCGTCGGCGCGGGCGACGCCGGCCGCCTGCCAGGCCGCGTAGCCGCGCGAGCCGCCGCCGCGACCGAGTTTGCCCGGCAGGCGCACCTCGTAGCCCCAATGCTCGCCGCGGCGGTACCCGCCGCGCTCGACGAAATAGCGCGCAGTCGTGGCGAGCGCGTCGTCCGGCGGCCCGAACGGCGAGATCTTGCCGTCGCCGTCGTAGTCGATGCCGAGATGCAGCCAGACTTCCGGCATCCATTGGGTGTGGCCCATGGCGCCGGCCCACGAGCCGTTCATCTCGCCAGGCGTCGCCCAGCCGCGCTCGACGACGGTGAGCGCGTTGATCAGCTCCTGCTCCCAATAACGGCGCCGGCGCGGCTCGGCCCAGGCGAGCGTCGCGAGCGAGGGAAACACCGGCCGCATATGCCGCTGCTGCACGGCCGGGTCGCCGAACGCCGACTCGACGCCCCAGACGCCGAGCATGACCGAGCGCTCTACGCCGAAATCCTTCTCGATGCGGGCAAACAGCGGCGCGTATTGCTTGGCCTTTTCGCGGCCGGCGTTGATGCGCCACTCGGAGACGCGGCGGTTCAAATATTGCCAAAGCTCCTCGTTGAATTCGGGCTGGCTGTTGATCGCCTTAAGCCCAGTGGTGTCGGGATGAAGCCCGGTCATGACGCGGCTATAGGTCTCGGCGCTGATGCCGTGGGCAAGCGCGGTCGCGCGGAACGTTGCGACCCATTGGTCGAATGCCGGGCGCGTTGCTTTGGCGCCCGCGCTCCGCGGCAACATCAGGCCGGCAATCGCGCCGGCGATCGCCCGCAATGACGCGCGCCTGCCGAGGTCTGGCGTTGACCTGCTCGCGTTCACGGTTGCTCTCGCCTTTGCGGTTCGGAGGACTTTGCCGGGCCGGACGCGGTGGACCAAGCGACGTATTTCCTTACGCCGTCCGGCAAGTCAACTCGGCGGCTTTCGTCGCGGTGAACCGAGCGCGCGATAAAGCGACTTGCAAAGTAAGCGGCTGTCGCAACGCGCGATTCGCGTTGAACTATCAACCGAGAGGCGAGGGTGCGGATTCGTAAACGTGCCCTGTCCGCTATTCCCCCGTAGCGAGCGAACGGCGGACCTTCAAGAAACGGACGCTAAGTGCCAATCGCGGAGATTCCCCAGA
>Ga0335081_10004816_pt1 | contig 21319 bp, 21 predicted proteins | sample Lox_Sample_35_FD_206713 | JGI IMG/M metagenome (GOLD analysis project Ga0335081, IMG submission 206713) | Soil microbial communities from Loxahatchee National Wildlife Refuge, Florida, United States - Lox_Sample_3.5 | ecosystem: Environmental > Terrestrial > Soil > Wetlands | place: USA... | reverse complement strand
CGTCCCCCGACTCAACCACCTTCCGATCCGCCCACTACGTTCTCCGGCGGCAATCCTAAGGATCACGAAGAATCAGTGAACGATTGGAATCGCGAACTGGAGCGCCTCATTCACCAATGACTCTGGCCATCATTCTCATCATCGCGGCAGCGCTTGGACTGATTTTTATTCTCGCCTACTCCATTTCCCGAAGCCTGCGAGTTTCTCCAAACGCGCGCATCGCCGGGCAGATTCAGCCTCTCGATGTCGAAGCTTTCCGCAACCTCATCGATCCCGCCGAGCGCGACTATCTCCGCCGACGTCTTCGCGCGGCGGAATTCCGCATTGTGCAGCGTCAGCGGCTCCGTGCCATGGCCACCTACATCCAGGTCGCCGCGCGCAATGCCGCTGTCCTGATTCGGATCGGGAATGCCGCTCTCGCCTCGAGCGATAGTCGTACTGTTGATGCTGCTCGCCAGCTCATCGACAGCGCGCTCTTATTACGCCGCAATGCGATGTTCGCTCTGCTGCGCATCTACATTGCAATGGCATGGCCCGATTCCGGTCTCGCCGCCGCTCCGATCCTTACCGGCTACGAACGCCTGAACGGCTCCGCCATGTTGCTCGGACGCCTGCAGAATCCTGCGGTCGCGGTTCGTATCTCGGCCACGCGATAACGTTTCCGCTGTTCGCCTGATCGCTAACAGCGAAACAGTGTTTCACTTTTCAACACTTTAAGACCGCGCCGCTCGTTCAGGAACCTTAAGCCGGTAACTCGGGAGCGACATCTCTCCATTCCTTACTTGTTTTCCGCCGTCATTTTGTTATAAAAACCAGCGGGGAATCAGGGGCGTTCCGTTCATTTCGTGACCGCAAGAAATTTGCCGTCTCAATCGGCCTCGCCGTCTGCTCGCGTCCGCGAGTTCAAGGGAGAATCTTATGTTTCGCACGATCCACAAGATTTCAATGCCGCTGTTTGTGCTGCTGTTCTCGGCCATCGCCTTCGCTCAGGGCGGTGTCGCCACGGGCGACCTGCACGTCACGGTGAAAGATCCCAAAGGAAATGGGGTCACGAATGCCACCGTCGTGGCACAGGATCCTGCTAAAGGCGTCGAGCGCACCGCGACCAGCGACGGCCAGGGCGGATACACAGCGCACCTTCTGCCTCCCGGCAACTACACCGTCGCCATCACGGCTCCGGGATTCACCAAGGTCGAGAACACGAACGTCTCCATCACTGTCGGCGGCCTTGTCGAACTTCCCGTCACACTCACTGTCTCCGGCGGCAAAGAGGTCGTAGAAGTCTCTTCGCAGGCGGAACTCGTCGAAACCTCGCGCAGCTCGACCACCGACACGATCGGTGAACGCCGCATCGACAATCTCCCCATCAACGGACGTAACTACATCAATTTCACCCTTACCGATTCGCAGGTCGTGCGCGACAACGCACCCAACACCGGCGCCGCGCCGACCTCTGGCCTCAACATGAGCGGCCAGCGTGCGCGCTCGAACCTGGTTAACGTCGACGGCGCGGACGCGACAGACAACTCTGTCAACGGCGTGCGCTCTACCGTCTCGCAGGAAGACGTTCAGGAATTTCAAATCATCACCAACAATTACGCCGCCGAGTACGGACGCGCCGCCGGTGGCGTCGTCAACATCATCACGCGCTCCGGGACGAACGAATTTCACGGCGACGTTTTCGGATATCTCCGCAATCGCAACTTCCAGGCTGTGAATCCGTTCAGCACCGTTCCCAACCCTGCCTACACGCGCGTGCAGGCTGGCACTGCTTTCGGCGGCCCGATCAAGAAAGATAAGAGCTACTACTTTTTTTCTTACGAAGTGACGCGCCGCCATGAAACCGGCTTTTCCAGCATCGGCCAGGGCAACTTCGGCCTCTCGCCGTTCGACGCTTCAGCGTTTTTCGGAGCTCCCGCAGGAAGCGTGAACTTGCAGCTCACCGCCGATCAGATCGCTTTCCTGGCCAACCCCGCAGTCGATGCGACAGTTGCCGGCAATCCAGCCTATGCCCAGGAAGTCGGCGAGTATCTTGGTCTGGTCGGCGCATCTTCCGGCATGGCGGTGAGTGGTCAGTGGCCTCTCGGACTCACTGGAGGCGTCCCGGGAATCGCGGGCTTCCCGACAAGTTGCAGCGCGCCGCCGTGTTTCGTTCCCGCGTCATACCAAAGTCTCGCTTCGCAGGAAGGCAACTTCCCCGTATTCGAGGGCACGAGTCTTTATTCTTTCCGTCTCGATCAGAACGTTGGAAATAATCACCGCCTGACGTTCCGAATCGGGGTCAGTCCCAGCACTGTCACCGGCATCGAAGTCAGCGGACAAGACCAGCCCTTCGGTCAGAACGCCTATTCGCGTACCTCGCAGCAAACCTACCGTGACGTCAACGGAACGTTTCAGGACACCTGGACGATCGGAGCCGACAAGGTCAACGAATTCCGCTTCCAGTACGCGCGACGCGGATTATCGTACTTCTACAACACCGCAATTCCCGGAGGCTCAGACCCGGCCATCAACATTCCCGGCTTCGCTTATTTCGGACGCGAGCCTTACTCCTACATTCAGCGTACCGAGCAGCGTTATCAGTTCACTGACAATTTTTCGTGGACCATCGGACGTCACAACACCAAGTTCGGCTTCGACCTGAATTACCTGCCTCTGACCGCGATCTTCACCGTCAACTACGGCGGGGTGTATGACTTTGGCTCGTTCAGCGCTTCGAATTTAGGATTCGTCAATCCTGCGCCCGGAGCTTTGCCCGATTTCCCCGCGCTTAACGCGGTGCAGGCTTATGGCGCTGGACTCCCCGGCGACTTCATCCAAGGCCTCGGCAGTCCCAGCGATTCGTTCCGCAATGTTCCGATCGGCGCGTTCTGGCAGGATTCATGGCGCGTTAATCCGCATTTGACGCTCAATTACGGCATCCGTTATGACGTCGAGATTCCTCCGACATTCAAAGCTCCTCAGGGACTCGCCGCCTCCGCGTACAAGCTGCTCGGATTGCAGAAGGGAATCCAGACGGACGCCAACAATATTCAGCCTCGCATCGGAGTCGCATGGGATCCCAACGGCGACGGCAAGACCGTCGTTCGCGCTTCCTATGGAATGTTCTATGACCATCCACTGCTCGGCCTGTACTTCCTTGGCGACGCCTCCGACGGATCCTCCAGCGGGCAGCTCGCCTTCGCCGGAACCTCCGTCTGCGACGGAGCAGGAAACCCGGGAAATCTGAACGCGATTACTATTTTCCAGGGACTCCCCGTCAATCAGCCGAGCCCTGCAAATCCCTGTGCTGCGACTCTAAATCCCGCCGCTGCCAGCGCTCTCGGATATCTTCCCAACCAGCAGCAGTTCCAGGCCCTGAACTTCCCACAGTCGATTTTCCTCAACCAGAATTACCTGAATCCTTCAACGTTCCTGCCTCTCGGATTCCAGCCGTTCGGCTATCCACAGTCGGCGAACTTCGTTTATGCGTATTCGCAACAGGCGAACCTGACCGTCGAGCGTGATCTCGGCAAGGGATTCGCTCTCAGCTTGGCCTACAACTGGAACGGCGGACGTCACTTGAATCGCCCGATCAACGCCAATACGATTCGCGGCGACCTGATGACCGCCAACTACGAAGCCGCCTACTACGATGCGCTCGCCGCTGGCGGAACTCCTCCTGCGAGCCCGTTCACGGTCAGCGGATGCAGCGCCGGCGGCAGCCCCACCAGCCCCTTTCCCTACGTCGATGCTTCGCTGATGAACTTCTTCCGCCCCGGCGGACTAAACCCGTCGATCATCGGCGCGTACGCAAGTCAAGGAGCCCCGGGCCTCGCCTGCATCGGACAGGCCGTCGCGCTCGTGCAGAGCCTCCCTGGTTTCAACCACAACTGTGATCCCACAACGTTTGCAGGATGCGTGCCCTTCGGCGACATGGATGCCAACTACTCGAACGGCAGCTCCATCTATCACGGCTTCAGCGCAAATCTGCGCAAGCGCTTCGGCAGCCACTACGAATTCCTGGCTTCGTACACCTGGTCCCACTCGATCGACGATTCGACCGATTTGCAATCGACTCTGACTCCGCAGGACAGCTACTACCCCGGCCTCGAGCGTTCGACGTCGCTCTTTGATCAGCGGCACCGGTTTGTCTTCAGCGGCGTATATCAAACGGGAAGAATCTCTGGCATGGGATTTGCCGGCAAGGTCTTCAGCGATTGGACCTTCGCTCCTCTGCTCGAACTCAGCTCGGGGCGTCCATTCAACATCATCACTGGCAGCGGCGACAATTTCCAGCTCTCGTCTCTAACCAGCCGCCCCAACACCACGGTCGATCCGGCGTGCGGCACTGTCTATAAATCAAAGTACTCGCCGACCGGCACGTTTCAGGAGCCGTGCATCAACGGCTTCGTCGCCAGCGGAATCGTCCCCACTCTTCTGCAACTCGATGGCAATCTCGGACGGAATGCTGGCGTCACTCCGTGGACCGCTTTCGGCGATATGCGCGTCTCTAAGCGCGTCTATTTCACCGAGCGCTTCAGCGCGGATTTCATCGTCGACATGTTCAACATCGCCAACAAAATGAACGTAGCTGCGGTCAGTCCGCTCTTCACCAACGCAGGACAGCCCACCGCGGCCTACGATCCGCGCCAGTTCCAGTTCGCTATGAAAGTGAACTGGTAAATAAGTGAACTAAAAAACGCCCTGCGTGCCCCACCCTACGTGGTTTTCGTAGGGTGGGATTCCTACCAAAATCTTCTTGCAACCGCACCTCTCGCGCGCGACTCTGAGTACTATGGATCGCCGTCAGTTCCTCCAGACTGCTGCCGCAACGACTTTCATGACATCACTCAGCAAACAATTCGCCCCGGCCGAAACCTCCGCCATCCCAACGCGCACACTCGGCCGCACCGGCGAAAGAGTTTCGATCGTCGGCCTTGGCGGATATCATCTCGGCATGCAGTCCGACGAGCAGGAGAGCATCCGCATCATTCGCACCGGCCTCGACGACGGCATCAACTTCCTCGACAACTGCTGGGACTACAACGGAGGCCAAAGCGAAATTCGCATGGGCAAGGCGCTTCGCGACGGCTACCGCCAGAAAGCATTTCTAATGACCAAAGTCGACGGCCGCACGAAGCAAGCCGCTTCGCAGCAGCTAGAGGAATCCCTGCGCCGCCTCCAGACCGATCACATCGACCTTCTCCAATTTCACGAGGTCATCCGCGATACCGATCCCGACCGCATCTTCGCAAAAGGCGGAGGCATCGAGTCTGTCCTCGAAGCAAAGAAGCAGGGCAAGATTCGCTACATCGGATTCACCGGGCACAAGAGTCCCGAGATCCACCTGAAAATGCTCCACACCGCGTTCGCACGCAATTTCACCTTTGACGCCGTCCAGATGCCGCTCAACGTTATGGATGCTCATTTCGACAGCTTCGAGAAACAAGTCCTGCCCGTGCTCGTCGAGCATCAGATCGGCGTGCTCGGCATGAAACCGATGGGCGACAAGATCATCCTCAAGAGCAAGACCGCCGCTCCCATTGAATGCCTGCACTACGCGATGAATCTGCCCACCAGCGTCGTGATCACCGGATGTGATTCGATGGACATCCTGCATCAGGCGCTCGATGCCGCGCGCAGTTTCAAGCCAATGTCCTCCGCCGAGGTTGCATCTCTTCTCGCGAAAACCGCACCAGCTGCTAAGAATGGAGAGTTCGAGCGTTACAAGATCAGCCATGACTTCGACGGCACATATCAAAATCCGCAGTGGCTAGGCTGACGTTGTTTATAGGGGATCTTTTCTCGGGTTCGTTGCGTATCTCTCGAGGCTCGTCGGAAAATGACGGGTAGCCCGAAAGGAATCCTCATGGCCGAACCCGAATTCATCCCGCCCGCTCAAATGCCCCCCGAACCCCCGGCTTCGCATCCGCCCCAATATTCCAACTCCATCTTCCGCGGACCGAATGGCATCCGCCCGGGATGGCGTGTTCTGATTTTCCTCGCCATCGTCGCCGCCCTGTTCGCGGCGCTGCTCGTTGGAATCGGGATCGTCGCTCACGGAAAAGCTCGCGCCGGGATGTCACAACTCACACCCGTCGGCCTTGGCATAAGCGAAGGCACGATCTTCGTCATATTCTCGATCGCCGCCCTCGTGATGGCGGCTATCGAGAAACGCAAGTACGGCCAGTACGGACTCCCGCTACGCTCCGCCTTCCGCAAGAATTTCTGGATTGGCACGCTCGTCGGCTTCGCCGCCATCAGCGGATGCCTGCTCGGCATCTTCGCGCTTCACGGATTTCGCCTTACCGGCATCAATATTCACGGCAATACGATCGCGGAAGCCGCGCTCGCCTGGAGCGCAACATTCATCCTCGTCGGCCTCTCCGAAGAATTCGCCTTCCGCGGATATCTCCAATACACACTGACGACCGGAATTGGATTCTGGCCCTCCGCATTCTTGCTTTCTGCGCTGTTCGGAGTCGCACACTCCGGCAATCCTCGCGAAGACAAAGCTGGACTTATCTCTGTGGTTTTGTTCGGATTGCTGTTCTGCCTGTTCCTGCGCCGCACCGGCAATCTTTGGTGGGCTGTGGGATTTCACGCTGGATGGGACTGGGGGCAGACATTCTTCTACGGAGTCCCCGACAGCGGCATTGCTCCCTATCACAATCTGTTCAACTGCGCCTTTAGGGGACCACGCTGGCTCACCGGAGGTACGGTGGGGCCCGAAGCCAGCATCTTCACCCCGATCGCGCTGCTGATCGTGGCGATCATCTTCGCCAGCATCTACCGGGAGAACCGGTATCAGATCTCGGACGGCAGACATCAGACAGCGGTGGTTGGTGGCTAGAGATTCGTGTCTACTATCAATCGGGTCCGACGTCTGATGTCAAAGGTCCGAAGTCGGAATGCCGGATGTTACACTTCCACTATCCTTGGCGCTTGCCCGGAGTTCGCTCCTCCATGTCTGAAACCCAAATTCCAACCTCGCGGACTCGTGTCGTCCGCGAACCGCATCGAGCCGTCTACGATCGCGAAACTGCCTACACCATCCTCGACGAAGGATTTCTCTGCCACGTCGGATTCTCCGTCGACGGCCAGCCGTATGTAATCCCCACTGCGTACGGCCGCAAGGACGCCAACCTCTACATTCACGGTTCAGCGGCCAGCCGAATGTTGCGCCAGATGAAAGACGGCGTCCCGGTCTGTGTGACGGTGACACTGCTCGATGGACTCGTGCTCGCCCGATCGATTTTCAATCACTCGATGAATTACCGCTCGGTCGTGATCCTCGGCAAAGCCACCTTGGTCGAAGAACCGACAGAGAAACTGGCAGCCCTTCGCGTTCTTTCCGATCACATCCTGCCTGGCCGATGGGACGATATTCGCCAGCCCAACGGCCACGAACTCAAGGCCACCTCGGTGCTCCGTGTCCCAATAGAAGAGTTTTCTGCGAAAGTCCGCACGGGACCGCCGATCGACGACGAAGAAGACATGCCCTTCCCCACCTGGGCCGGAGTGATTCCTCTGGAGATGAAAGCAGGTAACCCCATCAACGATCCAAAACTAGATCCGGTTCGCGAAGTTCCCGGGTACGCCGCGAAGTATTCACGGCACTAATCGGGATAACCAGGACCGATCGGAGGGATCCCTAATTCTTCTTTGGCGTTTCGGATTTCGGAACCTCTTCCCGGATGACTACCCAACGCGCCTCATGCGCCCCGGCATCGACCTCCACATCTTCGGCATCGCTTCCGAACACTTGTCCCCTCTTCAGATCCTGCTGAGTCCCGTCGAAGTCGGCATGCAGATCCTCAAGCGCGACAAACATCAGGTGATGGGCGCCCTTCGTCGAATAGTACGAAGTGGAAAGCGTCCCGCCTCGGTCGATCCGATCGCGATAGGCGGTAATGAATCCATTGGTAAACAGAGACGTGCTTGTACCGATCTCCATGCCCCCTGCCCGAATTGTATGTGTACATGCTTTCGGTTCTTCGCACAAACTTATTTCCTGATCCCAATGATGCTTCAATTCGATCGCGAGGATTTGGGAGCTTCCAGAGCTTGAGGCCGTTAGTTCAGCCGATGTTCCCCGGTTGAAGAAGCGTACGTCTCCATCGGAAAGTCGATCCACCCGAGATTCCTTCGAATTTGCAAGGACGATCCCGTCGCCGAGTGTCACGATAACCGCGTCTGAACTCTGCGCCAGTCTTAGGTGAGATGCTGAGCTGAGATCGAGGCGCTGCACCTGGTAGCTCCCGTTGTCCTCGAGGACTCGAGGAGGCAGCTGGCTGGAACCGGATGAAGTAGAGTCCGTGTTCTGCGGCCATGCAGTTGCGACAAGCAAAATAAAAACGATGAGAAATCTGATCATCGATTTCTGACGTTGTACCCCGCGTCCTCGGCGGTTTTCACTTAGGCCTGCGCCATCAACAGCAACTTCCCGCTCAGCTGCCGTCTTTCCAGATCCCGATGCGCCTCAGCCGCCTCAGCCAGCGGATACGTCTTGGCGATCCGCACCTTCAGCTTGCCGTCGGTGATCATTCCAAACAGATCGTGAGTCCGCGCCAACAATTCATCGCAGGTTGCTGTGAAGTGCGCCAGCGTCGTCCGCGCCATGTACAGCGATCCTTTTTCGGACAGCTTCGCCGGATCCACTGGAGGCACCGCCCCGCTCGACATTCCATAGAGTACAAGCATCCCGCGCAGCCGCATCACATTCAGATTCTTTTCGAACGTCTCCTTCCCAACTCCGTCGTAGACTACATCGACGCCCTTGCCGCCGGTCAGTCGCTTCACTTCCGCCTCAAAATCCTGCTGGGTGAAGACGATGACTTCGTCCGCGCCACCCTCCCGTGCCAACTGTGCCTTCTCTGCACTCGACGCCGTGCCGATCACTTGCGCTCCCGCCGCGCGTGCCATCTGCACCAGTAATAATCCGACGCCGCCCGCAGCGGCGTGCACGAGCGCCGTCTCTCCAGGCTTGAGTTTGTGCGCATCGTTCACCAGATAATGCGCCGTCAGCCCATGCACCATGACAGCGGTGGCCTGCTCGTCGGAGATCGAGTCCGGCAGAGGCACAAGATGCTCCTCGGGCACGGCAACATACTCGGCGTATGAGCCAAGCGTGCCGCTCCATGCCACGCGGTCGCCCGCTTTGACCATCTTTGTTTGAGGACCGATGGCCGTCACGGTACCAGCGCCTTCCTGCCCGGGAATAAACGGCAGAGGGGTGCGCAGCCGACCATCGCGAAATTGTGCATCGATGGAGTTCACTCCCGCCACATGCACTTTGACCACTGCCTCGCCAGACTTAGGCTGCGGAACGGGCACATCCACCAGTTCCATTACTTCAGGACCGCCCGTATGCGATACGCGAATAGCTTTCATGATCTTGTTTTCGTACCGGAGCGCCGCCCCCCGGCAGCGAATCCGATGCGGTCCGACTCTACGGAATCAGCAGCAACTTTCCCATGGTCTTCCTGCCCTCAAGTTCCCGATGCGCGCGCTGCGCCTCTGCCAGTGGATACTTATGCTCAATCCGCAGCTTCAACCTTCCAGCCGCGATCATGTCGAACACCGCGCTCGACCGCGCCATCAACTCCCCGCGTGTGATCGTATAACTGGCCAGCGTCGGACGCGTCACATACAACGATCCCTTTAGCGACAGCGCAATCAGATCGAAAGGAGGCACAGCGCCGCTCGACCCGCCATAAAGCACCATCATCCCCCTCGGACGCAGCACGTTCAGCCCCTTCTCAAACGTCGTCTTGCCCACCGAATCGTATACGACATCGACGCCCTTGCCGCCAGTCAGCCGCTTCGTCTCCTCTTCAAAATCCTTCTGCGTATACAGAATGATTTCGTCCGCACCTGCCTCGTGCGCCAGCTTCGCTTTCTCCTCGGTCGAGACCGTTCCGATCACGCGCGCTCCGATGTTATGCGCCATCTGCACCAGCAGCAGCCCGACTCCACCTGCGGCCGCGTGCACCAGTGCCGTCTCTCCGCGCTTCAGCGGAAACGTATCGTGCGATAGATAATGCGCGGTCATTCCCTGCAGCATCGCCGCTGCAGCCTGCTGATCGCTCACGCCGGAGGGAATAGGCACCAGACGTTGTGCCGCCACCGCCTCATACTCGGCATATGCGCCCAACAGATGAACCCACGCCACGTGGTCGCCCACCTTCACCGACGTCACATCCGGCGCGACCGCAGTGACGACGCCCGCGCCCTCCTGCCCCAGAACAAACGGCAGCGGTGCTTTGTATCTGCCCTCGCGGTTATACACGTCAATGAAATTCACTCCCGAAGCGGACAACTTCACGACCGCTTCTCCAGCCTTCGGCTCGGGAACCGGCAAATCCACTAGCTCCATGACCTCAGGCCCGCCTGTTTGCTTGACTTGAATGGCTTTCATGAGACCTTTGGATTCACCGGCATGCCGAAACGATCCACGTAGAGAGCAGCCCCGGCTGTTTCTATTTGTCAGCTCCGGCCGCGTAAACAGCCCGATCCTACTTCTGGTGATCTTCCGGATTCAGGCCGGCCGCGGCCATCACCGCCCGCCCCAATTCCTCGGCAGTAAACTTCAGCTCGGACCCATCTTCCTCGCATGCCGCGACGAATCGGTAGCCGCGCCCCACCACCGTCTGCAGCAACTTCGGACTCGACGGATTATCGTCCAGCGCGATACGAATCTTTCGGATGGCCGTATTGATCCCCTGTTCGACATCAACGAACACATCCTTACCCCAGAGTACGTCGGCTATCTGCTCGCGCGTGACCAACTGCCGCCGATGCTCCACCAGGTGGATCAGCAACTGCGTGGGTAAGCCCTCGAGCTTTACCGCCTCACCCTTCCGGTAAAGCTGGAAGTGGCCGAAGTCCAGTTCAAACTCGCCGAAACGTATTTTTTGTTCCGCCATCGGTTACGTCCATTCCTGCGGATTCTTTTATCACACGCGTTTGCTGTCAAGGATTTAAATCACGCTTCTTCAGATCAATTGATACCGCTTCAGACTGGCTCCATGGACCTTTCCCGCCCACCGGAGCACGATGCTGACATCTTCTGGAGGTGATGTATGAAATACGCGAAATGGATTGCCGTTCTAATGCTGGCCATTATTCCGTCAATTGCCGCTGGGCAAGCGCGCAGCAACGAGCGGGTTGTCGCGCAGGTTCCGTTTACCTATACCGTCGCCAATACCGTCATACCGCTTGGCGAAACCACTATCCAGTGGGCCGACCCCACCATGCGGCTGCTGAAGATTCACAACGCTAATGCTGGGATTACTGTTCTCGTGCCGGCGAATGCAATCGATGGCAAGAAGGCGGCCGTAGAGTGCTCTCTTGTGTTCCATAAATACGGGCGTCGCTATTTCCTGGCCGGGATGAAGATCGAAGGCTCCGCTGCCGTCTACTCGTTCGGGCCAAGCAAGTCGGAAGGCGAGATGTTCGCGCAGAATATACCGGGGACCGAAGAAATTCTCCTTGCCTCACTGAGGTAGTACGGACACACACACGAGGTAGTCCGAAAACCGGGAATCCGCCAGGATTCCCGGTATTTTTGTTTCGAGGCTCCCCCGACAGCGCTCCCCCTGCTACACTTCCGATTTCCGCTGGGAGGGTCTCATGTCCGAAAGAACGCCGCAGAATTACGCCAATCACACGCGCTTCGATCCGTGGTTTCATTTCTTCCTCGGCCCGGTCTTTATCATCGCGTTGATCACCTCGCTGGTTCACTTTTTCACTCATCTTGACAGAAACTCGCTGCGCGGCAACTTCCATTCTTTTCTGATCGTCGTCCTTGCGTTCGCCGTGCTAGTGCTCGTTTTCAAAGTCCGGCTCTATGCTCTGAAAGTACAGGACCGCGTCATACGGCTCGAAGAGCGACTGCGTCTCGTTAGCGTTCTGCCCGAGCCGCTGCGCTCCAGAATTCCCGAACTGACAGTTGACCAGCTTTGCGGATTGCGTTTTGCTCCGGACGCCGAACTTCCCAAACTTGTTGAGTACGCGTTGACTCAGAAGCCTTCCCGCAAGGAAATCAAGAAAGCGGTTCACAGCTGGCGTCCCGATTACTGGCGGGTGTAATCGCCCCAAACCTGCCGGGAGTCGCCCAGATTCTTGTTCGGATTTTGGAACTTGCCTCGCTCATAACGGTGGTGTTATACCTCCTCAGCTATACTCTTCGGACATCGGTCACATTTGGGGAGTCGTACGATGTCACAAAATCCTGCGCCGAAACCCGCTCGTCCCTGGCGTCAGATCGCCGAAGAAGCGTCCCAGGAATTCAATTCCGAGCGAATGCTCGAACTCATGCGCGAACTCAATCAGGCTCTTGAAGAGCAGGGCATGGTTCCACGCGGGGATGTTGGGGGGAAAAAGAAAACGGCATAGTGAGTCGATGCCGCGTTGCCTTGGTCGAGGGAAAGTGGGGTCGAACCGTTGGGTATACTTCGCAAGGCAGAACAGATTCGTTGCCCCTATTGCGTGGAGGGGGGCAACTTCAAAATGATGACGCTGCAGAGCGGCGGGGATTGGGTATCTCTGCGACAACTGCGGACATCTTGCCCTTCCCTCTGACCCGCTTTTTCACTGCAACTGCGGCAAATGTGTCGGACTCGAAGCGCGCAAGCGCGATGCCATCAGCCGCAAGGGTTTTGTGGAGAACGTCCAGGATGGCCTGTCAAGAATCCTGCGGCGCTCCGATCCACGAGGCCGCAGCTGACCCGCCAGATCCGCCGGCCAACACACTTTGCCGTAAGATGGCGCGCATGACCCGCTACACCCTCGCCGCCGCGATCCTCTGCACAATTGCGGCAGTCATCTCGGGACATCCCTACAGTTATCAGATCGTTCATACCTACCCGCACGATCCGAAGGCTTTCACCCAAGGATTGATCTACGTCGACGGGCACCTCTATGAAAGCACCGGCCTCGATGGCCATTCCTCGTTGCGCATGGTCGATCTCACCACCGGGAAGGTTCTCCAGAAACATGATCTTCCATCCGAATACTTCGGCGAGGGTCTCACCGAGTGGGGCAGCACGCTGATCCAGTTAACCTGGAAGGCGCACACTGCATTCGTCTACGACCGCTTCAGCTTCCGCGTACTGAAGACATTTCATTACGACGGCGAAGGCTGGGGGCTCACTCATGATTCCACCAACCTCATCATGAGCGACGGAACGTCTTACCTTCGCTTTCTCGAACCCAGTTCATTTAGGGTCACCCGCAAAATTCACGTTATCGACGACTCCGGTCATCCCTTCGACAACCTCAATGAACTTGAATTCATAAGCGGCGAAATCTACGCCAACGTCTGGCACTCAGATGAAATTCTCCAGATCTCGCCGCAAACGGGCAAAGTCCTCGGAGTGATCGACCTGCACGGCATCATCGACACGCGCGAACTGGAAGGAGGCGACGCCGTACTCAACGGAATCGCCTACGACCCGGCGAACAATCGTTTATTCGTCACCGGAAAACTCTGGCCCAGCCTGTTCGAGATTCGCATCCTGCCGCGCTAGCATCGTCCTCCGTGAGCATGACGGGAATATTCATGGAATAGCTGTATTCACGTGCTCGCCGGCACGCGTTTTACTGGTGGAAATGTGCGCCGCTCACGGAGCCCTCAATGAATCCTGAGACCACCAGAACGATCTCCAGGCGCAAGTGCCAGAACTGCGACAAGAACTTCGGGAGTTGAAACGGTTCGCCCTCGGCGGTCTCGTCGTAGTCGCGGTAGCAGTTCTCCTGCTGCAGATTCATGAACAACGGAGGCTGAAAACTTCCGAAGTGGTCGCCAACGAGATCACGCTGACCGATACCGCAGGCAATGCGCGTGCACGGCTTGCCGTGTTCCCCGAAGGCTCGGGCTTAGAGACCTATGCGTCCAGCGGCGAGCGCCGTGTGCAACTCGTCGGGAGCGGGGAAGGAGCGGCGGTGAACCTGCTCCACAAGCATGTCATGGTTTCCTCGATACGTGCCGCGCAAGACGGGTCAACGCTGGAAATGCATTCCAGTGCCGCCAACGGCACGGCGCTTCTCTCGATGCAGGGTACGACCGCTTCGCTAACTTTGAGTGGAACCGACGAGCAGGTCCCCAAGATCTGGCTTAGCGCCGATCGGGCTAGAGCCTGTACCGCGCTTGGCGGAGGCGCCAGTTCGGCCGGAAGTTCGCTTTGCCTGCACTCCCCAGGACTGCCTACCCTGGAGCTCTCCGACGTTGCCGGAAATCGCGCCGTGGTCGGAGTTTCCACAAAGCGCCGATTCAAGTTCTGAAGACGATTCCGCTGCCTCCGTGATCCTAGAGCACAGGAGCGGCAGAAAGGTTCAGGTCAAACCCGCCGGCGTGAGCCATTAACTTCCAGCGGCTCTCCGCTACCGGATTCATCCGTTCCATTCCCTGGTTTCATCATGCCTTGCCCATCTGATTCTTCCGAGAGACTGGCAGCTGTACATCGGCTCAGGCACGAAATCGACCAACTCACGGCCGAACAATCGGAGGCGCTCAAGACCGCCGTTTATGTGGGAATGAGCGCCGCGGAGATCAAAGCCTATGACGATCGGCACGCCGAAATACTGGGCTTGATGCACCAGCTCGCTGAACTGGAAAACTCCCGATAGCCGCTAAGGCAGAACGCCTTCCAGCTCAAAAACCCCTCAACCGTTAAGAAGATCTCGGCATCACAAACCTTTGCGCGCGTCGAGCATCTGTTTTCTCCGCTTTGTAATGTCAAACTCCGAATCACCAGATCTGCTTTCGGTAACCCGTTCTGCTATATGCCAAAAGTAACCATCCCGATTCCTTTTCGGCGATTGACCGGAACGCCCTTGAAGGGTACGATTTTTGGTAGAATTCACCTGTTATCCCGATCTGCGAAAGGCAGCGCATCTCATAGAGAAATATGCGAGTTGTGAACCTCTATGTCCGCACTGCCGTGCTTGCTTTCATCGGCATGGCTGTCTGCGCGTGCCAGAGTGCTCAAAAACCCGCTAGCCTTCTTCCTCCCGCGGCTCCTCCTGCTCTGAAGCCCGCTCCGAAGCAGACTCCAGCCGCTAAGCAGCAAGCGGACCAGACAGAAGCTCCAGCGCAAAAAACTGACATCGCATCCGTGCCAACTCCTGAGAAACCAGGAGCGCCAACACAGGCCGCTCCCGCTCCTGACGCGATCGGCGACTTGGTAGCTCAGGCAGAGAAGGAATATCAGGCTGGCCTCGACAGCTACCACGCCGGCAACCAGGGTGACGCCAAGCAGCATTTCGATAACGCGCTCAATGCGTTGCTCGGCAGCAATTTCGATGTCCGCTCGGATGACCGCCTTGGCAAGGAATTCGAGCGCATCGTGCAGGGCGTGAACAGCCTCTATCCGGGCGGAACTGCCGAAGCCGACGCCTCGCAGGAATCGCAACAGAAATCCGAACCGGCTCCGATCGACGAGACCAACGGCATCGTTCCTTCCGCTGATGCCGGCACGAAGGCCAAGGCCGAAGCCGAAGTAAAGAACACGCACTCCGACCTGCCGCTGATGATGACAGATCAGGTCGCGGGATATATCGCCTACTTCTCCAATCGCGGACGCGGCGTCTTCGAGCGCGCTCTCGCCCGCTCGGGCCGCTATCGTTCGATGATGCTGCCCATCCTGAAAGAGGAAGGCGTCCCGCAAGATCTGATTTATCTGGCGCAGGCTGAATCCGGATTCCATCCGCTCGCCGTCTCTCGCGTAGGGGCCCGCGGCATCTGGCAATTCATGGCCAGCCGAGCTCGCGGATACGGCCTGAGCCACAACATGTACGTGGATGAGCGCCAGGATCCCGAGAAATCCACGGGCGCTGCTGCCCATCATCTGAAAGATCTCTACAACCAGTTCGGCGACTGGTATCTTGCGATGGCCGCGTACAACTCCGGCCCCGGCACTGTGCAGGCCGCCGTGAAGCGAACCGGGTACGCCGATTTCTGGGAACTCTACAACCGCAACGTCCTTCCCAAGGAAACCAAGAATTACGTTCCCATCATTCTGGCCGTAACGATCATGGCCAAGAATCCGTCTCAGTACGGCCTGGACGACGTCGTCATGGACAAGCCGGACGACTATGACACGGTGACCATTAACTATCCTGTCGATCTGCGCCTTGTGGCCGACTGCATCGGTTCGACGCCCAGCGAATTGGAAGATCTCAATCCGAGTCTTCTGCGCATGAGCACGCCGCGCGCTGGATCCTTCCAGCTGCACATCCCGGGTGGAACCAAAGATCGGTACGAGACTGCCATCGCCTCGATCCCGCCTGATATGCGCCTCTGGTGGCGCTATCATACGGTTCACGCGGGCGAGACAGCAGCGTCCGTGGCGCGCGAATATCACACGACCGCCAAGCAGATTGAAGAAGCCAATCACCTGGACGGGCCTGAGCTCGAAGCTGACGCTCACCTGGTCATTCCGGTCGCTGCCGGCAAGCACGGCACTAGCGATACGGCAACCTATGCCCGCCGCATCACGCGCTATCACGTGCGCCGGGGTGACACAATCGAATCCGTCGCCGACAATTTCGGGATCTCTCCGAAGATGCTTCGGCGCTGGAATGGCTTGCACGGCGACAGCCTCCGCGGACGCCGCGTCCTCGCCCTCCATCTGCCAATTTCACCCGGAGCGCGCGAAGCCGAAGTCGCGTCGCGAACAAAGAAGCACCCAGCCACCGAGACCGCCAGCGTCAAGCCTCCTACAAAATCGGCTGAGATCGAGCACCTGAAGGTTGCGAAGGCGGAAAGAACGGACGTCGTCCACCACAAAGTGCGCTCCGGCGAGACGCTCTACTCCATCGCAAATGCCTATCGCACTACCGTCGCCGCTCTCAAGCGCGACAACCGCAATGTAGCCGTCCTCCGTCCTGGAATGATCCTCACGATCGAAATCGGAAGATAGTCAACCTATCTGCCATCCTGAGCCGCGGGTTTCAGCGGCGAAGGATCTCTGCATTCGCTTTTGTAATCGGCAAGGTACACGGCAGCCATGAGCATGATGTCAAAAACGACATTTAGCATGGGATCCCTTCTAATCTCTAATCCACCAACTTACCGCCTCGCTGCCCTCACATGCCCCCGTGCGCCAAATCACATTCCCGCACCACCCCCACCGCTAGAATCACAGGTTATTTTGGGTCCCTGATCGAAATAACAACCTTTTGAGATTTAAGGAGAAGCTGATGAGACTCACTAAGTTGATTGTTCTGTTCGTGTTACTGGCGCTGGCAGTCTCGATTGCGGTGCCGGCATTCGCCGCGGATGGCGCTGCCACGTACAAGGCGAAGTGCGCCATGTGCCATGGTCCTGACGGAGCGGGCAAAGTCGGTCCCGCCCTGAAGGGCACAAGCCTGAGCGATGCGCAGATTGCCGATCTGCTCACAAAGGGCGACGAGGCAAAGAAGGCCCCACACAAGAAAGCTATTGCCGGCCTCTCCGCGGACGATGCCAAGGCTGTCGCGGAATTCGTAAAGACGTTGAAGTAAGAACGCAGCCCTCATCCCAAGGTTTGGGTACCCCCACTTCCGGTCGGTTCTGCCAGAAGTGGGGATTTCTTCTTTGGGGACATTTTGTCAGTCCCACGCGTCGCGCCAGCGACGAGGAGGAATCTGTTTTCTACGACGCCAGCTGTCCTGGAAATTCGCACATCCTTTCCTGAAAGTCTTTTAACAATTGGTTTATCTCCGGTTCATTTCCCTCTGCTACTTCTCAGAGCGCATTCCATCTCTCAGGAGGTATCCCCATGAAGTTGTCTCGCAGGCTTGGTGTCGGCGTGTCGGCTCTGGCCTTTGCACTGGCCGGAGCCGTATTCGCACAAGCGCCGAATTCGGTCACAGTGAAGCACGTGCTTTTGATCAGCATCGACGGGATGCACGCCGTCGACTTCATCAATTGCGCCAACGGTGTCAGCACAATTAACGGAGGCGCGCCCTACTGTCCGCATCTGGCCAGCCTCAAATCCGACGGCATCAACTACCTCTACGCCGACACTTCCAAGCCTTCCGACTCTTTTCCGGGATTGACCGCCCTAGTCAGCGGCAGTACTCCCCGTACCGCTGGAGCCTTTTACGACGTCGCCTATGACCGGTCTCTCGCGCCACCGAGCGTCACCACCGGCAATGGCGTCGCCGGCGGAACTTGTACGCCAGGCGCCGCGCCTCCTGGAACAACGACCGAATTCGATGAAGGCATCGACATCGACCAGACTAAGCTGAATGGCGGAGCGCCCGGAGCCTCTCTGACCGATGGCGGCAGGCACTCGATCGATGTCCAGCGGCTGGAGCGCGATCCTGAGCGCGGATGCGCCCCGGTCTATCCGTGGAATTTCGTTCGTACCAACACTATCTTCGGCGTCGCTCATGCCGCCGGAATGTACACCGCCTGGTCCGACAAACATCCGTCCTACTCGTCGGTGAACGGCCCCGGCGATGGCACCAATGTTGACGACTACTTCTCACCCGAAATTAACTCGATTCCAGTCAATCTTCCAGGCGTGAATGCGGGTTCCATGAGCTGCGATCCTCTGCCCGATCAAACCGCAGTAGCATCTTCCAACGCATGGACCGACAGCTTCCAGAACATCCAGTGCTACGACACAATCAAGGTAAACGGCATCCTGAACGAGATCAAAGGCAAACGGCACGGCGGAGTGAATGATGCTCCAGTTCCGGCAATCTTTGGGATGAACTTCCAGGCCGTCAGCGTCGGCGAGAAGCTAATCGAAAAAACGCTTAGCCCCACGGCTACCGGCGGCTACGTCGATGCGATCGGCACGCCCACGGCCTCTCTGCTAAGCGAAATCCAGTTCGTCGATATGTCGATCGGCAAGATGGTTGCCGAGCTGCGCACCCACGGCCTGCTCGATTCGACGCTGGTCGTCATCACGGCCAAACACGGACAGAGCCCGGTCGATTCCTCGCGTTACCTGGGCATCTCGACCGTGACCGGTGATCCCATCGCCACTTCTCCCGCGACGATCGCTGCCAATGCCGGCTGCCTGCCGCTCTCGGAATCGCCACTGAATCCAACCGGCATCGGTCCAACCGAAGATGACATCTCGATGCTCTGGCTCAACAGCAGTTGCACCGCGTCTGATGTAGTGACGATGCTTGAGACGCAGTCGCCGGCGACCAGCAACATCGCTGGCATCGGCGAGATCTTCTCGGGGCCGAACATCACCCAGCTGTTCCACACTCCTGGCTTGCCGCCGACGGGCGATCCTCGTGTGCCAGATATTCTCGTCACTCCGAATGTTGGCGTGACCTATTCCGGCAGCAGCAAGAAGTTGGCCGAGCACGGCGGTTTCGCGAAAGACGATACCAACGTGATGATGCTGCTCTCGAACCCGAGCCTGAAGGCCGCCACGGTGACCATACCGGTGACGACCATGCAGATCGCTCCCACCATCCTGAAAGCGCTCGGACTCGATCCCAGCAAGCTGGATAGCGTCCGCCTCGAAGGAACCGAAGTTCTCCCGAAGTTTTAGTCCATACAAGGGAAAAATCGCAGAGGGTGGTAGACAAGGAACGAGTGCCCCATTCTAGACTCGCGAAGTATGCGAGTTTAGGATGGGGCTTTGAGTTGGATCCCGAAAGGTAAATTCCGCGATGCCATCGATGCAGATACCTTCCTGGAAACGCTTTACAATCGTTCTATCGGGCAAAGAATAAAGAAAAACATGATTCATTTCAGAGATCACCACCCAAGGAGCCGCACCCTGGTTTGCATCTGACGCGCCGCAGGTTTGTTCAATCGATTCTGGGAGCCACTGCCGCTGCAGGCCTACCCTTCACATTTTCCAGTTGCGCCGGATCTTCAAAGGCCGGCACCAATCCAGCGCTAGTCTCAACGCCGCAGTTCAATCCATCTGTCGATATCCCGTTTCCCAAGGGATTTTTCTGGGGCGCCGCCACGTCGGCCTATCAGATCGAAGGCGCATGGAAAGAAGACGGCAAGGGCGAATCCATCTGGGACCGCTTCACCCACACTCCCGGGAAAATCAAGAACGGAGACACCGGCGATGTCGCTTGCGAGTCCTATCACCGCTGGCGCGATGACCTCGCGCTCATGCGCGCAATGAATCTTTCCAGCTATCGCTTCTCCATTTCCTGGCCGCGCATTCAGCCCTCCGGATCCGGTCCCGTCAACGCCAAGGGCATGGATTATTACAGCCGCCTAGTTGACGCCCTTCTCGAAGCTCACATCCGGCCGCTCGTTACGCTCTATCACTGGGACTTGCCTCAAGCCCTCGAAGACGCCGGGGGATGGCCCAACCGCGATCTCGCTGCCCACTTCGCCGACTACGTCCAAGTCGTGGCACAGTCACTGGGCGACCGCGTTTCCGACTGGATTCTTTTCAACGAGCCCGACGCGTTTCTCGATCTTGGCTATCTCGAAGGGACACACGCTCCCGGCCGCAAGAGCCTCCTCGATTTTCTCCGCGGCACGCATGTCGTGAACCTGGCTCAGGGAGCTGGATTCCGGGCGATCAAGGCCATCCGGCCTAATTGCCGCATCGGAATCGCGCCCAGCATGTCTCCATGCGATCCCGCCACCGACTCCGAAGCCGACAAACTCGCTGCCGATCGTGCCCATGGCGTGATGAATACATTGTTCCTCGATCCCGCTCTCCGCGGACGTTATCCCGACGCCCTGACATTTCTTCCCAACCGCACCATGGGAATCAAGCCAGGAGATATGGAAAAGACCCGCGTGCCGCTCGACTTCATCGGCATCAACCTCTACTACCGCGTCATCGCCTCTTCTCCCGGCGTAATCGAACGCGCCACGCACCTTCAGGATTGGCTTTTCCCGGTGAAAATGGATGGTGGCCAGCAAGGACCGAAAACCGACATCGGATGGGAGGTCTGGCCCAAAGCGCTCTACGACATGGTCACTCGCATAACGCGCGAATATAACCGCCCCGCTATCGAGATCACCGAGAGCGGCTGCGCCTACAATGACGGCCCCGACTCATCCGGCGTAATTCACGATACGCGCCGCACCACATACCACCGTGAATATCTCGCGGCGCTGGCGCAATCCATGTCCGAAGGCGCCGATGTCCGCAGCTATCATGTCTGGAGCCTGATGGACAATTTCGAATGGGCGGAAGGTTACAGCCAGCGCTTCGGCCTCGCCTACGTGGATTACAAAACGCAGCAGCGGACGATTAAGGACTCCGGCCGCTGGTACGCAGATGTCGCCTCCAGGAATGTTCTGCCAGCGTCCCTCTGACTTTCTCGCAACTAATCAGCAGAACGCCGCTACTTTCCTTGCATCACCAGTTCGCCGTTTTCGACCTTCAATCCGCCG